>JACCEC013132870.1_pt1 | contig 10644 bp, 11 predicted proteins | sample 7450121 | NCBI WGS metagenome assembly JACCEC01 (sample SAMN15323455, study PRJNA562643) | freshwater metagenome | isolation source: river surface water | place: USA:Blue River Watershed | collected 2017-08-18 | reverse complement strand
TGTTGGCGGGCAAACCATAACTGGTCAGGCGGGTCGTATTCCGATTGATCACCAGATTAATGCCCGCTATGGGTGTGCCAGTGGTCATGCGAGCCAGATCCACCATGTTCTGAACAACGTCGGACTGCACCAGGCCCATTAACAGGCCAATATCGACAGGCTCTTCCGAGGCGACGCTACCCTGCGGAATTCGGGTCGTTCGGAATAAGGGGGGCGCAGAGCGGTTAGCCATTGTTTTTATTATGAGTTTCGTAAATCCCGAACAGAGCTTCTCTGCGGATTTAGTGGAATGTACCGGACTACTACCTTGATTGTGCACAGCCCTTATTTTATCCCAAGGAACTGCCTATACTGCACCCGAACATCGCCAGCACCTATTTTGCGAAGGATGAGCGATTGATATTCCGTTAATACAAAAATATCAAAAGACAAATTCTCAAATGACTGGTGATTAGTGCAGCGGGAGGCGACTCAGAGGTGCAGATTGAAATTACCTTGAAAGCCGCGCTTGTCGTTCATCCTGTTCAGTTAAGGCAAGGCTCTGGATGTCGACCTGCGCCGGAGCGAAATATGAAGCCCTGTAGCGTTTGACCGGTCGTCCCGCCGAGTCGGAGACCCAACGTTTTTGACACATTCCTGAAAATTCCCTTTTTAATTAACGGGAATTACGCTTGTCGTGGTAATCGTTTTTATGATCAGTAGATCTGAGGGGGATCGGCTTTGATCGCGGATCTTCGCAACCAGACCGGATATCACTCTGGGATAGTTGGACGCATTTCTGTCTTTCTTTCCCTGAAGAAACGGGGGCAGAGTTGCCTTCCGCAGAATCAGAAATGTCTCGCAGGAATAGTCACCCATCTCCGGGAGGGCGAGCGGCAACTTTCAGCCGTTATTCTCTGAAATCTCTGGCAGGAACCGTTTTCAGGGTGCAGTTACACACCGAAATGTGCACGACTGAAATTCTAATTTCATATAAAAACGGTGCATTTCCGGCGAGTAAAACACCCGATTAGGCCTCAGATTAATTTTTTTGTTTGCGTGAGCAGACAGCCGAGTTAATCCGAAAAGATTTTCAGCGAAACACTGATTTTTGAGATGGAATTATGTCTGAAAATATAACTATTACTGACGGAGTAAAACAGCCTTGGGAATTACCAGGCACAGATTACGATAAGCCTGAAGACATCATTCTTGCCAACCTGGCGCTGGGGCAGCTGGCATTTATTGGGTCAATGTTCGGAAAATATATCAATACGCAGGCGATGGTAACGGCTGAGCTTGCAGAGGCTGTTGAAAAAGTGAAGGCCAGAAGCACTCAGGCATCGCTACTTTTTCAAAATTGGAATACGAATAGCCTCAAGTTGGATCTTACAATGCCAAGTCAAGGCCTTTATCCTGCAGAACCTTCTCTCGTGAATCTCAACAGCACGACACCTACGGCAGTTGACAAGCTGGTGATCGCGAATAATTTATTGATTGAGAATGAAATTGCAAACCGCTATGTTCCACCGCTAAAGCCTGATACAGATTTGGCGTCTGTGCCGTGTACCTATACATTCGGTCCTGTAGGTAGCAGTGGAATACTGACCGGATTTTCACCCTATGCGGCTGCTCTTGAGATGCCAGGTATTCCAATCGATGACTTGCAGCTCTATAACAAGCAAGATGCGTCAGGCGCATACGATTATTCAAAATTTTTTGTGAAATTTGAAGGAAATGAATATGAGGCACAAAACTTGAAGGCAATTTGGATCCCGTCTTCAAGTGCCGAGATAGACTATTTTAATTCCCAGTTGAGTCTGGTAGATCCGGCAAAAAACTCAGAAATACTCAGGGATGCCACGCAACTCGTACCCGTACCGTCCGAAGTGAACAGCATCCCCGATACAGGCACGGATGGTATTGAGCAGCCGGTAGTTACTATGGAAGTTCCTATTACGCAGCCAGATTTTTTCCGATTTAAGCTTGAGATTGGCGGCTATTATTTCTACGAAAAGGCGCTTAGCAAAATTCCTGTGTATGATGAAAATACCATTTCCAGTAACGTCGGATCAGTGGTGCAAATGCAAGATAAATCTTATTGTTATGTCTTGCGATCGAACATAGATCCTGTAAATCCCTATGTATTGGTTAAAGCTACGCCAGAGCCTTGTCTGAAAAATCCCAATGATTTACAAAGAAGTGACATTCTCTCAAAGTATTCGGACAAAGTCGTCCGAATAACTCAGAGAAGCACTGAGCAGGGTAACTATGTTACAGCGCTTGTGCAGCGATATAATTATTCCTTCGAGGCTGCAACAAACATATTGAAAGCGTTTACCAATCTCGGATCTACGTTAGTTAGTAACATCTAACAACACTTCTTGCTGAAAGCGCCTCAGCGCAGGTAAATGCCCGACTGATCAGCAGTTATCTGGTCCGGTCCCAGGGTAGTGGTTTTGCATCAGGCGAACTCGCCCATTTATAGCACCTCCGCTGCTGCCATGAAGTCCGTCACTGCAGCTATCCAGAGAAAAGCATTCATTCTTGGCCAGTATTTTTTGGTATCCCGTATTCGCGTCAAACCATCGGTATTTTCCCGAGTAATTCTCCATCCAGTAGCAGCCTGACTCAGCGTTCTGTTGTTTGGGCTGTGTCAAGCAACTGATTGGGAGCGAGCATGTCGGGATGAAGCTAAGCCGCTGCCGCTACCGAGATGCCCGGAGGAGGACTGATCGGTGGGGCGAGTAGTCTGGTGCATTGATTTTTGGCTCAAGCTCATTCCATAGACTTTCAATGACGATCTTTCCTTGTGATGAAAATACTTTTAGTCGTTGATTGAGTACAAATCCGAATTTATGTAACCATTCAATTGAAAGCATGATCGTGAGTTATTTTCCGTGCGAAGTGGGCAGAAGGCCAAACATCGTGTATCTGAAATTCGGATAGCGCATTTTTTGCAGTGAGCGCCGCTGATGACTGGCAGTTGTTTTCGATGATGATTCATGTAATCCGCACCCTCATGGAAGCCCTCTTCAAGGGTAGTGGAACCAGACGAGGTTGACAGACCGGATACAACGAACCGGCGAGCCTTTCGGCCCCCTCGCCTGGCCGACCATAAGCGGGTAGGTGAAATGAACAAAGCCGCTTTGCGGCTTTGTTCTCGTTGTATATCCGAGCTGTAAAACTCGCTGATCACACCTGTGATGAAGTCGCGAATGTAGAAAAGCCGTAGCGATAGGTCAAGTCGCTTGGTAAGCCAGCGACGTTTGTTCACGTCTGAGATTGCGTGGACATATAGCGTGCGTCAATGGTCACAATAAACTCTCGATGATGCCAACGGATTGCTGTGTTGGGGCTGTACTGTGAGAGTACTGATGCCGGGTGGTGGATCATGAATTGTCTGTTTGAGGCGGGCGGTCTCTTCTGCGTCTGTCAACGCCCGCAAATGGTGATGTCACTTTTCTGCTCGCACTGATGCCCACAAGAGATTCGGCGTGCATGTCGAGCATATTGATCGCGATACTGGCATCACGGCTGACAAAACCTGCGTCGAGCAGTACATGCCTGAGCAAGCGGACGGCTTCTTCATAGGCGTGAAGGGTCATTTTGTTCCTAGCCATCGTAGTACTTACGGTCGAAAAATCATAATCGACCTCTGGCTTTCCTAAGATAAGCGCAAACATGGCGAGATTATGTTCGATGATTTGCTCATTGCTCAGGCCTTCAAGACAGCGTCGAATGCTGGGGTTGACCAGAAGACCTTCGGTAAATTTCAACAGTGCCCGTTTTAACCCGGACGCGCCACCGTATTTGTCGAACAAGTTAGGAATTGGGGCAGACATGAGAGGTGCCTACGTTTGATCTTTGTGGTTGTCAGGACGATGTGGCAATTGTATTTTGCCGATGCTAGCCGGCACCGCTCTAAATGTAATTGTATATTGTTCTAAATTATAAAAGCATATGCAAGGATATGCGAATCACTATTCGACCTGCATGGCTAGTCACGACATTGATTTTCAATTTTGCTATTTTGGGCGTGAGTCAGCGATTTTCTGTAAGGGCTGCGATAATCTGGGCGATGAAAAAGACAATCTATAAATTACCTGCTCCGTTTATCGCATTAACTGCGTGCTTTCTGGTGGCCGCTGTTTTCATGCCGGGGACGGCTTTCAGTCAAACGACAAAGCCTTATGGTTTGTTTGGCAGTCCGCAGTGCTCGGAATGGGCAGGCATGAGCGCTGATGCGCGTGTCAACTGGACCCGGGCTTTCATCTCTGCGCTGAGCAAGGGCTACGAAGAGATACGGCGCAAGGGCAAGCAGAAATTCAGTAACTCCGAAGGTGTGGAGATCGTGGTTGAGGCCATTGACAGCTATTGTGCTGCATCGCCCGATGCGCTCGCGTCGGAGGCAGTAGGGCCATTTCTCAATTAAGGCCGTGTCGCGGGCTTAGTGCTATTTACCGCATCCGGCACAGGAACTTCAGCATTTCTTCACTGGGTGTGTTTGGCCAGGGTTTATCCCATTCAGTCGGAGCGCTTTCTTGTTTGACGATGCCACCACGGCCTGTGTTCGAGCTGTGATAAATCTGCTGCATCAGCCGTGTCTTGCGGCCACGGCAGTCTGCCTCGACCAGAAACTTTGCTGACATCGCATCTTCTGGTGTGCGCTTTCCAAAATCGAGCAGAAACCATGCGGTCGGGTGCTTACCGTATCGTATCGTGTCGAAATCCACGTAGAACAGATCACGCTTTTCTGTCGTGGTCAGCAGCGACCATTCGGCATGCGCACTGGGAGTTGTGAACAGGGCTGCCAACAGAGTGGTCATGGTTGCGGCAGGCGGCCACGCGCGGTGCAGGAAGTTTTTCATTATCAGTCTTGTTTTATGCCTGCAGCGTCGAGTTCTTTTTTCCAGGCTTCAGATTGCAGTCGCTGTTTTTCTTCAAATTCTTTTTCGTCTTTTTCAGCCTGTTCGCGGAAGGCTTTTTGTTCTTCCACGATCTGTTCAAGCTTGCGTTCCATCTCATCGACCCGCTTGGTGCTGTGGCGTTCATCGAGCTCAACGCCCAATGTCAGCGCCAGATAAATCCAGACCGGCGTGGAAAGCAGCATGATGATCGACCACCAGACGGCGATGAAGCGCGACAGCAGCAGCAGCGATATCGCCAGTGATGCTATGCCTACGCCAAACAAGCCGAGTTCGATCAAGAGTCACCTCAATGAGTAGTCAATGCTGCGGTTCCAGGGCCAAGATTACCGTCAATCCTGAACGCAGGGCCATGTTTTAAATTTATTAACGTCGATATGCTGGCTTTAATGCGCTGCACTGGTTAATAATGTGCCGACAAGAATACCTATAAATAAGGAGACAAGCATGGCAAATCCCGTCATCGGCTTTATCGGCGTCGGTCTCATGGGCGTGGGCATGGCAAAGAATATCGTCACCAAGGGTTACCCTCTGGTGATCATGGGTCACAGGAACCGTGAACCCGTCGAGCGACTTAAACAACTTGGCGCGACCGAGGCCAAGACTCCCCGGGAACTCGCATCTCAGTGCGACATGGTTCATTTGTGCGTGACCGGATCGCCGCAAGTGGAAGCCGTGATGAACGGTCCGGACGGTATCTTTGCGTCCGGACGCAAAGGACTGATCATCATTGATTGTTCGACGTCGAATCCAGTCTCCACGATGGCGCTGGCCGAGGCGGCAAAATCCCACGGCATGAGCTTCATCGATGCGCCATTGGGCAGAACGCCGAATGAGGCGGAAGCGGGCACGCTGGATACGATGGTCGGCGCTGATCCTGACACGTTTGCGAAAGTGAAGCCCGTGCTGGAATGCTGGGCCGGTAATGTGGTGCATCTCGGCCCGGTTGGGCTGGGTCACAAAATGAAGCTGATCAATAACTTCATTGCGATGGGTTATGCGGCACTGTTCTCGGAGGCGCTGGGTATCGCACGCAAGGCGGGTCTGTCAAAAGAGCAGTTTCACGCAGTGATTGGCAGCAGCCGTATGCGCAATGGCTTCTACGATACGTTCATGAAGTGGACGATGGAAGGCGATGAAAGCGCCCATCGTTTCACGATCAGCAATGCACACAAGGACATGCGCTATCTGTCCAGTCTGGCCAATGAAATTGGCGCTCTGCACCCGATTCAGGCTATGGTGAAGAATTCTTTCGCTGGCATGGAAGCAGCAGGGCAAGCGCAGCGCTATGTGCCAATGCTGGCAGATTTTGTCGCTACGCTGAACGGACTCGAGCCATCCCAGAAACAGAAATGACTTATCCGGGGCCGGTCGTCAGCGCCGAATGGCTGGCAGCACATCTTGAGGATCCCTCCGTCTGCATCGTTGATGCGACGGTTCATCTGCCTGATACCGGGCGTAACGCGAAAGCAGAATATCTGCAGGAGCATATCCCCGGTGCGGGATTTTTCGATCTGGATCTGATCGCGGATCCGGCCAATCCGCTGCCGCGCAAATTTCCGCCGGAAGATGTGTTCGCTCTTGAGGTTGGCAAGCTCGGCATCGGTAATGAAACGCATGTCGTCGCTTATGACACGCCCGGTTTGTATAGTGCGGCGCGCGTCTGGTGGCTGTTCCGTCACTATGGTTACGACAACGTGTCTGTACTGGATGGCGGGCTCAAGCACTGGAAGGCGCAAGGCAGAGCGCTGCAAGCAGGGGGGGTGGAATGTTCGCCAGCCAGCTTCAGATTGAGCGCAGGGCGCGATTTGCTGGCTTTGTGGCCGCAGGTACTGGAAGCCTCTGGTGACAGTAAAGTGCAGATCCTTGATGCGCGTACGCCGGGACGCTTTGCAGGGACTGAGCAAGACCGTTACCCGGGCACGCGTGCGGGTCATATACCTAATAGCCTCAATCTTTACTGGGCAGATCTGCTCGACGCTGAATCACGCAAGCTGCTGCCGGTAGCGCAGCTGCGCGAGCGCTTCAGTAACGCGGGCATGGCATGGGACAAACCCGTCACTGCAACCTGCGGTTCAGGTCTGACGGCATGCATTCTGGCGCTGGGTTTGCACCTGTGCGGCAAGGATGACTGGAAGGTGTACGACGGCTCGTGGGATGAGTGGGGGCGGCGACAGGATCTGCCGGTGCAGCCTTAGAAGCTTTCACAAAATGCCGCTGTCTGCGTTGAGGTCGGCTCGCCGTACATCGATACTGTCTTCGGCGCCCCCGCCTTGCCAGCGACCGCATCGCCAGGCGATGCTCATTTTGTGAGAGCTTCTTAAAGTTGGGGTGAGGTGGCTTGAGGGATGACGATCAGGAGATCGCCATCTCCAGCGACTTTGCCATGCGCTCGCCCAGCTCGGTGATCAAATAGCCACCGCGTGTATAGCGGATGAAACCCATGCTGATCATCTTGTGGCGCTGCTTTTCGCCGATTCGGGACGCGGCCTCGCTCTTCCCTTGTTTCAGGGCGAGCAGCAGTTCGATATCCTCGGTCGCGATGATGTTCATGATGGCCTGGTCGTGTTTTGAATACTTTGAGTACCTTGGGTAACCTGAGTACCTTGCACGGCAAAGCGACTGCCAAAGCGGACACGATGCGTGCTTCTGCCGTATTTGATGTATCGGCAGCGGCGCAGCAATCTTTACCGGGCATGGCTGATCCGACAGAATTTAGCCGGTGTTCTTGTCCTGCGGTCCGCTGGCAACCCAGTTGCTCACTTGCGCACTGACATGACGCCATGACTGCTCATTGAGGTGCGAAGCGCAAGCCTGACAGAATTCGGCGAGCAGCTGATCGGGAATATGCGAAGGATCGATCGCAGCGGGTACGCGATCAGCCTGTAATTCAAGGCGTATCTCGCCGCAGCCCGGACACTCAACCGCATAATGCGCGGCCTCGAAATCTTCCACCATGCGCAAGAGCGCATCAAAGCGCTCCGCCTCTGCGCTGCCGCTGGCGGGCTCGCTCTCAAAATAGACTTCCATCTCGCGCAGCGCGCGTTCATACTCGCTGCGGCTGCAGATTGGCTTGGGCAACATCTCAGACCTCCGTCGGCCACCCGGGATGGCAGGGCGACTGTTGTAGAATACTGTACAAATGTACAGTATCAGCTGCTCCCTTAGCAAGCCCTCTGAGCCCGTCCGGGTTTAATGCTTTTGTGGCAACCGGAGCCGCCGCACCGGCTGGATGAGCGGGGCAAGAACGACCATAACGACCAGAACGATAAAAACGATAAGCGTAATCAACCCCCAGACGGAGACAGGAATGACCCCGGCCGCAAGTACTCACTCGCCCATCGCCTTTGCATCCATCGAGTCATTACATGAAGTCGGGGCAGCAACCGAGCACTGGGCGCAGACCTTTAACCGTGGTGACCCCTCCGAGATCGCCAGCTTGTATCTGGACGATGCCGTGCTGTGGGGAACGGTCGCTCCCGGGCTACTGACAGGCCGGCAGGAGATACATGCCTATTTCAGTCGCGCCTGTGTGCCCGGCGCATTGCCTCGCGTTCAGATCGAGCAGCAGCATCTGCGAGTGATGGGAGAGATCGCGGTGAACTCAGGCGCTTATTTGTTTCATGTGATCGAGCAGGGGCACGAGCGGCCACTGCCAGCGCGTTTTTCCATGGTGTGGCGCAAGACACCGCAGGGCTGGCGGCTCGTCGATCATCATTCGTCTGCACGCCCGGGTAGCTGAACGATTCAGCGCATACGCTCAGGGCGGACAAAACTGCCAGCTTCCCAGCGCCCTTCGAGAGGCACGCGGTCTTCGCCGAAAGACTTGCGTCCCAGGCCCTGATAGCGTCCCTGATAGAGTTCACCGGAGTAGCGGTCGCCATTGGCGTAATAAATGCTGCCTTTTCCGTGAGGCAGGTCGTTCTTTACCGGACCCACGTAACGGCTGCCATCGGCATAGGTGTAGATGCCCTGACCATGAGCCTTGCCATTGCGGATATCTCCGTCATAGCGGTCACCATTCGGGTACAACAGCGTGCCGGTGGATGCAGGGCGATTGTCCGTGAATTCTGCGACCAGTTGATTGCCATTAGCAAAGGTGACTGTGCCGCGCCCATTCAGTTTGTTATTTCTGAATTCGCCCTCGTAGACATCACCGTTTGCGTAGTAATACCTGCCCCAGCCATGGCGCTGGCTTTTCTTGGTATCGCCGACGTACTTGTCGCCGTTCAGGTAATAGGTCGTCTCGCAGCCGCTCAGCAGCACGACCAGACAGACCAGTAGCAGGATTCTCAGTTTCATAGCTTGCCCCGCGAGGCGATGTGCCGGTGCGGTGCGCCCGGCCAGGAAAACATTAACCCTTGAATGTATCGGCAGCGGCGGCCGAAATTTAAGCCATTGCCCGCCAGACTCAGTTGCCGATCTGGCATCGGATTGCGCTACCGTTGAATAGACTATAGTCAATTTTTCCGTGCAAACCGCAGGGTTTGTAGCTGGAAATTGCCTTGGGGAATGCATAATTGCTGCTATGCAAAATATAGCGCTCCTCCACCCATGACGAATTCCTCTTTCAGCCAGACTTCCCCGCCGAACGCCAGAGCCGTGGATGAGGCCGTGCATGAGCGTCTGTCGCAATTCACGATGGGACTCTCGCCGATATCGCTCGCGCTGGCCTGCGCCGACTGGGCCATGCATCTGGCGACCTCACCGGGACGTCAGATGGAACTCGCGCAGCGCGCGATGCAGCTGGTGCAGGATGAGGTGCAGTCCGCAGCAACACGCACGGCAGGTGTTGCGAACGCAGAAGAGCAAGACACTCGTTTCAGTGACCCTGCGTGGTCGCAGTGGCCATTCAATATGCTCAAAGACAGCTTCAAGGCCGGTGACGCCTGGTGGCAGGATGCGACGCAGGTGGATGGTATGTCAGATCATCGACAGCAGATGGTGAGTTTTTTTGCCCGGCAGTGGATGGATGCGATGTCGCCGTCCAACTGGGGGCTCACCAATCCCGAAGTGTTTCGTAAAGCCTGGGAGACTGGCGGGCAAAGTGTGATGCAAGGGCTTCAGCTCTTCCTGCAAGACATGCAGCAATCCCAGCTTCCTGCGGATCGCGCCAATCCTCAACAGCTGAAACCCTTGCCTTATGCGGTCGGCAAGGATGTCGCCGTCACTCCGGGCAAGGTCGTGTTCCGCAACCATTTGCTCGAGCTGATCCAGTATGCCCCGACGACGAAAGAGGTTGCCGCTGAACCGCTGCTGATTATTCCTTCGCCCATCATGAAGTACTACATCATGGATTTGTCGCCGAATAATTCCATGGTCCGCTATCTGGTATCACAGGGCTACACCGTGTTCATGATCTCCTGGCGCAATCCTGATGCCAGTGATCGCGATCTTGGCATGGATGATTATCTTCAGGCTGGCGTGATGCAGGCGATGCGCAAGGCAAGTGAACTGGCAGCATCGCGCGAGATTCATGCGATGGGTTACTGCCTGGGCGGTACTTTCCTTGCAATCGTTGCCGCATTGATGGGGGCAGAAGAATTTGCCGCAGAAGAGGCGAACAAAAAAACACAAGGTCAGCTGACGATGCCTGCACTGCGCAGCGTCACGCTGCTGGCTGCGCAGACGGATTTTTCAGAAGCCGGCGAGCTGGGCATTTTCATCGATGATGATCAGCTCAAGACTCTGCGCGAACAGATCGCCCGCACCGGTTATTTGTCAGGTCGCCAGATGG
>JACCEC012416457.1_pt1 | contig 10644 bp, 13 predicted proteins | sample 7450121 | NCBI WGS metagenome assembly JACCEC01 (sample SAMN15323455, study PRJNA562643) | freshwater metagenome | isolation source: river surface water | place: USA:Blue River Watershed | collected 2017-08-18 | reverse complement strand
AATTTCTCCTCCTTGAATGACCGCTGCATGTCCAGCTCCGTCGAATTGCACACATACAACTTGAAAGCGCAATCCTGATGAATTTCTTCATCATGTTTGTCCCACGGCATACCATAAGTACCTAAGGCGGATTCAACAGCGTTTCTGCTGTTGTTTTTCGAGCTGTCGCTGACCAAGTTGAGGACTGGATAACGAAACATAATCTGGTTCCTTTACTGGTGCATTGTTTCGGCGCACCTATTTAAAGCCGTATAAATCAATGTTCTAACTATATTAAGTATATCATACTAGATGTAATATGTCAATACCCATCAAAAATGGGTCTATTTCAAGCGATATTCATCATTTAAGAATAGAACAATTCCTGCACATCCTCCTCTGAAATACACACAGAAATAGAGCGGATTATTGAACGAAGTGTCCCTCGATCAAGTATCGGATGAAGAGGTACAGTTACATAGTGAGTACGACCATCATGTTTCTTCATCATTCTCACATGACTACCCCGCTGCCGAATAATTGAAAATCCTAAATTGTGTAGTGTCTTAACAAGTTTTGTTCCTGATATGCGTACCAGTTTAGGCATATGAAACTTCCGAAAAATCAATATTCATCATGATTGCAGGGTTGGCCTTTTTCTTACTCGAGGAACCAAATATCTCTTTGAGACTGACTGCAGTCGCCTCCTTTATGTTATGCAAAAGTCGCTCAAAAGTCTTGCCTTGAGTATGAATGCCAAATGTTTCGTTTGTCGCCACATAATATCCATCTTCTCCTCTGAAGACGCGGAATGTAATAATTTTATTGTTGAGCTTCATACACACAATCGTATCAGGAATCACTTCAAAGTCAATCATTTATTAGTGCGATTTTTCTACTCCGCCGCTTCGATCTTCTGATCGTACCTGTAACTTGTCAATTGTAACTTGCTACTACCTCTCCACCACCCCCTCAAACAACCCCCTCGTTGCCGTAGCAAACACCTTCTGCGGCTTCTCACTCAATCCAGCCTGATCCCCATTCTCGCTATACATCTCACCTCCCGCTTCGCGGAGAATACCGACCGCAACTGATATATCCATCGTCGTGAGCGTTCCATATATGCACGCATCTGCTCTACCTGCGGCAACAAAACAAATATCGAGCGCGGACGAACCGAGGTTGAGGTTTTTCTTCGCGGAGCTGAGCAATTTCCTCTGGAGCTCAAGTCCCCAATCCGCAAGCTCTGGTTTGCGACCGATATGGAGCAGAACATGCGCCTCGGCCAGCTTGTCTACAGTGCGCACAGTGATCGGTGTACCATTCAAGAATGCTCCTACACCTTTTTCAAAACTGAAAAGATCCTTCGTGACAGGATTGTATACCGCACCTACCACAGGCTGACCTGCTTCAACATATCCAATGCACACTGCGTAATGAGGTATGCCCTGCGAGAAATTCGAGGTGCCATCTATAGGATCGATAGTCCAGAATGATCCTGCCACATCGATAGAGCTTGCGGATTCCTCTGAATAAATACTTTCGCCCGGAAACGCCGTTCCGATTGCCTTCTTGATGAACTCGTCGACGACAATGTCGACCGATGTGACAAGATCTCTACTGTCACCATTCTTAGAAGCGACAGTAAACTTCTCGTCGCGTGTCTTGAGGAGCAGGTTTCCCGCTTCGACGATGGTGGAAAGGATAAATTGTGAGCGAGTGGTGGTCATAGGAATGATTGTCACATTGCATTTACTAAAACTAAACCTTCATCATCAACTCCTTCATTTTCTGCGCAATCCCCTCCCAGCCATATTTTTCCTCCACCATCTTCTTTGCATTCTTGACCATATAGTCACGAGATTCACGATCCTTCAGAAGCTTCTCGACCTTGAGCGCAATACTCTTTGGATTGTTTACATCGCAGAAAAGGCCCGTCTCACCATCTACGAGAAAGTCAGGGATACCACCGACTGGCGTAGCAATGACAGGAATCTCAGCGGCCATAGCTTCCAGGAATGAATTGCCGAGACCTTCTGAAAGCGACGGACGAATGAAGATATCCGAAATCTGCACATACTTCGCCATCTCCGCATGAGGCATGAAACCAAGGAACATCACGCGATCATCCAGCTTGAGCTTACTGGCCTGCTCCTTGAGCTCGCCTTCAAGCTGCCCCGAACCCATGATGACAAATTTTACATTGACAGGAAGATTCTCGAGCGCGGCGATGACATCAGCGATACCATTCTTGGGAACAAGACGAGAAGTGGTCACGAGGAAAATATCTCCGTCTTTCTTGCCGAGCTTTTCTTTCAAAGCGCGCGCCTCATCATCAGAAATCTTCGTGGAGAATATACGCGCATCGACACCATTGGGTATCACATCGATAGGACAGGTTGCTCCCATCTGTCGCGACCAGTCAGCGAGGAACTGTGAAATCGACTGGATGCGGGTTGCGTTCTTGAATATCTGTTTGAAAAACGGATTGAAGATGCCAGTGCGTCGATCGAAGTTGTCCCCTTCCTGTATGGTAAGAAGCATGCCAACCGTTCGGAAAAACTTCTTGAAAATAAGTGCAGCAAATCCACCATAGCTCGCCATGATTGGCCAAACGATGTCGTACGGCTTCTGTTTGTGTAGAAACAGAGCTTTGCCCGCAGCAAACGGCACATACAGGATTTTCATGAGCGCTGGGAGGTTGGCTTCTCGAGGCGCGTTGCCGATCCTGTGCACGGTCACATTGCCGATCTTTTCGACCGCAGGACCGCTCCCGCCGAGCGTGATCATGTCAAACTCGACCTCAGACGCATCGATGCGATCGGTTATCTCTTTGACCGCAACCTCAGCCCCACCAATGGCGCGGGGATAGTATGTGAGCGAGAATATGAGTACACGTCTCATGTGGCTATGATGCCACATATCGTTCGATAGGTCTACCTTCACCCCGCCCTTACCGCCTAGAAAAAATCGCGAGTAACAAATACCTAGTCAACTTTCAACACATTCTTGAGCACATCCTCTGGAACTTCGTCGGGAGCCTGCTTTTGTTTCGGAATATCAGCACCTTTCTGAGAATCAGCCATTGTCTGCGCAACCCCTTCTTGTACAATCTTCTCCACAGCTCCAGGAATCGCCTCTGGCTGCACCTTAGTGGACGTAAACACTATTTTCGGCAACGGCTTCAGCTTCTCAGTCGATTTGAGCGGTACTTCTTTCTTCGCCATCGCAGCAGCAAGCGCATTCTTGAGACCACTCACATTTTCCTTGGTCTGAGCCTTGGGATCCTGTCGCGGAGCTTGTGGCTTCGGCGCGAGCGCAGACAGAGAAACAGGTTTTGGCGTTGTAGAGGCCGGCGTTGTAGAAATAGGTTTTTGCGCCACATGAGTGGGCACCACCGACTTGACAGTCTCAACCGGCTTCACCACCTCAACAGGCTTCGGCTTCGCCATGACTGAGGCGAGAGCATCTTTCAGGCTTGAATGTCCTTCCAACTCAGGTTTCGCACTCGGCGCGGGTTTTGGAGTGGTTGGCTTGAACTCAGATTTCGAGGCACTTGGTTTCGGCACAGAAAGTTTCGGTGCAGGCGCAGAAACCGGAGCCACCGGCACAGCAGGAGCCACCGTTTCAACCGGCTTCATCTTGGGCATAGCCGCCAACGACGCAGAACCAACTTTCGGAGATGGCTTCTCACGATCACCAAGCGCCTCGATCTTCTTCATAGCAGGCGTCGAATCATGGAACTTTGCGATCTCAATTTCAACTTCCGCCTTTGGTCTCGAGAACTGCTCACGAGATGCAGCGAGAATCTCCTCGACGTATGATTTGTCAGGATGCGGGATCGGGGGCAATGTCGTAGCTGAGAATGGCGCCGAGCTCAACCCGTCAATCATAAGTTTGAGATAGATTTGTGCGAAGCCGAGATTTACGAGATCTTCGAGAACGAAGACTGGCGCGAACTCCTTTTCGAATACTTCTGCGTCAGTCGCACCGACACGAAATGCAATCATGGTACCCACGTTACCGAACACTGCCGGGCGAACAATCTCATCCATTTGCTCGATATACTGATGCGCAATAGTCAGGTTGAGCTTATACTTTCGAGCTTCTGAAAGAATGTCTGCGAATGAAGCGTTTGCGAAGTTCTGAAATTCATCCACGAAAAGATAGAAGTTCGGAAGCATTTTCATGACACGATCAGGAACATCTGCGCGTGACATCGCTGCGAGATATATCTTGGTCACCAAAAGACCACCAAGTAGCTTCATGTTCTCATCGCCAATCCTTCCCTTCGACAGGTTGATGATGATGATCTTGCGCTCATCCATCGCTTTACGGAAATCAAATGAGGACTTGGCTTGACCGATCATATTCCTGATGAGCGGATTGGCTGTGAATTGACCAACCTTGTTCTGAATAGCAGGAACCGATTCTGCCGCCATACGCTCGGTATAGTTGGCGAACTCCTTGACCCAGAACGACTTCACCGATGGGTCAGTGACATGCGAAACAATCTCGTTCCTATACGCCTTATCAGAAAGCATACGGTTCACACCGAGAAGCGTAGTGTCTGGCGCTTCGAGAAGCGCGAGGAGCGTGTTGGTGAGAATATACTCCATACGCGCAGACCAAGCGTCCTCCCAAATCTTCTTGAAAGTGCTCATGAGACCACCCACAACGAGATGTCTCTTATCGGCGCTCACACTCTCAAGTACGTTGAAAGAAATCGGATTTTCGAGATCGAAGGGCGCTATGACGATGACATCACGGATGCGCTCCTTGGGCACATATTCGAGCATGAGATCTGCAGTCTTGCCGTGCGGATCGATGAAACACATCCCTTCACCGCCCTGGATATCCTGAACAGCCATGTTCTCGAGGAGAGTAGACTTTCCCATACCCGTCTTTCCAATGACATACACATGGCGCGTACGATCTTTGGCCTTTATGCCAAATTTGAGGCGCTTGTTGCGCGCATCGGTTTCGCCAAAATAGGTTATGCGATTCTCATCGGTGGATACAGGAGCCATATATACCCCTAAGTATATAACAAAAGCCCGTCGCTCGAAAGCGACGGGCAAGCTGATTCTAGGTCTCCTCAATCTAGAATGCTTCGTGTTATTTAGGACAAACTACTCACCCCGACTGAACGGCTTCCTCTCAGGATCAAGCTTGCGAACAAGTGCCGAATCCATCCCACCAAAGGCGCTTACCTGACTCGCCAGAGAACGCTTCTGACTCCGGCTGGCCTCTTCACGCTCCAAATATTCCTCAGGATTGAGGGGTTTGGGCTCGGCTTCTTCTTTCTCAGCCCCTGAAGGTTGATGTGGAGGTTGATGCTTTGCCATCCAATTACTCAAGCCAGACAGAATGCTACTTGTGTTGCATTTGCCGTGTACTCTCCCCGGAGGTGGGGAGTCCGTTTTTGCAAGTGACTTTGCCATGGTCCTATTTTATTTGTATTTTTAGTTTTATCCGAACACGCCAGGAGAAACTACTCCGTTCGGAGCGTCTGGCGTGAGTTAATTTTCTATCCGAGAAAAATCATACCACATTTAGAAAATCGCGCAAGTACCTGTGAATGAGGACGAGTACCCTGTTGATTACTTAGAAAGAAGATCATTTGGGTCATAGATACTTGCGGCATCCCAGAGCATCCAGCTGTCGAGACCAACATCATACGTCGCATCGATCTGTTTCCTGACCATCTCAGGAGTATAGACTGCGCCGAGATCGAACGCTTGCAACCATGGACGGAGCTTCTGTTCATCATAGGATTCTTTTGTATAAAGCTGAGGAGTCGTCGAAGCTATCGGTTCGATACCAAGCCACGAGAGTCGAGTTGTCGTTGCTTGAGCTTTCTTGATTGCACTCGACATCGACGAATGTATTACTTCGTACGGATATTGAGCCGGCTTAGCATATCCGAGGAATCCTTTGCCGAAATGTGATGGATATACCATGGGTGCGACATAATCGAAATACTTGAGACCATATTCTAGAATTTGACCTATACCAAGATCACCCTCTGCGCTTGTGGTGAGACCGAACAGATCAACCGATGTTGGTATACCCGTACCCGAAAATTCATCATGCACATGCGCGAAGAAATCTCTCATAACCTCTTGACGCGACCTGCCCTCAGCCCATGTATATGAGATATCCTCGAGATCACCATCTGACGGGAACCTGATATAGTCGAAATTCAATTCATCGAAACCAACATCATATGACGCGTGACCGATTGCCATGAGATAGTCCCAGACGGGCTTTGCTGCAGCATCGAGCCACTTCACGCCTTTATAGTCCTGCCATATACGACCATCCTTTGTCTTCACCGCCCACTCAGGATGAACGTTGATAAGATATGAATCCTGGAATGATGAGATACGACCAATCACATATACATCTTTCTTGTGTAGCTCTTCTATGAATTCTTTGATGTCCGGTATCCTCTTCTCAATAGCGCCCGTCTTCACAATCTCTGGATCATCCACTTCGAAACTAATACGACCTGTGTAGTCCTTCACATCGATAACCACAGAATTGATCTCCGTCGTATCGATGAGCTCGAAAAGATGCTTTCTGAATTTCTGGTTGCCTGCTGCCCAACTCGTCATGTACACAGCCTTCACTTGATCGGGTGTTGATACATGAGTCGCTTTCCAAACGGGAGTAGTAGAAGCAAGTTGAACGGGAATTGCAGCAGCGGCAAGCGGAACATCACTCGAAGGTTGAAGCATCGCCGCATAGTCTATACGTCCTATCGGCAAGAACCATGCAAAAACAAAAATAGCGATAATAATAAGAAAGGCTCCCGTAATCACGATCGCGGTTTTGGTAGATCCATACTCGCGCCAAAGCTCGGTCATGCGGTCATTGATTGATCAGACTTGGTAATACTATCCGAGGGTGGCCTCATATCCATCGACTTATGTTCCATGAATGGGACTGAATTCTTGCTAATCTGCGCTTTCTCTCGAGACTTAGTAGCAACTGCAATCGTTACAATGATCGCACCAGTCGCAACCGCAAATACTTGTTTCCATGCAGGAGGAAATCCCAAGAAAGTGAAGACCATAACCCAGATGCCGAGAAGTATGAGGAGTTGTCTTTTTGACATAGCACTAGTATACAGCAAGGTGCTATGATTACGCCAGAAAATTATGAGCACTCAACAACTCGACCCGCTCCAGAAAGAGCATACCGACCCATTCGACCCCAGATTGGGTCGAGATGTGGCGGTGCGTATCTTCACTGAGAAGAGCGGATGGTATTTGGGTATGTCCGACTGGCTTGAGCATGAAGGAGACTTTCTTCTACTCAGGCTAAACCCATTCATTCGATTCGGACACCACAAGGATCACCGAGATCCCGAGAGCGTCAATGATGTCATATTCGACATTGACGATCGACCGATCAAGGGAAGCCTGCGCACGGACCAGCTTCCGTTCAAACTCAAGAATCCTCAACTTGTTGTACACAATGAAGATCCAGAGGATGTTCTTGTCATTAGGTTCGAAGGAGGCGCCGCAATACTCAGCGTGAGATTTGCAGATATCCAAGAAGTACTGCACGCAATCAAACTCCTCGAATCTTTCGGGGTATAGCACGCCGCACATACTCATCATATGCGCGGCCTTTTTATTTGAATCTAGCTTGAATTATTTTCCCTCCGACACAATCATCACAAATTCCCCCCTCACTTTGTCCTGATTTTTTTCAAAATACGCCTTCACCTCGACCGCCGTCCCTTGAACAACTTCCTCAAATATCTTGGTGAGCTCTCGGCAAATAGTCACTATCTTCCCTGTTGCACCCACGTGCACCTCCAAAGATTCGAGTGTCTTCATGATGCGATGTGGTGATTCGTAGAATATCATCGTGCGCTCTGCAGCCGCGATTTCCTTGAAGAGAGTCTCTCTACCTTTCTTATGCGGCAAAAATCCCAAGAATGTAAAATCAGCGCACGGAACCCCTGCAATAGAAAGAGCGCTCGCGAGAGCAGACGGTCCTGGTATCGCTTCAATCTTCAATTCGCCCGATCGTATCTGCTCCGCAAATTCCGTGCGAATGATCTGAACCAGATGCGACCCTGGATCTGAAATTCCCGGAGTGCCCGCATCAGAAACTAGCGCGAGATTTTTCCCTCCCTTTATATACGCAACAATACCCTCCGTCCGTGATATTGCGCTCTGCGCGTGATATGAGAGCGTCGGCTTAGATATAGAATAGTGATCCAAAAGCTTCTTGGTCATGCGCGTATCCTCGCAAAGAATGAGATCTGCGCTTTTGAGCGTCTCCAGGGCTCGGAGCGTGATATCTCCAAGATTGCCGATAGGTGTGCCTATGACGGAAAAGGTAGTCATAGGAGCATACTAATACGAATCCGTCGATTATGCGAGCCGTTTTAATTTGAGCAATTTTCTGCTAGATTAATCACATGAAATCAGAACGCCCCCTCATCTACGTCACCCGCGAAATCGAGCGCGCTCTCGGCGCTGATCCTATAGACGGATACTATGTAGTGGCAGGCAAAACCCCTTACGGCGAAATAGTGTCTGAGAAATTCCCTGGCCATATACTCCTTGTCGATGGTCCTGAGACCCTCGGTACTCGCGAACTCATCGAACATGCATCTGTAAAAGAGCTTTTCGCACAACATCCAGGCGATGTCATGGTCTTCAAAAATACTTCTCGTGTCGAAGATGCCGCAACCAAGGCAGGAGTGAAGCTCATCAATCCACGAGCTGAGCTCTCCGAAACTGTCGAGAATAAGATGAGTCAGATAGAGTGGCTCGGCGAGCTCGGCAGGAAGTACCTTCCACCACATGCCGTACTCCCCACCAAGAAGCTCACCTGGACCGGCGAGCCATTCGTCCTTCAGTGGGCACACGGACATACAGGTGGCGGAACCGTGCTCGTCACTTCAGAAGCAGAGCTCAAAACTCTCCAAGAAAAGTTTCCTTTCCGCATGGCACGTCGCAGCCCCTACATCAAAGGATCGTCATATACCGTGAATGCAGTTGTTGCCGCAGATAAGATACTTGTCGGCAACATCAGCTATCAAATCACCGGAATGGAGCCGTTCACCGATAGCATGTTCACGACGGTCGGCAATGACTGGAGTGTCTCCCGTGACCTTCTGAGTGAGACTGAGCTCGAGTACATCACGACGATGGTTCACGACATCGGTAAAAAGCTTAATGTTAGCGGCTGGCGCGGACTCTATGGTGTCGACCTCATCCGCGATGATGAGCGGGGCACCATCCATCTCATTGAGATCAATGCGCGTCAACCAGCATCAACCACCTTCGAATCATACTTGCAAAAAGAGAACCGCATCGCCGGAGTCAAAGGTCTCACCACATTCGAGGCGCATCTCAAAGCTCTGCGCGGCGAACCAATCGAAGACGAACTCATCCCGGTAAATGACGGCGCCCAGATCATCTTGCGTGTCACCAAGAATACACCTTCCGCGCCAACCGGAGCCATCACCGCACTCGAAGCAGCTGGATACAACGTCATCCCCTATCCCAATTCTGGACACAACGAAGACCTTCTCAGAATCCAGGGCGCACGAGGCATCATGGAGAGACATGGAGTATTCAATGAGCGCGGCAAGGAGATTGCGGCAATCGTCAGCAAGAAATAATCATATGACTACCAAGACACTCTCAAAAAGCGCTCTTAATGTCATAGATCAGTATCTCCATTTCAAGATGGGTTCCACATCATGTTCAGTCCCCTATTTCAATAATAAAACCAAGCTCTCTCGCCTCGCGTTGCGTGTGAATGTTGGTAAAGGTAGTCCTCAAGATATTTCGGATGAAGTGCAATCACTCATCGTCAAATCTCATATTGCCATCGATTCCCTGACCGCAGAATCACTCAAGAAAATTCTTGTTGACCAGAACATCGGCATCGATTGCTCCGGATTTGCTTACTATATCTTGAATGCCGAATCTCTCGAAACCAAGAAGATTTCTCTCAAGAAACGTCTTTCATTCGTGAATTGCCGCACTCTGTTCGATAAGATCCGCTGTACACTCCGCCCCGTCGAAAATTGCGACGTCGTCACCTTGGCGCATGACAAGAATAGCTCTGCCATAGCTATCAAGGACATTATTCCAGGCGATGTCATCATCATGCTCGACAACCGCGCTGAGGGTGAGCGAGACCATATCCTCGTCGTTCACGAAGTCGAATACGCCGACTCTACCCCCACGAAAATCCGCTATTTTCATGCAGTCGCCTACCCCGAGGATGGCATCTATGGCACCGGCATCAAGCAGGGTGAGATCGAGATCACTGATCCGAACAAATCCATCACTGAGCAGTCATGGATCGAAAACGGCAATCGCGACACCACAAACCGCATTTACCTGAGAGCGCAGAAATCCAAGACAGAACTAAGGAGGTTGAGGTAATCCAAAGCACAGTGGTACAAGATACATATCTCGAGGTACATTCGCAGGTGATTTTGAGCACAAAATCACCGAGGACTAGGAAACTTTCTGCAGAAAGTTTCCGTGTACCGAGGGATATCGTATCCTGTACCACTGTGCCTTGCGAATGATTGAAAATACCCCATTTTCATGGTATCGTACTCCCCATGATTACATTCCTAGAAGGCACCGCCGATCTGGCCTATATCCTCGGTTT
>JACCEC011951029.1_pt1 | contig 10651 bp, 11 predicted proteins | sample 7450121 | NCBI WGS metagenome assembly JACCEC01 (sample SAMN15323455, study PRJNA562643) | freshwater metagenome | isolation source: river surface water | place: USA:Blue River Watershed | collected 2017-08-18 | reverse complement strand
TTGGTTGAAACTCATCGAGGCAATATGTGTCCCGCAACACAGCTCGTATGTGATGACAGTGTGGCATTTTTTAAGCGTTGGATTACAAATGGCTATAAGTCTACCGCCGATGACTACAAGTCTGCCGATGTCATTTATTTGGACAGCTACGATTTAGATTTCTATGATCCGGAGCCATCTGGTAAACACGGGTTGGCCGAATATAACGCACTCATACCAGCAATCAACAAAGACACATTATTATTGATCGATGACACTCCGGCGAGTCCAGAATGGCTAGATACACGAGGGCAATTATATGTGGATATGGTTGATTTTCATAAAAATACTGGAATAATGCCTGGAAAGGGAATGTATATGCTTGACCAAGTCAACAATGCGGAAAAGATTATACACAATTACCAATTATTGTATCGTTTTCTAGAAAAACCGGTATAAACCCATTATTTCTTGTAATAAATGATTTCACATTTCCTCACAAATAATATAACATTTATCGCACAAAATCCATTTTTCGCCTTCTGGGGAAAACCAGGGTACTGTAGCTATCCTTTCGCCACATTTACACGGAGGTCCTCTCGCAACAATTTTGGGTAAAATTTCGTGTCGTGTTTCGACCTTTGGGCTAATTACGGCCAAGCCATTTGCTAAACGCAAATTACGGGCCCGTTCATCTGTCCGTGCTTCCTTAAATTGTTGCGCTTTTAAATCCTTTTTCACAATATCGGCTTCACTATTTGCGTGTTTCTTTTCGCGACTGAATGTGTTTTTCTTCTCGTATTTATTCGGCATTTCTACTATTAGATGTAGATGAATATTTATATTATTTGCAAAATTCGATTATTTTTAGTATGTAATACCCGCCAACCTCTTTATCAACAAGTTCAGCGTGGTATCAACACAAAAAATCCAGTGTAGAATAATGCCGGAAACAAATACACCAACCAAGGTATAACTCAACCGAAAATTGAATACATATGAAATTATGAGTGCACCAATAATAGAGGCTACAATATCAAAAATGGCAAAACCAAGAAAGCGATAACTATGAACACCTTGTTTTGGGTTTCCAAATAACATATTAAGGTGATTACCGAGCTGTGTATTACAGAGGTACATGTTATATATTAGTAATACTACAATTATACATGGTTGAAAATTTCGTATGGTATAATATATGGCAGGGAAAACAAGACGTAAAAGGGGTGGTTCACCATGTTTATTTGTTTTAGAAGATGTTTTGGTCAGTATTTCTAAATTGGTTAAAAAAATACAGAAAATTGGCGATAAAAAAGAAGTCGAAAAAAAACGCGAAATCAAACAATCATTTACAAACGATATTTATATTGTTTTTATGTCACAAATAAATGATGCATGTAGTGACATTAAACCCAAAAAATATGAAGAATTTATAAAGAAATTGGATGAATTAATGTTTGTTATTCGGGAAAAAAGAGATTATATTGATGAATTGGGTGATGTTGGGATAATTTTGACCAAAATTGATGATATGATTGAGCGTGGAACTCAATTGATGGAGAGAGAATCTATGGTCAAACCCTCAGTAACACAAAATAAATCAAAGAAACAAAAGAAGAAGACAAAGGTGGAAAGCAAAAATGTTAGCCCCAAAATAGAGGCTTTAACAAAAATAGAAAATACTATATCGGTTAATGAAGGAGAACAAATATTGTTGCCAAAGGTCGAGGTTTTACCAAAGGCCAAGACTCCGCCAAAGGTCGAGGTTTTACCAAAGGCCAAGACTCCGCCTAATGTCGAAGTTTTACCGAAGGCCAAGACTCCGCCTAAGGCCAAGACTCTTGGAGCTCCTCAACAAAGACCCGAACCTATTGCTCTCGAACCAATGAATGTTCGAATCAAACCATTTTTTACATGGTTCCGCGAAAACTATTTATTGCGCTATAATGCCACAAATATAACTTATCGCGAATTAAAATTATTTATGTCCACTATTTTCCCCAATGTTTTCTTTACTAACAAAATTACAACAATGCGCAAAACTGATTCTCAAAATTTCAGGCACATCACATATGCATATATGTTATTTATTGGTTTACTGAATCACTTGTTTACAGCCGTTACAGATTATGCCCCAAATCTTATAATGTCCGGACTAAAACTCGTATTTAAGGGCGGCAGAGCCGCCCAAATGATACTCCCTGTTGGCACACGTTTTGAAAGCGACGATACCGATATACTCATAATGTCAAGCAATCCTTATCACGACCCTCTCTTTTTACGAGATATTGCCATTGAAATCGCCGAACTATTTCGATTTCCAGAAACCACTTATAGCATTGGTAGTCGCCAAAATCCATACATAATCAAAATTGCATATATGAGTTCATCCGGATTTGTCCCAATAACAGACATCGATTTTAAGTATCCCGAATATTCCCAATTTTACCAAGATATTCAAATGGAGCAAAAAACATGGAATAATATACCTCTTATTTATTACCATCAATCATCAGCATCCTTTTTCGATGAAAAGGAGTACATTTATCGTATATATTCAGACCCCAATTATAAGTCGTGTAATTGTGATATGATTCCCCATAGACCAGAATGTACACAGATTTGCAGCGAACGCCAATACTTTTTGGATAAATTTTCGAAATATATGCGCTAAGTATAAATAACAAAATAATTATGTTGTTATGTATTATATGTCCGAAGAAACCCACACCGACGATTCCGTTTGTTCTACACCATCATCTGTCTATATTGATATGACAAAAAATGACTCAATAGACAATATGGAGGCACAATTTGGCGTAAAGGAGCCTTTTGTTTATGACGATGAGAACAAAGATTCTTTATCACATGTCGAGTCATTAGATACAATTGATATTACTACTCCGCCGGTTAGTGTTGAATCGGCTGTTGTTGTAACAGATTCAAAACCATTTATTAGCCAGGATACTAGCCAAAAATTGGGTGTGGCCTCTATTGTTGCCGTCGAAATATATCGTGCTCTCGTTGCGTCATTTTTAATTCTATTTGTTCCCCAAAGTTGCGGAGACCACGTTTGTTCATTTAGTGAAAATGCGGAAACTGGTCCGGATCCACTTTACAATGCCGGATTTGTATTTAATTGTATTACAATGGCGGCTTTTTCCGGCCTCTATTATGTTGAAGTCAGACGTGAAGGCAAACTTATTGCTTATTTAGATGTGAATACGGAAAAACCGAGTGACAATGCATCGGTTGGCATTATTCTCACAAAGTTACCAAAATATTGTAGCGATTCTATTCTCTATTATGATAGCCTCTATATCAAAGCCGGTTATTTTGTAATTGGATGTTTTATTATTAACAGTATTTTATCGGGACTGGTTGTCTACAAATATTATTTGGATGACAAGACCACGACTACATATATAACATCGGTGCTTTTTGTTGTCCAGAAATTGCTACAAGTGTATGCAACTTTGAATACTGAGAAAAATGTGTTTTATTCGGCATATTTGAGCGGGAAAATACAATATAATGATGTTGACAAAGATAAGATGATAGAGGATAAAGCTGAATAAAAAAGATGGCACACGCCTTTTTATTTTTGGGGTTTTATTTTGTGTGTTAAATTAAATATATTTTTATTTTTTGTATGTAAACAAACAAATCTAATTGATAGACACTGTAATTTTATTTGCTCTCGTAAATTTCTTTGTATTTTGCCAAATCGGCTGTCATTTCTCCTTTACTTTTATATGAAACTGTAAAATCATTATTTTCTCTATCAGTAAACATTTCAACCATACGTTTTGAATCGTGGAGCATTAATGCTTTAATCAATTCCATATTAAAATACGCAGTAAATCGCATTATTCTGCTCAATATTTCTCGATATTTAGTATCGGTAGTATTTACTGTAATTTCACTACATATTTGGTCTCCCATCATAACTACTGCCATATATATATCTTTGAATGCTTGATCTTTTAAGATGCATTTATGATTTGTCATTAGTTTAATAGATAATTCTTCTTTTGATATTTCTCCAATTATATAACGGAGTTCGAGTGGCTGAATATTATCTGTTTTTGTTTGAATACTATTATTCAAATCATGAATAGTCGATCCTTGAACATGATTTACATATCGAATAAAATCTGTAATTCTATGTTTATAGTTTGTATCTTTTGTTTGGTATCGATTAACAAAACGAAGCGCATTATCTCTAATATTTCCACATATTCCTCCGTCACGGACTTCATTTGGTCCCGCACGGACATCATTTGGATTTCTATCTATATTTATATTGTTCTTTCTCATATATTCAAAATAATGAGGATTATGTATATAACCATTTTGAATAGTACCGTTATTCCAACTGAATGAAGTTTTACACTCAATACACCACATTTGATCACATCCGTCAATTTTAGATATTCTAGTTCCGCATTTTGGGCACGGTTTTGTAGAAAGGCGCAAAAGTTTGGCCGATTCTACTGAATCTGGATTACATTCGTGATCTTCATTCTCTATTTCTAAACATTTAGAACATGTTTTTTTATCGCAAAGTTCACAACAATAGTTATTATTTAACATTCCATTACAAAATGTATTTTGACATGGCATTACAAATTTCTTTTTTGTCTCGGGTGCGGCACCACCACCACCTATGTTTTGATTACGAATAGTTTCCCTAATTGGAGCCATTTGATCACGTCTTCTATACTCGCGAGCAGTATACCATGGTTCGTGTCCATGTCTAATACGTTTTTCGTCTTCAATTATGTTTATTTCATCTTGATATAATTGCAGTTGTTCTCTCAATACAGCCATTTTTTCTCTTAATTCTTTGATTCTCTTTTTTTCATTTTGACTAATACGATATTCAATTGCTAATGGCATTAACTCTTCGCGTTTTGATAATGATTTCTCGGTAATTATTTTTGTTTGATGTTCTTTTAATGCGCCATTTACAAAGGCTGCACCTAAATTATGTTTCACAAAGTCTAATGTCCATTTATTGCGGCACTGCATACAATGCGGTTCTTGAATAGTACTAAGTAAGTAGGTCTGGGCGCAACTTCGACAGCATTCAAAATTACATAAGCAGACAACTTTGGCACAAGTTGATTTGTTATAGTCGGCGATACAAATAGAGCAAGACATTTTCTGGGATTGTTTAATAATAATAATTCATAATTAACTGCTTTTCAATTTTTTGAAAAAAAGATTTCAATTTTTTGATTTTTATTCGTAAGGCGTAAATAATCGCATAAAACGGAATCCGTGATTCTGGTTACTACCCGTTTTTACTGGCGTTTTGCGAAACAAATTGGGTTCAACTTCGGTGGTAATTGAAAATGATCGTACATCTTCGACCGGATATGATCTCACTTCTTCTAAATATCTCTCATATGAAATGCCATCGAGAATCCAATGCCGGCGATGAATCGATAAATGTCGTGGGTCAGATGACTTGCGACATATTTGGCAACAATAATAAATGAGTTCTGTAATATAATTCACGTATTCGACGGTTTCCTCTATTTTACCTGTGTTTATTCTATTAATTAGTTCATTGTAATTTCTTAATCGGCATTCTACATCACTCATAGATGTAATTGGCGTAAAATATATTCCCTCGAATGTTGCCGCATAAGATTCCCACATTTTTGCGCAAGTGTAATTGATATCGGCTTTTTCGCGCAGTTTGAAAAAAGTATTAATAGTTGAGAGGACAAATGTTGCAACCAAGATATAGAATACTTGGGATTGGTTCAGGAAAGTGGCGCTTGAACCAGTTTGGCCGGCAGACAGGGCCGTGAAAAGCGTAATGGCAAAATTTATAGGTGTCGATATATAGTTCCAAAATGCGGCGTTGAAATACTTTTTCTTTACTTGGATGCCTATACGCAAGTTGAGATTGTCTTGGACTACGAGCATTATTCCCCATGTTGGTGAGAGGTTGTCGATAACATATTTTTCATTGACACCTTCGGAGCTGATTAGCGAAATACTGTCGGGAATGGGTTCGGGATTTTTATTTACGCGTTCAACGGGTTTTTCAGGTTCATTCGAAAATACTTCCATAAACATTTTGCCGTTTTCTTCGTCGCTTTCTTCGTCGATCATCATATAATAATGAAAATGATTTCAGTATTGTATTTTTTACTTATGGGTTGTGGCTCCCCGCATAGGCTTATACACCTGTCGACCCAAATCCTCCACTGCCTCTCGTAGTTCTTGCGCCTAAACTATTTTCGGTATCAACCAATTCCACAAAAATTGGCATCAATCCTGGCGCACATATTTGTACAATACGCTCATAATAATTAACCACGTGGCTATTTGTTAAACAATCGAATGCCCCGATAATGTTTCCGCGATACCCCGCATCAATAATTCCGGTGCTATTTGCCAGTCGTAGAGGCGTGTTTGAAATACTTGAACGAGGATGTAAATAGAATCCAGTATTGTATGGGGCAAACCCATTTTCGTGGATTTGGGCACTACACTTGATGGCAAAGTTGATTCGACTTGTGCCACTGTTGATTTGCTGGGTTTCGGGGACATATAAGTCAAACCCGGCATCAATATGTTCGTTCAATAATTTGCGGTTATGGTTGTGAATGGCTTCGTAGTATTTTTCGAATAAACCCGTGTTTAATGGATCCACAAAAATGGTAAGGTGCATATAACGGGGGTACTGGTTTAACAAGTGATCTGCTGACATATTATTGTGATAATATGTCGAGTTTTCTTTAAATCTTTTGTTAAAATCTTTTTGCAAATGAAATCTTTTTGTTAATTGCCCTATGGGGCTCCCGTCGCTCTTTTAGAGCTTTTAGGTCGCCCCTACGGGGCTTTTAGGTCGCCCCTACGGGGCTTTATCCTCCCCTAATTTTTGTAGTAGTACACTTCATCATTTGCTGTGTAAATGGATTCACCTTCGGCTGGCAACTCGCCGAATACCCAATGCGCTCCTTAAATGTAGCTCCTGGTCCCGGCACGCCATATGCCAAAGCATTTGCAGTATGACGTCCATATGCTGTTGTAAATGTGCTTGCCGACTTTGTAATCGTATCATATTTAAGTCTTGCTAATCGACTACTTGCATCTACACTGCCCTGAGTAGCAAACTTGCTATTGCTGGGTTTGTAATAGAGAGGCACATAAGGTGTCCCAATCTTGGGGCTCGCCGTGCCATCATAGTTTTGATCAATTGGATTAGGGTAAACACCACCTACAATTGCTCCATTAAAAATATTATTATCTGGACTTTGACTACCGGCACCAAGATCTGGCTGTAAATAATAAGAACCATTTGAACCAGGATATGTAATTGTTGTTATTAGAGCACCATTTACACTATGGTTTCCATCTAGACCAGTTGGGTAATATCCCGCATTTACACCAATAATTTGCTGGAATGCATTATTCAAAATCCGTATTACTGGAACAACTGCATATATTCCCAAAGCTGTCCCTCCAACTGGTGTTATATACGCAGAAACCGGAAATGAACTATTATTAACTGCTTTACATTGGATTTGGATACGGTCTGTCCGCACATTGTATGCAAAATTCATTGCAAACTCTTTTTTACCAGTTACACGATTGGTATAATATTGATTTCGAGTAATCATTGTGGTCTGAAATTGGGCAATTAGTTCACCCAAATCATAGAATCCGTCAGCAATAGTAAAATCATATGTTGTTCCATCAATCCATTGATAAGTGAAGAGAGGTGATACAGAGAATCCACGGATTGATACTTTTGCACAATGGTTAATACCCGCCGGCGAATAAATATTGGATGCGCTCTTTCCTGTACCCGGCTCAATAGTCGCATCGCCAAATCGCACATAACTATATTGGTTTTGCGCAATGGTCAAATTACGACTGACTAAATATTCATTGGTAGATGTGTAATATTTGTCGTTGTTCTTCGATTGAATAAATGCTCGTTTCACATTGCCGGAACTGCGGACACGGCGCTTGGCATCGGCAGCCTTACTACATGCGATTCTGTCACAAGTTGTTGTTGGCCTCTCTGTTTTATTTGTGGTGAGACCGAACTCAGCAACATCAACATTGGTTGTTTGGTTGGTCGATGCCGTGTTCACAATAGTACCACCAGGCATCATAAAGTCATCGAGACTAATGGCAGCGCGACTGCAAGGAGCGCCAACGCTGGCAATTTCTTTTCTATAATGGCGAATCGGTTGTGCCAAGTGTATATTTTGTTTTTGAAAAATTGTCGAATTACCATTTCGCCTTAATCCGGCAACTATTTGGTTAAATGAACGTCCTTTCCACGAAATATTGCGTCTTTCCATTGGCGCTGACATTTATACATACTCGTTAGAATATTTATTTGTAATGTTATACGAGAGGTTATTCAACTTTCAAGCATTTTGAATCCACTTCGAACGTCGGTGTTTCCTTTTCTTGTGGAACTATACGCAATAGGCATTTGGCCTTTTTACCATAGAGGGGGCGCGTACATCCACTCTCTTTTTTACCGCGTCGCGTCTTACATTGTTTCACAGTTTCGACAACGCATCGTGACCGAAAGTTTTCATATGTATTTCGCACTTCTTCATATGTGAGCCCCGATTTTTTGTGAAGCATTTCATTAATGAGTTCATGAAGATCGAAGATATATTTAGAGAATGTTTCGCGAGAGGCCATATGAGACATTTTGAGTGGGAGTTTTTTTAGATTTAATACGAGATTTGCGCGACATTTGCCACAAGGTAATACATTGCGTAAGCTGAGAACATAATTGCGATAGTTTATTTTGTCGCGATGTGTTGGATTCACTGGATAATTGAAACTCATCGTGTGTAGAAAATGCCATTGACTTGGACCCCAAATTGTGGTGAGCATTCCGTCATTGCTATTATAGTCGGCATCCGTATATGGCGATGATGATGCTAATAACTTATTACCACCTCTAATATTTTTGCGAGTTTTTCGGTGTTTATCCATTTAAATATGTGTATTTTTTCTCAAATACTAAATAATTATTGGGATTCGGTTATTCAGTAATTTTTATTGTATACGCACAAAATATACTTTAACCATGGTAAGCGTTGTCGATGTAATCAGCACATATATTCGTCCATATTCAAAAACTATATTGATTGTTGCATCAGTGATATTTTTTGCCATTGCCGCCTATTATTTCTACAATAAATGGCATATTCCCCGAGCAAATAAATACCAGGATATTTATCAGCCAAATAATATCGGTCAAGATGAAGCCGTCATTTACTTCTTTTTTGCCGATTGGTGTCCTCATTGTACTAAGGCCAAGCCTGAATGGACGGCATTTGCAAACAGTCACGATGGCAAATTAATTAACGGTGTCAAATTGCGTTGCTCGGCAATGGATTGCTCCGATCCCGATGTTCCCGAGACCGCGGCGAAAATCGACCAATATGGAATCAACTCGTATCCTACAATCAAGCTCATTGTGAAAGATAACACCTATGATTTTGACGCAAGTGTCACCAAGGACCATTTAGAGCAATTTGTAAACAGCGTGATTGTTTAACCATTTTCGCGCATCTTGAACACCTTTGGCGATTTCTTTAGACCTCTCTATTGGACTTTCTAATAACATATATCTGCTTTCGTAATTTTCATATTCCATGTCCAATGAAATGTCGTTGGGTCCGGGATCAAACGCATCGTGTATATTTGTGAGAACCATATTCAGCAAATAAATAATATAATCGAGCATCCCCATATTTTCGGGGACAGAGAGAGGCCTGGTTTTTATGTGGACACCGAGAATGGATGCTGGGTCATATCCTTTTGCTAAACATTGCTTAATGGGATAATTCGAAAAAATACCGCCGTCGCTAAATGTGGTTGTGCCATATTTGAACGGTTTGAACAAGATGGGTAGTGCAGATGATGCGTGTACTGCATCGATAATTCGCATATCCGGATAGGTCAGGTGTGATAGCTCTTCGGTTTTGAATGTTGTTAGGTTTAGCGCATAAAAATATAATTCTTTTCCGTGGGTTTTGTGGAACTCGTGGAATGTGATATTGATGTCGATGTCTTTTCCTCTCAATAGAGGCGTATATGTTTCTTTGAAAAATGTGCCGTCAAAGATTCCATTACCGACAAAAGATTCGTAAATATTGATTAGATTAAAGTTCATTAATGTTTTCCAGGGACGATGAATCAAATACTTATCCATTGTTTCCCAGGGATAATTAAGAGCCAACATAAATGCGAGAATACTGCCGGCGGATGTGCCGTGGAATGATTTGATTGTATCATAATGCCATATGTGATTTTTATGTGCCTCTCTTAATGCTCCGTATGCATTCAAAATAATGGTTGATCCACCAGTGATTACTAGATGTTCGATTGTTGGTTTGTCCATTTGAACCTAATAAAAATATATGTTTATATATTTTTATGCATCTGCGTATTTATAAGCGAAGCGGACCTAAGCAAAGCGGACCTAAGCGAAGCGGACCTAAGCGAAGCGGACCTAAGCGAAGCGGACCTAAGCGAAGCGGACCTAAGTGAAGCGTTGACCCTTTGGTCAGCCACCGAAGGTGGCCTTTGGATAAGCGAAGCGTTGACCCTTTGCGCTTAGTATTCATTACCAAAAAATATGTTATAATATAGACCACTCCAACAT
>JACCEC013225929.1_pt1 | contig 10652 bp, 6 predicted proteins | sample 7450121 | NCBI WGS metagenome assembly JACCEC01 (sample SAMN15323455, study PRJNA562643) | freshwater metagenome | isolation source: river surface water | place: USA:Blue River Watershed | collected 2017-08-18 | reverse complement strand
GCGCGACCTGGCGCTGGACGGGCGACACCTACGACGCGGTCGCCCTCACGCCCGACGTCACCGGCGACGGCGTGGGCGACCTCCTCCTCGGTGCGTCGAACGCTGCCAGCGGCGCGGGCGTGGCCTACCTCGCGGCCGGGGGCGGTGCCGGGGGCACGCGGAGCGGACCCATCGACGCGGTCGTGCGCTGGACAGGCGACGCGGGCGATCTGCTCGGGTGGTCCGTCGCGGGCGGCGACCTCGACGGCGACGGCGGCCTCGACGTCGCGCTCTCCGCGCCGGGCCGCACCGCGAACGGTGCGCGGCAGTCCGGGGCGGTGCTCGTGGTGCCCGTGCGCTGAGCGCTCAGCCCGGGTCGCGCGGCCCGAACCGGAGCGCGAACGCGCGCAGCATGTCGGCGTGGAAGCTCCGGAACTCCGGCGAGTCGGGCTTGAGACCGGTCACCAGGCGCACCATCTGCGGGAGCACGAAGGGCATCAGCACGAGGCTCATCATCGCGAGGAGGATCATGCGCGGGGGCAGGCGCGCGTCGAGGAAGCCGCGCGCCTGCGCGGCCTCCACGTCCTGGACGCCGAGCGCGAGGTGCGCGGCACGGACGTCCTCCGCGACCACGGGCGCCTCCCCCGACGGGCTCGCCAGCGCTTCCCACATCATCATGCGGAACCACCCGCGCGGCACGGGGAGATTCCCCTCCGCGATGCGGCCGATCCCCTCGATCAACGCCTCGCGGCTCCCCCCGATGAGCGGCGGGCGCTGGCAGAGGATGTCGCGCACGACGGCCTCGTAGAGGCCGTTCTTGTCCCCGAAGTAGTGGTAGATGAGCTGCTTGTTGCAGCCCGCCCGCCGCGCGATGTCATCGACCCGCGCGCCCGCGAGGCCCGCCTCCGCGAAGGCGTCCCGCGCGGCGCCGAGGATCCGGGCGCGGGTGGATTCCTGCTCGACCATGTCCTAGCCGTACCCCGCTCCTGTGAACTCGCCCACCCTGGCGTCAACCAAACAGTTGACCACGGTCGGGCGATGGGCTAGTCGCCCGCCATGTTGCCAGCTTTCCGCCTCGCGCCCCTCTTCGTCGTCCTCGCCGCCTGCCACGGCGCGCAGGAAACCGCCGCTCCCGCCTCCGCGGAGGCCGCCGACACCGTCGTGACCGTCCAGACCGTCGCGGCCGTCACGGCCCCCATGCCCACGCGCGTGCCCCTCGTCGGCACGCTCGTCGCCAGCAAGCAGGCCCAGGTGGCGGCCGACACGAACGGCGTGGTCGTCGAGACCCGCGTCGAGCGAGGCGAGCGCGTGAAGAAGGGGGATATCCTCGTCGTGATCGACTCGCGCACGACCGGTCTGGGCGCCGCGGCGAGCGCCGCGCAGGCCCTTGCGTCGTCGGCACAGGCGGACGTGGCCGCGAAGGATTGCGCCCGCGCCGAGGACCTCTACAAGCAGGGCGTCATCGCCAAGGCCCAGTACGAGCGCACCCGCGCCGCGTGTGACGCCCAGGGCGGCGTCGCCGAGGCTGCGCGTGCCTCGGCGGAGCTCGCGTCGGGGAACCTCGAGCGCACCAAGGTGAAGGCGCCCTTCACGGGCATCGTCGGGGAGCGGATGGTCGAGGTCGGAGCCTTCGTCCAGCCGCCCAGCCCCGTTGCCACCCTCTACGCCGCAGGCCCCCTGCGCGTGCGCGTGAGCGTCCCCGAGACGCAGTCCGGCGGCGTGGCCGAGGGCCGTGCTGTGAGCGTCATCCCCACGGCCTTGCCCGACCAGCGCTTCGCGGCCACGGTCAAGTTCGTCGGCGGCGCGATCCGCGAGGCGACGCGCGATCTCGTGGTCGAGGCCGAGCTCGACGCCGCGGACGATCACCTTCGTCCCGGGATGAGCGTGCGCGTGGAGATGGACGTGGGCGAGCAGCCCTCCGTCGTCGTCCCCGTGACCGCCCTGCGTCGCGCGGAGGGGACGAGCCGGATCTTCGTCGCCGTCGACGGCCGCGCCCAGGAGCGCGTCGTGCGCGTGGGCACCGAGAAAGACGGGAAGATCGCCATCCTGACGGATCTCGCGGAGGGCGAGAAGGTCGTGGACGCGCCGCCCGCCGACCTGCGCGACGGCGCCAAGCTGGGGGAATAGCGCCATGCAATGGCTCGCTGAAATCTGCGTCAAGCGACCGATTTTCGCGTCGGTCCTGACGCTCCTCATCGTGGTCCTCGGCCTCGCGGGCTACCGCACGCTCGGCGTCGATCGCTTCCCCAAGATCGACTTCCCCGTCGTGACCATCACCACGATCCTCCCCGGCGCCAGCCCCGAGGACGTGGAGACGGAGATCACCGACAAGGTCGAGGCTGCGGTGAACACCGTCGGCTCCATCGAGGAGCTCCGCTCGATCAGCGCGGAGGGCATCTCGCTCGTCGTCGTGCAGTTCAAGCTGGAGAAGCACGTCGACGTCATGGCCCAGGACGTGCGCGACCGCGTGGATCGCGTCCTGCGCGACCTCCCGGAAGGCGTCGAGCCGCCCGTGGTGAGCAAGATCGACCCCGACGCCAGCCCCATCCTCTTCGCGGCGGTGCGTGCCCCCGGCAAGCCCACCCGCGAGATCACGGCCCTCGCCGACGGCCAGATCCGCGAGGCGCTCGAGGTGCTCCCCGGCGTCGGCCAGGTGCGTGTGCTCGGCGGTCGCAAGCGCGCCGTGAACGTGTGGATCGACCCCGTCAAGCTCCGGTCCCTGAACGTGGCGGCCGGCGAGGTCGCGCGGGCGATCGGCGCGCAGAACCTGAACGTGCCTGGCGGGCGTATCGACACCGGCCGTGACCAGCTCACGCTCCGTGTCGTGGGTCGCGTGGCCGAGGCCACCGACGTGGGTCAGCTCCCCGTGCGGACCATGGGCGACCGCGTCGTGCGCGTCGCCGACGTGGCGAGCGTGGAGGACGGCACGGAGGAGGCCGAGTCGCTCGCCCTCTGGAACGGAGAGCCCGCCGTGGTCCTCGCGATCCGCAAGCAGAGCGGCGCGAACACCGTCGCGGTGGCGGACACCGTCCTCGAGCGCGTCGACGAGCTCGCCGTGGACCTGAAGTCCAGCGGCGTCGACATCGACATCATCCGCGACGAGTCGGGGAGCATCCGCACGGGCACGGACGGCGTGAAGGAGCACCTCGTGCTCGGCGCGCTCTTCGCGGCCCTCGTCGTGTTGCTCTTCCTGGGGAGCTGGCGGAGCACGCTGATCGCCGCCGTCGCCATTCCCACCTCGGTGCTCGGCACCTTCGCGGTGATGAGCTGGATGGGGTACACCCTCAACACCATCACCCTCCTGGCGCTGGCGCTCTCCGTCGGTATCGTCATCGACGACGCCATCGTCGTCCTGGAGAACATCTACCGGTTCGTCGAGGAGAAGGGGATGCACCCCTTCCGCGCGGCGATCGAGGGCACGCGGGAGATCGGCCTCGCCGTTCTCGCGACCACGTTCTCGCTCGTGGCGGTGTTCATGCCCGTCGCGTTCCTGGCGGGCATCCCGGGGCGCTTCCTCCGCGGCTTCGGCATCACCATGTCGGTGGCCATCCTCGTGTCGTTGTTCGTGAGCTTCACCCTCACGCCCATGCTGGCCTCGCGCTTCCTCAAGCCGCACCACGCGGGCGAGCAGAAGAACGTGCTCGAGCGCGTCGTCGACGTGTTCTACCGCCCCATCGAGCGGCTGTACCTGAAGCTCCTCGCGTTCTGCCTGCGGAACCGCTGGGTGGTGGTGCTCGCGAGCGTCGCGAGCCTGGCGATCATGCCGAAGCTCGCGGGGGTCGCCAAGAAGGGCTTCCTCCCCGTCGATGACCAGGCCCAGTTCGAGGTCAGCGTGCGCGCGCCCGAGGGCATGGGTCTCGCGGCGACGCAGGTGCACGCCGAGCGCGTCGCTCGCTCGCTCCGCGCCCTCCCGGGGGTCGTGGGTACCCTCGTGACCGTCGGCGACGACGACCAGGGCAACGACAACGTCGGAAAGGTCTTCGTCCGCCTCACCGACCCGCGCACCCGCGCGCTCACGCAGGACGAAGTGAAGAACCAGGTCCGCACGGAGGTGCTCCCCAAGCAGGACCCGACCTTGCGCCTGTCCGTGAACGACGTCGCGGCCTTCGGCGGCGGCGGCCAGCAGACCGCCCGCATCCAGTACAACGTGACGGGACCCGACCTCGACAAGCTCGAGGCGATCGCCACGCAGGCCGTCGCAGAACTGAAGAAGGTGCCGGGCGCGGTGGACGTGGACTCCTCGCTCGTCGTCGGCAAGCCCGAGGTGGCCGTGCAGGTGGACCGCGCGCGGGCCGCCCAGCTCGGCGTCACCGTCGGGGACATCGCCAGCACGCTGCAACTCCTCGTCGCGGGCCGCAAGGTCAGCACCTGGGAGGAGATGGGTGACCAGTACGAGGTGCGTGTGCGCGCGGCCCGTGACTGGCGCGGCGATCCCTCGCTCCTCGGTCTGCTCCCCGTCACGACGGGGACCGGCGCCAGCGTGGCCCTCGCCGATGTGGTGAAGCTCGACCAGGGCACCGGGCCGTCCGTGATCAACCGGCTCGGTCGCCAGCGCGTCGTCACCATCGTCGCGAACGCGGCCCCCGGCGTGGGCGACAACGTCATCGGCGACGCGCTCGTCGGCATCCTCGACAAGATGGAGCTCCCCGAGGGCTACTTCGTGAAGCCCGCGGGGCAGACGAAGCTCATGAAGGAGACGGGCGCGAGCGTGGTCGTCGGGTTCGGGCTGGCCTTCGTGTTCATGTACCTGATCCTGGCGGCGCAGTTCGAGAGCTGGGTGCACCCCTTCACGATCCTCCTGTCGCTCCCGCTCACGCTGCCCTTCGCGATCATGAGCGTGGTGTTCATGGGACAGGCCCTCGACATGTTCAGCGTCCTCGGCATCTTCGTGCTCTTCGGGATCGTGAAGAAGAACGCGATCCTGCAGGTGGATCACACGAACCACCTGCGCGAGGCGGAGGGGATGGAGCGCACCGCGGCGATCCTCCAGGCCAACAAGGACCGACTGCGGCCCATCCTCATGACCACCTTCGCCTTCGTGGCGGGCATGATCCCGCTCGCGCTGAGCGAGGGCGTCGGGTCGGGCTTCAACCGCGCGACCTCGGGCGTCGTCGTCGGCGGGCAGACCCTCTCCCTCGTGCTCACGCTGGTGGCGACGCCCGTCGCCTACACCTTCTTCGACGACTTCCTGGCGTTCGCGGTGCGGATGCTGCGAAAGCTCGGCTGGATGTCGCCCGAGTCGCCCGCCGTCGCCGCGGATGACCTGGCCCTGGAGGAATCCTGATGTTGCTCTCCCTCATCGGGCTCGCCTCGGCCCTCACCCTCGAGGATGCCTGGAAGGCCGTCGGCGCGGAGAGTCAGGAAGCCACGGTCCTCGACGAGCAGCGCGTGCAGGCGGGGACGATCCGCACGCAGGCCTGGGCGACGCTCTCGCCGAAGCTCAGCCTGAACGGGAACTGGACGCGGAACCAGCGGGAGGTCGCCCTCAACATGGGCGGCGCCTTCCCGCCCGAGCTCCTCGCGATGATCGAGACCTTCACGGGTGAGCCCCTCGACCTCGGCGAGCCCACGGTGATCCAGAAGCTGAGCTTCTTCGACGCGAACGTCACGGTGTCGCAGCCGGTCTTCTCGGCGCGGGCCCTCCCCGCGCTGAAGGGCGCGATGGCGCTGGACCGCGCGGCGGAGGCCCAGCGCGAGGCGGGACGGGGGCAGCTCCGCCTCGGGGTGGCCCGCGCGTACTGGGGGGTGCTCGTCGCGCGCGAGGGAGCGGCCCTGGCGACGGACGGGCTCGCGCTCGCGAAGAAGCACGCGGAGACGGTGAACGCCCTCGTGGCGAGCGGCAGCGCGACGCGCCAGGCCGAGCTGCAGGCGGCCATGGCCGTGGCCCGCGCGGAGCGGGAGCTCGCGGGGGCCGAGGCTCGGAAGACCCAGGCGGAGACGGCGTTTGCGGCCCTCGTCGAGGTCGCGCCCGACGTGGCGCTGGAGACCCCGACGGCCCAGCGTGTGGACTACGCGGACGTGGACGCGGCCCTGGCCGCAGCGCGGACCCGCCGTCCGGAGCTCCGGGCGGCCCGTGCCCAGGAGGACGCTGCGCGCGCGACCGCCCTGGCCGCGCACCTCGCGTGGGTGCCCAGCGTGGACGCCCGGTTCACCCAGGCCTGGACCGAGAACACCGGATTCAGCGGCGAGACGAGCACGTGGTTCTTCGTCCTGAACGCCAACTGGACGGCCTGGGACGGTGGATTCCGCGTCGCGGAGCAGGAGCGCGCAGCCAGTCAGCAACGCATGGCCGCCGCCGGCGCCGAGAAGGCCGCCCAGGACGCCGAGGTCGAGGTGCGCGTCGCCTGGGAGGACCACGTCCGCGCCGGACGGGCCCTCGCAGCGGCGGAGCGCGAGCTCGCTTTCGCGGAGGAGAACCTGCGCCTCGCGGAGGTGAGTCACGCCGCCGGGGCGAGCACCTTCCTCGATCTCGAGGACGCGCGGATGGCGCGTGATTCGGTCCGCCTCTCGGTCATGGCCGAGCGCATGGGCGCCGACCTCGCGGTGCGCACCTTGCGCCGTGCGGTGGGCGGGAACGGGGGGGCGTAGCCCCCGCGTCGCCCGCGGCACCGGTCACTCGTCGTCGTCATCCCGCGTCAGGAGGTCGCGGAGCCAGGCCGCCCCGGCGACGAGGGCGCCGAGCGCGCTGACGGCGCCGACGATCGCCCAGGCGGGCCAGCCCTCGTCGGTGTCCTCGGGTTCCGCGGAGGACGCCTCGGCTTCCGCGACCGACGGCGCGTCGAATTCCTCGTCGGGATCTCCGCTCGTCGGTCCCCAGGACGCGCAACGATGCCATTGGTCGTCCGGGGGGAACCAGCGTCGTTCGTCGGCGTAGGCCGCGACCTCCTCGCCGTTGCCGCGCCGCACGAGGGCCTTGTAGAAACGGTCGGCGTAGTCGGGGTCCTGGTCGGCCATCCACCGACCACTGCTGCAGAGGATCTGCGAGAGGCGGGGGTCCCCGTCCTCGAAGTCGAGCGATGCCGTCCAGCCCATCTCCGAGGCGATACGACGGTAGTGGTAGCGCTCCTCGGGCACGGCATGCGCGGCGAGTCGTCGCGCCTCGAAGGTGCTCAAACCGCGTGCGCGGCGCGCTTCCTCGATGTCCTCCTGCCCGTAGTCGCCCTCGTAGATGTGCCAGTCCGGGGAGAGTTCGGTGCCCTGCAGGTCCATCCCGTACCGTCGCAGGACGAAGGCCAGCTCCGCCGTGATCTCGCCGCGGACCTCGCCCGTCGCGCGGGCACGGGCCTCGACGAGGCGCGCGGCCCGCTCGGCCGTCGCGCGGACATCTTGGGGGAAGTGGGGCAGGGCCTCCTTCCAGCGTCCCTCCCGCGCGAGGCGACGCGCGAGGAGGTGGCGCAGGGCGGCGCGCGGCGCCACGTCCCAGTCCCCCGCATGCCGCGGCTCGTCGTCCGGCGCGACCTCCTCGATGGTGTAGGCCCCGATCCGGTAGCCCCACGCCTCCCGGACGGGCGGCGGCGGCTCCGCGGGGCCCGGCACGCGGGGGAGGACGCGACGAACCTCCTCCACCGTCAGGATGCGCTCCGCGACGTACGCCGCGTCCAGCCAGGAGTCTCCGCGCAGGAAGGCGTGAAAAGCATCGACGGGGCGCCCCTCGTCGAGGAAGATCTTCCCCATCTCGAGGTGGAGCGACGCCGAGACCTTCGCGGGGTCCACGTCGTTGTAGGCGCGGACGATCGCTGCGGTATCGCCCCGCCTGCGCGCGAGTCGGGTCCGCACCCACGCGGTCATCGGGCTCTTCCGGTCGGCCCGCGCGGCCCAGCGTTCGGCCTGGGCGTAGTTGCCTCCCGTGTAGGCCGCGTAGGCGAGCAGGTCCGCGCCTGTGCTCTCCTGCACCCCGACGCGTTCGGTTCCCGCGAGCCAGCGCTCGCGCGCCCAGTCGAGGCTCGCGTCGGCCCAACCCACCTGCACGAAGCGGTCGTCGGGGAGGGTGTTCCAGAAGTAGCGCCCCCCCTCCGCGAGCGCCGCGTTGACGACGCTCCGCGCGAGGGGATCCCGCAGGACGCGGTCCTGTACGGCCTCCGGCGCGAGGAGGGCCGCCTGCGCGAGGGAGCGCCAGGGCGCGCAGGCAGGCACCTTCCCGCCGGCAGCCTCGTAGCGCACGCACAGGTCGATCTGGAGATCGAGCCGATCGAGGCCGTGGGCCGCTCCCTCGTGGCGGAGCGAGGCGAAGGCGAGCCCGAGCGTGTCCGCGCTCCCCGTCCGGGCCAGCTCGCGCACCTGCCTCCACGCCGCGATCGCCGCGGGGGTGTTCCCCGCGTTGGCCTCGAGGTTCCCGAGCATGTAGGCCGCCCAGGTGCCGCGCCAGTGGCGCTCCTTCACGGGGAGGGCGAGGAGCGCGCGGAGTCCGGCGATCGCCTCGTCGTCCTTCTCGCGGGCGAGGGCGTGGACGGCCTCGCGGTAGCGACGGAACTCGTCGGGGAGATCCGTGGGGAAGGGGGCGTCGTCGTCCTCACGCACGTAGGCGTCGTAGGCGTCGAGCACGAGGGCGTGGCGGTCCGCGGGAATCCGGCGGGCCTTCAACGCGGAGGCGGCGTCCGCGCGCTCGGCGTCGGCCGTCAGTCCGGGACGCGGGCGTATCCACGGCTCGTCCGGCATCGGCACGGCCCGGAGCCAGTCGCGCTCTTCGAGGGCGGGCACCTCACCCCGGAGCACCGAGTCCGGGAGGTCCGGTCCGCACGCGCTCGCAGGCGTGGTCCACAGCGTCACGATCATACCCAACCACGACCACAGCATCCGCCACCTCTCCCACATCCATCCGGATCCAACCCATCGTGCGGGACGCTCCCGGCGCGATCGGCGCGTTCGACGAGAAGTTCCCCTCCCAGTTCGAGACACCCTCCGTCGTGTCCATGTCCCGCACGGGTGCCCCCTGCGGGCAGACGACGACGGTCACGGACTCGAAGGCGCGGTCCGAGCCCGTGTTGTCCACGACCACGTCCCAGGCGCCGTTTCCGGCGGCGACGAGGCGCGCCCGCACCTCCGGCGCGGGGGACGTCCCCTGCATGACCGCGCGCAGCGTGACGGCCGCCCAGCCGCGGCGGTCCAGCGCCGTCGGGAGACGGAACCACACGACACCTTCCATCGCGGCGGGGCGTTCGAGTCTCCACTCCGCCACCATCTCGGCGATCACACGGGGATCCGCGCGGACCTCCCGCACCTTCGCGCCCTGGGCGTCCCGCGTCTCCGCGGCGACGCTCACGAGGTTGCCCGCCTCGTCGAAGCCGAGGCCGTATCCGTAGGTCGGCAGCGCGACACGGAAGGGGACGCCGAAGCGGGCCGCGTCGTTGACCCACGCGCGCGCATCGACCGGGTCGAGGAGGGCGTGCTCGTCCCAGTCGTTCCGCGGCGCGAGCCAGTGCACCTGCAGCACGAAGGAATCGACCTCCGCGAGCAACCGCGCGAAGTCAGGGCTGTTCTGCCAGTCGGGGAGGGTCGTGATGCTGAGCGGGACGCCCGGGACCGCGGCCTTCACGGCGCGGAGCCAGCCGATGTAGTCGGAGAGACGGGCGGTGGGGCAGTCCACGTCGAGGTGGAGTTCCCCCACCTGGACCCCTGCCGCACGCGCCGCGGCCGCACGCGCGGCGACGACCTCCGCGACCCGCGCGCCTGCCGCGTTCCAGTCCTTCCCCGTGTAAACGGCGCTCCGTACGGCGATCCCGACGGGCTGCCCCGTCGCGGAGAGTGTTTCCCAGTGCGGGTCCACCGTCGTGACGAGGGGCGTGTCGGTCTCCTCCCAGGCGACCTCGGCAGAGAGGACGAGGAGCCTGCGCATGTCCTTGCCGATGTCGGCGACGGCGGCATCGAGGGCGGGTTGCCAGAGGCGCTGCCACACGAAGGCGTCGTGGACGAGCGGATCCGCGCGCGTCGGGACGGGCGCGCCGAGCGCCAGGACGGGACGGGCGGACGTGGGGTCCGGGCCGCAGGCTGCGAGGAAGAGCGTGAGCAGGAGCTGCATCACCCTTGCTACACCGTCGCGCGCGCCATCCGGACAGGCTTCCGGTGAAAAACTTACTCGCTGCGTGCCGTGGCGTAGGCCCGCGCCGCGCGCACGACCTCCGCGCGCGGCGGGCTCCCCGGCTCGAGGATCGCGGCGCAGAGGTATCCGCCGAAGACGCACCCCAGGTCGAGGCCGGTCGCCCGCGGGAAGCGCTCGGGCGCGCCCCCGTCGAAGGGATTGTGCCCGAAGTAGACGTGACCGAAGCGCCCGTCGTAGAGAGACGCCCAGTAGCGGTCCCCGGGGGCCTCGCTCCCGAGGGGAACCATCCCGCCGCGCTGGTTCACGTAGCGGACCCGGCACGCGAGGAGGGCGGTTTGGCGCGCCTCCCGCGGGAGGGCGGCGAGACCCTCGACGGTCGTGGGGAGGGGGCGCGCGCTGGGGAGGACGCCGGCGTGCACGACGAGCGCCTCGTGCTCCGGGAGACGCACCGCGAGCACGGCCGTTTCGAGGAACGCCACGTCCTGCGGAGACAGCCGCGCGGTGATCGACGCCATCTCCTCCCACCCGGTGAACACCGTGACGTCCGCACCGTTCGCTTGCCTGCGGCGGAACCGGGCGTGCTTCTCCTCGTGGTTCCCGAGGATCAGGGTGACGCGGTGGCCGCTCTCCCGCAGGG
>JACCEC010584465.1_pt1 | contig 10652 bp, 9 predicted proteins | sample 7450121 | NCBI WGS metagenome assembly JACCEC01 (sample SAMN15323455, study PRJNA562643) | freshwater metagenome | isolation source: river surface water | place: USA:Blue River Watershed | collected 2017-08-18 | reverse complement strand
GCCTTTTTGTGTTGGAGCCCAACCATGAGTGGTGCTACTCCTAGGTTCCACCGCCCTGATTCTTTTGGGACATTACATCTGAAATAAAACAAAACCTCCCGAAAGTTTTGAACTTTCGGGAGGTGAGTGAGTCGGGTTGTGAGCAACCCGACTCACTTCTTAAAGCTTAACCGCTTGGCGTGCCAACAATTTCCATTGTCCTTTTTGTTTTTGCCAAACGAGCAGAATTGCAATGTTAGCGGTTCCTGCTTGTCCTTTGTTGTTGGTTTTGGCAAAAAGCTTGTGGCGAACAATGGCGCTGTTACCTGCAATTTTAATGGTTTGATCGGTCAAATCAATCGTAATAAAATCAGATTCACCGCTGACAAGTGCGCGCACAAATTCTGCTTTGTCTTCGACTTTTCCACTTGAGTGACCATAGCTTAATTCGTCAGCAGCAAGGTTTTCGAGGGTAGTTTTGTCGGCGTCAATCATCGCTTTTTTGAGCGCTTCTACAGCGTTGGCTACCGCTATTTCATTTTTCGACTGTGCTTGCGTCGTCCACGAGCAAACACTAAGGAAAAGCACAAAGATTATTTTTTTCATGATTATAAATCAACAGGTTTCATTCGTGGTACTAAGAAGTGCATCACTACCCAAGCTAAAATGTAGGCAGCGCCGCACACAAAAAACATAATGTAATATGCCGTTTCGATTTGATTGATAGAACGGTAATAAACAAACATGTTTTTCTGAACCAACAGTGAAAGTAAAATGCCACCCAACGCGCCAAACATACCGCCGATTCCAGTAACAGAGGCTGTGGTATATTTGGGAAACATATCTGATACGGTGGTGAAAATATTGGCACTCCAAGCTTGGTGAGCCGCTGCCGCAAAACCAATGACCAAAACAGCCAACCACATGTTTATACCACCCAAAATTTGGGCAAAAACGATAGGAGATACACAAAGTGCGTAAATCAACATCGAAGTTTTACGGGCTTTAAAAACGGGCCATCCCATTTTAATAAGGTACATAGGCACATACCCCCCACCTATGCTGCCAATTGTGGATAATGTATAAACCAACGCCACAGGAATCGCGATTTCAGTACCCGTAAGTTTGTATTGGCTTTGAAGAAAATCGGGTAACCAAAACAAGTAGAACCACCAAATAGGGTCAGTGAGGAGTTTACCAAGCGCAAAAGCCCATGTTTGTTTGAAACCTAAAAGTTTGGCCCAAGGGACTTGAGGTTTATCTACGTCATTTTTATCGGCCAATACCTCTGCTGCGTCAGAGTGGATATAATCGTATTCAGCTTTCGAAAGCTTAGGGCTTTTGCTTGGCGTTTCGTAAAACATTAGCCAAAGAACTAACCATATGAAGCCCAACATACCCGTAATAATAAAAGCCCATTGCCAGCCCATTTCGGCGGCAATAAACGGTACTGAGAGCGGAGCTACAATAGCTCCAAAGTTGGTGCCTGAGTTGAAAATCCCTGTTGCAAAAGCACGTTCTTTTTTAGGGAACCACTCGGCTACGGTTTTAATTGCGGCGGGGAAGTTACCTGCTTCGGTAATACCCAATGCTGAGCGCACTACTGCAAATCCGAAAACCGTATTGACCAAAGCATGGGCTACTGCTGCGACGCTCCACAAGGTAGTCGCCACCGCATAACCGATTTTAGTACCCAATTTGTCTACCAAGCGACCTGCACCGAGCATCCCGAAGGCATAAAATAGTTTAAATGCAATCTCAATATTGGCATAATCACCATCGTTCCAGTTGAGTTCTTCAGAAAGGGTCGATTTTAAGAGGCTAATAACCTGCCTATCAAGATAGTTGATGGTAGTTGCAAAAAACACCAGACCACAAATCGTCCAGCGATAATTACCGATTTTTTCCATTTAGGTAGAAGGGTTTAAATCTTTGTAATGTAGAAGGTTGTTTAGGAGCAACCGACTACTTCGTAAGGGTTTGGTAATAACTAATTAGAGCATTTATCTTTTGCGTAATTTCGTCGAAATTTCCTGCTTCAACGACATTTTTTGGAAAAAGTTGCGAGCCGATTCCCACGGCGCTTACCCCTGCTCCAAACCATTCTTTGAGGCTTTCTGGCGTGGGTTCTACGCCTCCTGTTACCATTACTTTGGTGGTAGGCATGGGGCCCTTAAGCGCCTTAACAAAGCCAGATCCAACCACATTACCAGGGAAAATTTTCACTATTTCAGCGCCTAGTACCTTGGCGTTATAAACCTCTGAGATGGTCATTGCACCTGGCATCCAAGCAATGTTGTGCGCTTTACAAACGTCGGCAACATCGGGAGACGTAACAGGTTGTACCAAAAAATCGGCGCCTGCTGCAATGAACTCTTCGGCTTGCTGTCCGTTGAAAATCGTTCCAATACCTAAAGCCATTTCTGGGTAATTTGTACTTATGTATTGGCGCAATACTTTGAAAACTTCTTTGGCTTTGTCGCCACGATTGGTAAACTCAAACGCCCGAATCCCGCCCTCGTAACACGCCTTGATGATTTGGCAGGTAAGGTCTGCGTCGGGATGGTAAAACACGGGGACAATTGGGGCAGTGGCTAAGGTTTGATAGACTTTTTGTGGTTCAAAGGCCATTTCTGAGAGGAAATTAAGGTTATGTACTTTTAGATGTTCCAAGTTTAGTGTTTAAGTAGAACTGTAAACTTGGAACGTCTTATCTTAATTGCTTAACAAACTTTGGAGGGTTTCTTGCACATCTTCTACGTGTTGCTGAGTGGCGTCGCCGTATTCTTGCAATTTGCCAAAGGCTGCCGCCGCTGCAAAATCAATGATGTCTTGCGGAGCATGATTCTGACTTAGTCCGTAAATCAGCCCACCCATAAAACAGTCACCGCTGCCGACTTTATCGACTACTTTTGCGGTTGTAAATTCAGGCGAAACGTACTGCTGCCCGTCTTTGTAGAGGGTGGTATAATACTGAATTCCCTGTCCAAATGCGTCAAAACGGAACGTATGCGCTACTACTTTGCATTTGGGGTAAGCCGCTTGGATAGCTTCGGCGGTAGTAATGCTGTGCGCTAGGTACCTTTCTTGGGTATGAATTTCTTCCACCGTTTTATCGACAGGAATGCCCAGAAGGGTATTGGCTGCCCAAATATTACCCATGATGACATCGCAATACTTGACCAATTCGGGCATGATTTCAACGGGCTTTTTACCGTATTGCCATAATTTTGCGCGGTAATTGAGGTCGACCGAAATGGTCAAGCCTTTGCGGGACGCAACTTCTAAAGCTTCTTTGCAGGCAGCGGCTACGTCTTGGTTGAGGGCTGGACTAATGGCACTAAAATGAAACCAAGAGCAATCTTCTAATACTTCTTCCCAGTTGACTTTCCCGACGGCAAGTTCGGAAAAAGAAGAAAACGCGCGGTCGTAAATCACACCTGCGTTTTTGAGGTCAGCGCCTTGCGGGAGGTAATACGCCCCAATTCGGCTTCCAAAATGGCGAATACCCCCGATATCAATGCCTTTTTGCGTCAAGTATTCTTTGATTTCGACCGAAAGTTGGTTGTCGGGCATGATGGTACTGTACCGAACGGGAATGTTCCAATTAGCAAGGGCATTGGCTACATTTAGCTCGGCTCCTCCCACAAACACAGGCATGTTTGTGTGCTTAATCCATTCTCCGTTGAACTGAGGCGAAAAGCGAAGGAGAACTTCCCCAAAGCAGCAAATAGCTCCCAATCCTACGTTATTTTTGATGTCCATAGTGCTATACTTTTAGTACATAAGCGGTTATGAGCAACCGCCTGCACGAAAAATAAAAACTTAGTGAATCTTAGTGCCTTAGTGGTTGAGAAAAAAGGCCTTAAAACCCAAAGTACTGTTTTGCGTTATTGTAACAAATGTTCTGAACCACTTGGCCGACCCACTCCATGTCGCTGGGGATTTCGCCGTTTTCGATGTCATTCCCGAACATATTGCACAAAATACGACGGAAATACTCGTGACGAGGAAACGATAAAAATGAGCGAGAGTCGGTGAGCATACCTACAAAACGGCTCAACAAGCCCATGTTCGATAAAGCCGTGATTTGTTTTTCCATGCCGTCTTTTTGGTCTAAAAACCACCATCCCGAACCAAACTGCACCTTGCCAGCAATCGACCCGTCGTTGAAGTTACCAATCATGGTGGCAATTATTTCGTTGTCGGCAGGGTTGAGGTTGTAGATAATGGTTTTGGCTAATTGGTCGTATTCGTCTAAGCGTCCCAAGAATTTCGATAATGCTACGGCTTGCGACCAGTCACCAATCGAATCCCAACCAGTATCAGGGCCTAGAAGACGTAAAGCGCGGGCGTTGTTATTGCGGAGTGCTCCCAAGTGGAACTGCTGTGTCCAGCCAAGTTCGTGGTACATCGTGCCTAAGAAGTGTAAAATGGCGGATTGATATACCAAAATGTCTTCTTGTGAAAGTGATTGTCCTGCAAGTGCTTTTTGCAAAATACTATCGGCAGCTTCGGGGGTAAAATCGGTGGCGTAGATTTGCTCTAGGCCGTGGTCAGATAATTTACAGCCCAAAGAAGCAAAGAAATCGGCGCGCGTACGGAGTGCTTTGGTAAGGTCGTCGTAACGCTTGATTTCAAAACCAACGATAGCACCTAATTTTTGAAGATATGTAGCAAAGTTGGTGTTTCCAATTAAGATAAATTTATCAGGTCGAAAAGCAGGACGCATTTGAATTTCAAACGTTCCTTCTTTGGCTAATTGTTGGTGGTATTCCAAGGTATCGAGTGGATCGTCGGTGGTACATACCACTTCTACGTTCATTTTGCGGAGCAAGTTACGTACCGAATAATCAGGCGTACGCAGTTTCTCCGAACACTCGTCGTAAATACGACGGGCGCTTTTGGGGTTTAAAACTTCGTGAACGTCGAAATAGCGCTGCAACTCAAGGTGAGTCCAGTGGTACAGTGGGTTACGAAGGGTATAAGGCACGGTTTCGGCCCATTTTTCAAACTTTTCGTAATCGGTAGCAGCGCCCGTACAATAGTTTTCATTGATACCGTTGGTACGCATAGCCCGCCATTTGTAGTGGTCTCCGTACAACCAAATTTGCGTAAGGTTTTCAAAGGTTTTATCGGCTACGATTTGGTCAGGAGGAAGGTGGTTATGGTAGTCAATGATAGGCATTTGCTTAGCAAACTCGTGGTAGAGTGTGCGTGCGCTATCGGTTTGGAGTAAAAAATCTTCGTCAAGAAAAGTCTTAGTGACCAACATGGTAATAAATGAGGGTTAAGTTTAGAGAATCTCGTTCGTTTCGGCTACCTGAGAGGGGTGTCTTAGGAAAAAGCTTTCAAGGGATTGTTTTACCCCATGTTCGAGCATATTTCCTAAGTTATCTGTAACACTCTGGGCAAACCCAGGCAAAAGCGAAAGGTCGGTATCCCAGAGAGATTTATCTTGTAGTACTTTTTCAACCAGTTCTGTCGTATCGTATTGTTGCCATTTTTGGTAGAAATATTCAGCTTTTTCGTCTTGAATGGGATAGGGCTGCCCATTACGTTCACCGAAATATACAAAACCTTCTTTGGCAACGGGCTTCATAAAATACAAGTAAGCTGCAAATCCCAAAGAGACATACTGAGGAATGCAATCGAAAATTTCGTAATAACGCAGCAACGTAGGCACGTTTCGCATTTTCATTTTGGACGTGTAGTTCAGGGTGATGCTAAGCCACTGGTGATTGAGGTGTGGGTTGCGGAAACGGTCAATTACCTGCATCCCAAATCGCTGAGGACGTTTGCCGTCCATTGGGTATGGAATAGCCAAGCCCAATTCTGCCAACATTAGATTGCCGATGTACGAAGCCATGATTTCATCTTGCATGGCACTTATAACCGTTTCATAACCTGCAAGGTAAGCCAAACCGCAGCTAAGCGTATGGGTTCCGTTGAGTAAGCGAAGCTTAAGTTCACGGAACAAGTTAATATCGGGTTCAATAAAAATCCCGTCGTCGGTAGTAGCAAATGAGAGTACCTGTTTGATGTGTTCGTCGCCTTCAATCGCCCACAAGCGAAATACTTCGCTGAGGGTTAAAAGCTTGTCTTTGTACCCAAATTTATCGTACAACGCTTGGCACGTATCGGCGTCGGGTTTGCCAGGAACAATGCGGTCAACAAGCGAGTTGCAAAAGTGATTGGCACTTTCGAGCCAATCAAAGAAACCTGATTCCACGCCATTGCGGTGGGCTAGTTCAATCACAATCGACTCCAATTTGGTTCCGTTATCAGAAATCAATTCGGTTGGAACAATCACCAAACCTGATTCTTGGCTTCCCCCAAACGCTTTAAAACGGGCGTAAAGAAATGCCAGTAATTTACCAGGAAATGAAGCAGGCGGCGTGGCCGAAATGTCGTCTTGAACCAACTGAATACCTACCTCGGTGGTATTGGAAAGAATAATTTGTAGCTCAGGTTTTTGGGCACATGCAAGAATGGTTTCCCACTGCGACTTGGCCGACAACACGCGACTGATGGCCGAGCAGACGATATTTTCTTCGACGAGTTCGTTGTTTTCAATTCCACGAACACAGAGCGTATATAGGCTGTCTTGTTCATTGAAAGCAGCGGAATCGCCCGAGTCAGTCGATTTTACCACGACAATTCGGCCATTAAACACGCCTTGGCGATTGGCTTTGTCAATCAAATAATCGGGTAAGCCTCGCAGCAATACCCCCGTTCCAAATTGTAAAACTTTTTCGGGGAGGTTAAATATAGCCGCCTTAGGTACCACCAAATTTGGGTGCTGGCGTAGGCGGGATAGTTCGTTTATAGATAGATGACTCATTGGTGTAATAGTGCTATCAATTCAAGTTATTGGTTCAAAAAAAGGAAGGTTGTACTGTATTCTGTTTCGAGATTACAACCTATTCTGCTTGTGTTCAATCTTTTGTCGAATTATTTCCACGCAATCGTTTTCGGTAACGTTTTCGTAAGTCAACCTTAGCTGCTTTTGCTTTTCAAAATAAAGAGAAGGACAAGCAAGCAGGTTTGATTCACAATTGACGGGGAAGCCTACGTTTTTTTATTTTTTTGTGCTCAACAGCCACGTCGCTAAATCCTTGGCGGCTGAAAAATTTTCGTAGGTTATTGGAATGCGACGGCCGTCGGTGTATTCGTTGTAAAGCCAAGGGTCACCCACGGCAAAGACGGTTCCTTTACCGAACTTCGATACAGCCACGATGACGTCGCCTTTTTGAGTAACGAGTGCTTGAGCAGGGGCTTTTACTTCCAATGGAGATAACTCTTTGATGTACACTGTTTTGGTATTTTTAAATACGGCATTGCCCGCTGGAATGTCCACGCGTCCTTGTTCCCACTGCTGTCCTTGTACCATGTTGACGTTTTTGGGCAAAAACTGCACCCCAAATTCTTTAGCCAAACGGTTGAAATGAAGGTGTTCGCAGTTGGATGTATCGTTGGACATCAACACCAGCGCCCCTCCTGCTTTGACCCAAGCGCAAATGGCTTTGATGTCGGCTTCTTGGACAAAATTTGGGGCAGCAGTTTCTTTCTTTGTGTCAGGGTCAACGATGATATAGATGTTGACGTTTTTGAGGCTGGCTGCCGTTGGTGCGGTAGTAATACTGGCAGTTTTAGCTCCTAAATCGCGAAAAATAGTTCCCCAAAGCCAAAAACCTGAGTGTTGGCGGTCTTCCCACGTGTAGTGGAATTGCTCTTGGTTGCCGTTGTGGTCTTTTCTAAATTCACGGTTAAAATAATAATCCGTTGCCACCACTTTGCCTTTTCCGAGGTTGTTTTCTTCGGCAATTTCCATCTCTACGCTGGCAAAAATAAACGGCCCTACACCTTTGAGGTCGTTTTTGCGGATTGGCTCGCTCAAGTAATATTCGTAAGTACCGTCGCGGTAAGGAGAGCCTCCGAGGCCACCCACGCTCACCGTTTTGTTGAGGCTGATGGTACCGTTGGCTTCTTCTTCTATAAATTCTTTCAAGATGCCCGCGTATCCTTTTTTGGCCAAAGCAAGGTAAGAAGCTGGCAAATACCCCATACGAACGCCTTTGGCGAGGGCATATACAAACATACACGATGCCGATGCTTCAAAGTAGTTTCCTTTGCGGGTTCCTTGGGTAGTCATTTGATACCACACGCCCGACTTGGCATCTTGGTATTTTACCAAAGCAGGCGCAAGGCGCTGAAGGTATTTGATTAGATTGGCGCGTTCAGGATGGTTGGCGGGTATGTAATCTAAGACATCGACCAACGCCATAGCGTACCAGCCAATTGCTCTGCTCCAAAAGTGCGGCGAGCGACCTGTTTTTGGGTCTGCCCATTTTTGCTCTTTACTTTCGTCGTAAGCGTGGTAAATCAAGCCCGTTTTGTCGTCAACGGCGTATTTTTCAATGAGGGCAAACTGTTTTGCAATGTGGTCGAAATGCTCAGGATGGTTAAAAATAAGGCTATACTCAGCGGCAAACGGCTCGGCCATAAACAGCCCGTCGAGCCACATTTGGTACGGATAACGTTTTTTGTGCCAAAAACCACCTTCTTTGGTTTGGGGTTGATTCTCAATTTGTTTCCAAAGCAAATCTGCGGCTTTTCGGTATTTGTCCTTGTCGGGTTGGGTTTGCTGGTACAAGGTCAATAAAGCACGACCTGTAGGAATATTGTCAAGGTTAAAATCATCGTATTTGTACGTACGGATGCTACCGTCTTTTTGGACATAGCGGTCCATGTCGCGGCGTACGTATTCGTAGTATTTGCCGTTGCCTGTCCGATTCCATACTTTTTCGATGGCTTTGTACATCAATCCCTGCTCATAATCCCAACTGGCGGGTTTGTTTTCTTTGACCATAATAGAGTCTTTGTGCCAAGTCATAAACGACTCAGCCATGCGCACCGAGTAAGGAGATTTTTGGGCGGTAGCTGTGTAGGCTACCAACATACTTACGATTAGATGCAGAAGAACGCGTTTCATATAAAGTGTTAAAAATGGAGGTTAAAAGTAATGAGTGTTTGAGGTAATACTTTCCTGTGCCATAAGCTATAGGAAGTCTTCACGCAATGGGTTAAATACATCAATGAGAACACCTTCTTGGTGACACACGGCTCCGTGCAATACATTGGAAGGGACAAAGTAAACATCTCCCGCTTGCAGCAAACGGCTTTCTTCACCAATGGTAACCTCAAAAGCCCCACTTGCTACGTAGCTGATTTGTAAATGAGGATGTTTGTGCGTAGTACCTATTCCTCCCTGTAAAAATGCTACTTTGACCAACATTAATTCGTTGGAAAATGACATAATCTTTCGTCGAATTTTGTCGTCCACTTTTTCCCAAGGGATGTCACTGTCGGCCACTAAGGCTTTCTCGAATGCAGGATGAATGAAAGAGCTCAAAATTGTATTATTTAGCTATGAATGTGCTGGCTTTGACTACCATTCTTGCAGTTTGGCAGGATTGAGTTTATTGCTATTTATTGAGTAAGTCAATGATTGGTTGCGATATTTTTACGCAATCGTTACCGATAACGTTTGCAAAATTGTACTTAACAAAAAATAGATTGTAATCAGGCAAGAACTTGGGGTATTTGTATGCTTTGTTTCAATAAAACATGTAAGCTAAAAATTTGCCTAAAAATTATACTTTTCAAAGTTTTTGGTCGTCCTTCCAATGCACTTTTGTAGCTTTGTGCTCGTAGAGTTTCGCTTGTTTTTTCAACTTACCTCCCATGAACCAGACCAATAGTGTTTTTCTCATTACCCTTGGCATTGCTACAATGGGGTTTTTGATTAAAAAATTTGATTTTGTCACCGAAAAAGACGGGAAATCAATTTCTAAATTCCTGATGCACACGACCTTCCCCGCGTTGATGATTGTCAGTACGATTCGGATTGATTTTAAGCCCGCCTTGATTTTAAGCCCTTTGCTGTGCATTGCTTTGGGGTCGATCATGACGCTCATTGGTTGGTTTTGGTTTTCGAGCTATCCCGATCGCCTGAGAGGAATGCTGACCATGGCCTGCGGAGGGCTCAATGTGGGTTTGTTTGCCTTTCCCATTATTGAGGGAATTTGGGGCAGGGAAGGGCTAGTTTACGTCGCGATGTTCGACATTGGCAATACCATCATTACTTTCGGATTGGTCTATTCGGTGGGGAGTTATTTTGCGGTAAAGGAAGAAGGTACTTCGGTAGAATTTAAAAAAGTACTGAGAAAAGTACTCCAACTGCCGCCGCTGCAAGCCATGTTTATTGGCCTTACCATCAATGCTCTTGACATCGAACTTCCGACCGTTGCCTACGATTTTTTGGATGTACTGGCCAAAGCCAACAAGCCGTTGGTACTTTTATTGATGGGAATTTACATGAGTTTTGCCCTCGAAAAGAGCCAAGTATGGGCAGTAGTAAAGGTGTTGAGCATTCGATATGGCTGTGGATTGTTAGTAGCCGTGTTACTTTATTTTCTTATCCCCGAGCCTTCGATGTTTCGGAGTGTGTTGTTGGTTTGCGTAATTCTTCCAATTGGAATGACGATTTTACCTTTCGCTGACGAACTCAACTACGATTCTCGAATCGCGGGAGTTCTGGTAAATGTATCTTTGATTATCAGCTTTTTATTGATGTGGGGGCTTGTGGTAGGATTGCATTTAGCCTAATG
>JACCEC010280454.1_pt1 | contig 10652 bp, 8 predicted proteins | sample 7450121 | NCBI WGS metagenome assembly JACCEC01 (sample SAMN15323455, study PRJNA562643) | freshwater metagenome | isolation source: river surface water | place: USA:Blue River Watershed | collected 2017-08-18 | reverse complement strand
TTTTTTTTGATTAAAAATATTGACCATCAAAAATTTTACATTTTCTTAAAATATAAAATTATATTTTTGCAAAAGTTTTTTCAAAGAATGATATAAATAATTTCACCTAAATCTTCCCCTAAAGAGAGGATTTTAAAACATTGAAAAGCAGTTTACTATATAATTTTAAATTATATTATATTTTAATATAAATTTATTTAATAATCAACATTTATTTTTTAACCACCCCCCCCTCAGTAACTGTAAAAAAAAATTGAGGTGGCGGATAAAACGAACATTCAAACAATGGGTATCGGAGATTTGATGAAAAAAGCGGGCGAAATGCTCGAAGATGTAAAAGAAGCTATTGAGGACAAAGTAGAAGACCTCAAAGACGCTGTTGAAAATTCGGAAATGCTCAAAGCGGCAAAAGATAAGCTCGAAGACGTGAGCGAGGCTATCGGCGACCAAGTAGAGGCACTCAAACAAAATGAAATGGTGGCAGCCGTTGCAGATAAAATTGAGAGCGTAAAAGATGCTATCGAAGATAAAATTGATAACCTCATCGGTGACGATAAAGATGAGAAAAAAGCTGATGCGTAATTAGCTGATGCAAAATTTTTTTTGTATTAATATTACAATGATAGCATAATACATTGAAAAATTATATAATAAAAAAGTTCATAGTCAAGCATACTATGAACTTTTTTATTATTTTATAAAACATTGGAAAACAATGTTATTTAGGAGCAATAATATCGAAATAAGTAACGCCGATGCCTCCCCAAATACCGATGCCTCCTTCTCCTTTGATGTTGTAAATCACTCGCGTATAAGACGAAAAAGGTCCTTGATTGTTAGCATTAAATTCTAAGGTACGCCAAAAATCGAAATGTGCTTTATCAATTTGGCAATATTTAATCGAAATGGTATCTCCTTTAAAAAATAAATCTTCGATGGCATCGGGTTCTTTGCGGCGGTTAGGCGAGTTGTTTGGCATATAAAATTGTGTAGTGATGCCATCAAAAAAAGCATCATCTGTTACCGAACCACGCCCTTTACCATAGCTACTGCCGTTCACCGATACCAAAGAGCGATAATAGTTTTTGACTGCCGCGGGGTCTTTGACCCAAGGGCGCATTTGCCACATCGTATCATTTTGATTGATACCCGGGGGGCGCACAAAATTCGCCGAATCAATGCGTACTAATTGCGGAATAGTGGTAGTTGCCGTTAGACGGCGATTGTCCGCCGCGATTGTTAAATGATATGTTTTGCCAACTTCGCCACGCATACGCCCTGCGATGTCTATATATGCACAAAAATTGAAATTACTTGTTACGCTATCGAGGTTAATCCCAAAACTACGAGCGGCTTGTCGGCGCAAATTGCTATCCAAATCAGACCAGCAAAATTGCGTTAAGCGCACCGAATCAGTGCCATTAGATACCCAAACTTGCGCATCGCGCACAAAGATATTGCTTGAGGAAGTATTAAATTCGCTAAAAAAAGGTACGCTTCGGGTCAGCACTACGAAGGCGGGGGTAGGTCTGTCACCTGCCTCAATGTAGCCTTCCACCACAATATTATCGTTGATGCCTACCACTTCGGGCGTAAATTCGCGCTCGCAAGCCGTCATAAAGAGCATGACAGCCCATAAACTGCTCAAGCACAACCATTTAATCTGTTTCATAAAAATATTGAAATGTGTTTTGATTTTTAAAAATTGAACAGTTAGATGATGTTTAAACACGCAAAAATAAAAAAGGTTAAAAATCTTAAAGGTCCAAACGCTGTTTTTAAGTAGCCCCACCTAAATCCTCCCCAAAGGAGAGGACTTTAAAACATTGAAAGTCAATTGATTATTTTATTTCAAAGCAGCGTTCATTCTATAACAAGTGCTTATAGCATTGCTATATTTTTTTAATAGCATCATTATTTCAACTCCAACTTCAAAAAACGCCCTGTGTGCGACCCCTCAGTAACTGCCACCGTTTCGGGCGTGCCGAGCGCGACCACTTCGCCACCCCTCGCGCCACCTTCCGAACCCATGTCAATAATCCAATCCGCCACTTTAATCACGTCCATATTGTGTTCGATGACCACCACAGAATTGCCTTTTTCGACCAAACGATTCAATACATTCAAAAGATGTTGAATATCCTCAAAATGTAAACCCGTTGTTGGCTCGTCTAAAATATACATCGTGTTGCCTGTGTCTTTTTTGGAGAGTTCTTCGGCGAGTTTGACGCGTTGCGCCTCGCCACCGCTCAATGTAGTTGCTTGTTGACCCAATGTAATATATCCTAAACCAACTTCATATAAAGTTTTCATTTTGCGGTGAATATTCGGAATATTTTTGAAAAAATCAACAGCTTCTTCTACGGTCATATTCAAAACATCGTTGATGCTTTTGCCTTTGTAAAGGATTTCTAACGTTTCTCGATTGTAACGGCGACCTAAACACGTCTCACAATCTACCTCCACATCGGGCAAAAATTGCATCGAAATTGTCCGTTTTCCTGCCCCTTCGCAAGTCTCACAACGCCCCCCCTTCACATTGAACGAAAAACGCCCTGCTTTATACCCCCGAATTTTTGCCTCTGGCGTAGCGGCAAATAAATTTCGTATGTCAGAAAAAACACCTGTATAAGTCGCAGGATTTGAACGCGGTGTGCGTCCAATCGGCGATTGATCAATTTCGATAACTTTATCTAAATGCGCCAAACCTTCAATTTTTTCGTAAGGCATCGGTTTTTTGATAGAATTATAAAAATGCTGCCGTAAAATCGGATATAATGTTTCATTTATCAAAGTGGATTTGCCGCTACCCGAAACGCCTGTCACACAAATCAACGCACCTAACGGAATTTCAATCGTTACATTTTTTAAATTGTTGCCTGTAGCACCCCTCAGTACCAAGTGTTTTCCGTTCCCTTTGCGCCGTATTTTTGGCACTTCAATATTAACTATTCCTTTCAAGTATTTTGCCGTTAGGCTCTCCTGCTCAACAAACACCGAAGGTATGCCCTCCGCCACCACCGCGCCACCATGTTTGCCCGCACCCGGTCCTAAATCAATCACATAATCAGAAGCCATCATAATATCTTTGTCGTGTTCAACCACTAACACCGTATTTCCGATGTCGGTCAGTTGTCGCAACGCCACAATCAAACGTTCATTATCGCGCTGATGCAACCCGATACTTGGCTCGTCTAAAATGTAAGTGATGCCTGTCAGTTGCGACCCTATTTGAGTTGCCAAGCGAATCCGTTGCGATTCGCCCCCCGAAAGCGTACCCGCAGGACGATTGAGCGTTAGGTAATCTAAACCCACATTGAGCAAAAAACCAAGTCGCAAACGAATTTCTTTTAATATTTCTTTGGCAATCGTTTTTTGACGAATTGAAAGATGATTTTCAATATCATTCATCAAAATAGAAAGGGTAGAAATATCTAATTGTGATAATTCTCCAATGTGTTTATCATTGATTTTGAAGTGCAAACTCTCTTTTTTGAGCCGATACCCTTTGCAATCGGGACAACAACTAACTTGCATAAATTCTTCTGCCCAAGTTGCTATTTTTTCGGAAGTCGTGTCGTTGTGCCATTTTAACAATAAATTTACAAGTCCTTCCTGCGCCAAATTCCAAGACCAATCAGAATTTTGAGATTTTACAGCAATCGTAGTTTTTTTATCGCCGTACAAAATCAAATGTAGGGCTTCTTTCGGAATATCTTTAATTGGGGTCGAAAAAGTGAAATTATAGCGTTTTGCGATAGCGCGAATTTCGGTAAACAACATATTTTCGCGCACTTCGCCAAACGGCACAATGCCCACTTCATTGATGCTTTTTGCATAATCGGGTATCACTTTCGCCATATCCACCTCCGTCACCACGCCCAAACCCTTGCAAGTAGGGCAAGCCCCATAAGGCGAATTGAACGAAAAAGTATTCGGCGAGGGGTCTTCGTAGCTCGCGCCCGTCTCCTCGTCCATGAGATTTTTGGAAAATTGCGACACCTTCATATTGCGTTCATCGCTCATGTCTGCGACCATGACTAAGCCATTGCCCATTTTCAACGCCGTTTGAAGCGACTCCACAAAACGCTCGCGGCGTTCTTCGCTGAGTTGCAAACGGTCAATCACTACTTCAATATTATGTACCTTGAATCTATCTACTTGTAATTCGGGTTTTAAATCTGTAAGTGTTTCATCTATACGGACTTTTGTATAACCTTGTTTTCTAATGCTTTCAAAAAGTTCTCGATAATGCCCTTTGCGTCCTCGTACCAAAGGCGCGAGAATCATCATTTTTTTGCCGTCAAATTCTTTAAAAATATCCTCTATAATTTGGGTTTCGGTATATTTCACCATTCTTTTACCTGTGGCGGAGTACGCCTCGCCCACTCGCGCATAAAGCAGCCGCATGAAATCGTAAATTTCGGTAATAGTGCCGACCGTTGAACGCGGATTGCGTCCGACTGTTTTTTGTTCAATCGAAATAACAGGACTTAACCCCGAAATTTGCTCTACATCGGGGCGTTCCATTGAGCCAATAAATTGTCGCGCATAGCTCGAAAAAGTTTCCATGTAACGGCGTTGCCCTTCGGCGTAAATCGTGTCAAACGCTAAGGACGATTTGCCCGACCCACTTAGCCCCGTCACCACCACCATTTTATTACGTGGAATACGCACGTCCACGCCTTTCAAGTTGTGTACTCTTGCGCCAATTACTTCGATGAGTTCGGAACTTTCGACCTCTAAACCATTTAAATTCATGTTGTTATAATTTTTTGAAAAAAATAATCTATATGTTTTGATAGGATTTTTCTAAGTAAGAAATTTACCAATGATTTGATGCCAAACGCCTAAAAAGGGGGAATCGTTCACCCAAAAAGAATTTTTTGCAAAGATACAATAGTTCGGCAATTTGCAGTTTAACGCATTTTGTTTAGTTGACAGTAACAACCGAACCGTAAAGATAGGGCATTGCCCTATCTAAGCGCGGTATAAAATCAAAAATAAAATATTAGGTTTTTAGATAGTACAATGCCCTATCTCTACAATTACATTTCTTCGCGCAATACTTCTAACGGTGGCTTTCGCGCAATGCTGCGACTATTCAACCAACCTATTAGCACCACTAAAACCGTAATACTGAGGGGTAGTAATAACAACGAAATTACATCAATCGAAAACCCAATTTTGAATACCCAACGTGCCAAAACCCACGTAGCACCCAACGCTAACAATACACCTGCTAAGGTCGAAATACTCCCCAACAACCAATATTCTACCAAATTGATGTGCAATATTTGACGGCGACTCGCGCCCAATGTCCGCAATAAAACACTCTCTTTAATGCGCTGATAACGACTCAATAACATCGAAGCAATCAAAACTACAAAACCCGTTAATATACTAAACATTGCCATAAAACGAATTACAAATGATATTTTTCCTAATATTTCGTCAAGCGTCTTTAAAATTTGCGTTAAATCTACTACCGAAATATTTGGAAATGCCAACACAACTTGTTGCTGAAAGGCTGCCGATTGTGCCACCGATGACACTCGCGTAACAACAACATGCGTTTGCGGTGCTTTCTCAATAAAACCTGTCGGAAAAACAACAAAAAAATTGGTCTGTATGCGGTTGAAATCTACCTTTCTAATGCCTGTTACAGTGGTCGTCACGAGTGCGCCTTGCACGTCAAACACAATCTTTGAACCTACTTTTGCCTTCATATCTTTTGCGATTCGGTCGGCAAGCGTCACGCCAATGCTGCCGTCAGGTAGCCTTACTGAGGGGGTCGGCAGCGTCCCTTCGAGGAGTTGTTCGGTATTCGTAAGCGTGTCGCGGTATGTAACACGATACTCACGTTCATATACAAATTTTGGTACTTCGCTCATCGTGTCGCGCAATCGCATTGAGCGCGTGATGCCGTCAATTTCGTTGAGGCGAAGCGTGATAATCGGCACAGCTTGAACCAAGGGTAAATCATGTTTTTTTAACAAAGTTTGCACACTATCGCGCTGTGAAGTTTGTATATCAAAAAGTATCATATTTGGTTGTTCATTGGCATCTATAAACATGACTTGATTGAGTAAAAGTTGTTGAGTGAGCGTTAAAGTAGCAACCAACATTGTTCCTAACCCAATACTTACGACCAAAGTAAGCGTTTGATTGTTCGGACGGAAAAGGCTTGCAATGCCTTGACGCAGCGTAAAACTCCATGAAGTAGGGAAAAAACGCCGCAAAAGTTGCATAAACAACCATGCCGTCAGTGCCAAAAGCCCCAACGCGACCCCAACCCCAATCATAAAACCAATGCTTGTTTTAATGCTTTTTGTTTGTAAAAACGCAAATATAAAAATAAACAAGGTAATCAGTACAAATATAAGGCTTCTAATAGGGTCTATTTTTTTCCTGCTTTCATCGTCAGTTTGTGTGCGCAAAACGCGCATAGGCGACACTTTGCGCACCTGCAACAAGGGCAACAATGCAAATAAAGCCGCCGTAAAAACGCCAATAATTAACCCTTTTCCCATCGCCCCCCATGAAATATCGGACGAAACATTAGAAACAAGTAGAAAATCTTTTAATACCAAAGGCAATAATTTTTGGATAAATGACCCCAAAAATACACCTAACAATGCACCTACAAAGCCCATTCCCACAATTTGAACCAAAAAAATCAAGAAAGCAGTGCGCCCACTCGCGCCCAAAGTCCGCAAAATTGCCACCGTTGCCAACTTCCCTTTGATGTAAATGCTCACCGAACTCGCCACCCCGATACACCCCAATAGCAACGAAATGAAACCAACTAAATTTAAAAAATTGGTCATTTGGGAAAAAACTTCGCCCGTATTGCGTTGACGGTCGGCGGTAGTTTCGATGTTGTATTTTTCTTGTTCAAAAAGTTTTTTAATATAACTATTTGATTGTAAAGGTTTTTTACTTTTAAATAAAAAACTATATTCAGTACGGCTACCTCTTTGCAACAGCGTGACGGAATCCAAGACACGCAACGGCATAAAAATAGTGGGCGCAATCGCCGAGCCAATACCCGCACGTCCGGGAGCTGCTGTTACTGCGCCGATGATTTGATACATATAGTCACCAATTTTAATAGAATCGCCATTTTGCAAATTGAATTGCACCAAAAGCGATTTATCCGCTACGACTTGGCGGGCGTTGCTGCTCAAAAAATCGTGGGCGGCTTTCGTGGGCTGCGTTTCGAGTGCGCCGTACAAAGGATAACGCCCCTCAATAGCGCGAATTTGAGCAGGGCGAGTACCCCCATTTTTGGGTACATAAATCATGGAAAGAAAACTAACCATGCGTGTTTTTTCGTCCGAAAGTTGGGCGAAAGAGTCTAAAACCGCAGTTACTGAGGGGGGGGGCGGATTAAGCCCTCCGATGATGAGGTCAGCACTTAACAATTCTTTTGCCTGTGCGTTGATGTCTTTTTCCAAATTTTCGCTAAAAGAATTGATAGCCACCAACGCCGAAATACCCACAATAATGGACGAAATAAACAACAATAGCCGCGCCCGATTGCGCCGACTATCGCGCCACGCTAAACGAAAAATAGTTTGCATTTGTATTTTATGAATGTATGAATTATTATATACTTTTTAGCGAAACCTTCGCTTTAAGGAATGAAAGAATAATAAAGTAACAAAATTTAATACTGTTCCGATGTGCTGCATCGGTTACTGAGGGGGAGGAAATTTTGACCCCCCGATTGAAATCGGGGGTTACAGATATATTGAATCTACGGTTTATTTTACCCTCATTATCAATGACTTAGTTAAGTGTGCTGTGCCGTAGGCACTACATATCTGTAACCCCCGATTTCAATCGGGGGACTAAATACCCCCCCTCAGTACCCGATGCAGCGCATCGGAACAAACACCTGATAAAAAGGCTTAAAAGTGAAAACTTTGTTACTTTATTTTGAAACCGTTTCTAAGCGAAGGTTTCGGTAGAAATTTAGTTCGTGAATGGCTCGCAAATTTTCCATGCCGCCAAAATATTTTTTTCAGCTTCTGCGAGTTTTTGAGCCGTTTCATATAGATTTTTAGCTAATTTAATCCTGCCTCTCGCCTCGTCTTTTTGTGCATCTGAAGTAATTTTTTGTGAAAGCGCATCTAAAAAATCGGCAAGCGCATCATAACGTAAATCACCAATTTGCGTAGCCAAATCTTTTAATTCGTAATTTTGGATATATGTTGGGTGTTTTTGCATTATTTTAAAAATTTTAATTTTGTTGTAAACTGAATATCAAAATGAAATGTTGCCAAATGTTTTCAAAAAGTCGGCAAAGTTACGTTTTACGGCTGCCAAAATGCTTAATCTTGCGAATTGTAGCAAAATTTTGTCATGCCTAAAAAAATTATCCGCTTTCATTAAACTTTCGCGCTTAAAAGTCGTCCAATAAATAACTTAACCATCGGTAAAAAAAATAATATGATGACAGCAACGCAAATGAAACCACAAACGGAAATGAGCGAAGAACAAATTTTGGCGTTACTCGCTACACCTGCCACCCACGAGCGCGGATTTCGCTTGTTGGTGCAGCGTTATCAAGAGCCGTTGTATCGGCACATTCGCCGTTTGGTGTTGAATCATGATGATGCGGACGATGTATTGCAAAATACTTTCATAAAAGTATTCAAAAGTATTCAGCGTTTTGAGGGGAAATCTAAACTTTTTACGTGGCTTTATCGCATCGCTACCAATGAAGCAATTTCGTTTTTGCAGCAGCAACAACGGCATCAAACCGACAATTTGGAACAGCCCGAAATTAGCAATACAAGCCGTCAACTTCGCGCTGATGCCTATTTTGACGGCAGCGAAATAGAACAAAAATTACAAAAAGCACTTTTATTACTGCCTGAAAAACAAAGAGTTGTGTTTAATTTGCGTTATTTTGAGGAAATGCCCTACGAACAAATGTCTGAAATTTTGGATACTTCGGTGGGCGCACTCAAAGCCTCTTATCATCATGCCGTCAAGAAAGTGGAAGCCTTTTTTATTGGTTCATAATCAATTTACGTATCGGATACTTTCAAGTTATTCGATATGTGGTGAGAGAAAAAAAAATTAAAATATATGAAAAAAGAAAATTTTACACAAGAACTTCAAACGCTAAGTCCATTCTTAGCTGATTTGCGCAAGCAAGTAAAAGTAACTATGTCTGCGCCTGAACAATATTTTGAGCAGTTGGAAAATAAAATTTTAGAAAAAATTGATAATGAAGTAAATATAGAAAATGATATTTTGCCAAGTGAATTAAAAAATTGGCAGCCGACTGCGCCAAGTGGTTATTTTGATAATTTAGCAAATCGAATTTTGGAAAAGGCAACAGTCAACCAAGAAGACGAAAATACATTGTTGCCAAGTGAATTAAAAAAATGGCAGCCGACTGCGCCAAGTGGCTATTTCGACAATTTGGCAGATGAAATTTTGACGAAAACGAACAAGAAAAAAGCACCACAAAAATTGCTTGCGCAACTTTACACGCTCAAAATTTCGCGTAATACTTGGTGGGTTGCGGCGGCTTCGGTAGCGTTGTTGTTGGCTTTTACTTGGTTTTTTGGGCAAAATAAAAATATGGATAATTCACAAGTAATTGTAAATAATAATACCCAAAATATTGGAAATCAAAATGTTATTACTTTGACTGAAAATAAAACGGGTACGGAAACACCACCAATAGAGACCCCAAAAAATACGCCAACGCCTAAAATTATAACTCCAACCACACCCGAAACAACAGACTTTAATCCTAATATGACCACCACCGAAAAGATTGAAACATCGGCAGTTGTGGCGCAAACTGATTATCAAAATAGCAAAAATGATTTAGAGGTTTTGAATAAAAACTTAGAAAAAATTTTATTGGAAGCGCATACTGAGGGGGGGGATTTGTTAGACATATTACAATTTTCAGATGAAGAATTAGAGGCTGCTATTGGAGGTGGAAAATGAGGATTAAAGATTAAGTAAATTATTAAAGTTTGTTAAGATAATATTTATAAAAACTTTAAAATCAATTTGTTAGCAAAAATTCTATTAACCTATAACAAGTTTTTTATATTATGAAACGATTTATTTTTTATCTTAGTTGTTGTATTTTTGGGTTGAGTGTGGGGCAAGTTGCAGCGCAAACGCCACCCAGCAAACCGAAACTTGATGAACGCCGAGCAGCCTTCCGTCAAAAATTGGAAGAGCGAGTTAAAACTCAACATATTGCATTTATTTCAAATAGGTTGCAATTAACGCCCAAAGAAGCCGAGCAGTTTTGGCCCCTTTTCAATGAGTTTCACGATAAGCAAAAAGCTATCCGCGAAGCAGCGCACGCACAACGCCAAAAGCCTTTTGACGAAATGACCGATGCAGAAGTAGAAAAATTGATTGCTTCGGAAATAGAGATGCAAAGCCGCGAGTTAGACCTGCGGAAAGAATATTATCAAAAATTTAAAACGGTTATTTCGGTCAAAAAAATTGCGAAACTCTATCGCGCCGAGCGTGATTTTAAAATGAGTGTTTTAGAGAATATCAAAAAACGAAAAAATTTTGAGGGTGAAGGTAGAAAACCCATGCCCCCCCCACGCGATTAGTTTGCAATAGGCAATGTAAAAAGTTACCCCTCAGTAAGG
>JACCEC011914871.1_pt1 | contig 10654 bp, 9 predicted proteins | sample 7450121 | NCBI WGS metagenome assembly JACCEC01 (sample SAMN15323455, study PRJNA562643) | freshwater metagenome | isolation source: river surface water | place: USA:Blue River Watershed | collected 2017-08-18 | reverse complement strand
TTCTGGACAAGGTTGAAAAGCGCATTGAGACGAGCATCGGCTCTGTCTTTGCGCGTTTGAGCAAAGCCGAATTGCAGCCGGTTGAAATTACCCAGGCAATTCGCTCAACCATGGATCAAGCTGCTGCTGCATTGGACAAAGACCGAGTCTTGGTTCCGCACCTTTATAAGGTGCTGGTTGCACCTACCGATTTCCCAAGAGTCACCCCAGGAATCCTCAGTGCCGTGCAGCTTGAGGTTGCCAAGTATGCGGCCAAGCAGGGTTACCGGCTGGCTAGCAACCTTGAACTTCAGGTGGTTCCAGACCAGCATGTCCCCCGCGGTCAGGCCAAAGTGGGTTACGCGGTGTTAAACCAGTCGGTCAATTGGGTGCCTTCACTGATTGTTGGCGGTAAGCGCATTTCGCTCAAGACCGGTGTTACCACTGTTGGTCGCGATGAGAGCTCCGATATCGCGGTCGATGACAGGGGATTGAGCCGTATCCACTTTGAAATTGCCTGGAATGGCGAAGTTGCTGCTATCAGGGATCGTCAGTCCACCAACGGCACCTTCGTCGACGATGCCCGCATTTCTGAGGTGGTGCTGCGATCTGGCAATGTGATCAAAGCTGGCCGCAGCGAATTTGAATTTGAACTTAGTGCGAATGCGCAGGTGAATGGATGAGTGAACTAGCGCTGTTCCTGGTGAGAATCGGCTTTGTCGCCGTGCTCTGGATCTTTATCCTCAGCCTGCTCTCGGTTATTCGTGCCGACCTCTACGGTCGCCGAGTGATCAGCAAGATTGCCAGGCAGAATGCCCCAGCACTAGCTGGAGGCGGCTCAGTTGCCGGTTCGGTAGCTAGCCTCGGCATCGAGGATGGCGAACTATTTGACCCAACCCAGATTGCGATGCTGACCGGAAGGACCGCGGGAACCTTCATCGACATCGCAGGCAAGCGTGAGCTGCTGATTGGCCGAGGTGCCAGCTGCGACATCGTGATCTCGGATGAGTTCGCCTCCAACATGCACTCCAAGTTGGTTTTGGTTGGCGAGGACTGGGTATTGCAGGATTTGAACTCCACCAACGGCACCTACCTGGACGGCAGGAAAGTAACCACTCCGGCAACCATTCGCCAGGGTGCAACCATTCGAATCGGCACCACTACCTTCGAGTTGAGGTAATCAACCTTGGCGGTTAAATCCATCTCCTATGCGGCGAGTGATATCGGTAAACACCGCAGCTCGAACCAGGATTCTGGCTACGCCGGCTATCAACTGTTTTTCGTCGCCGACGGCATGGGTGGCCATGCTGGAGGAGATATCGCATCCGCCATTTCTTCGCAGCGCATCGCGCTAACCGATGCTCGTTACGAGAACACCGAAGAGGCAATCGATTCGCTTCGCACCGGCATCTTGGAAGCCAACGGCATGCTTTCCTCCACCGTGGCGGAGCACCCCGAGCTTGAGGGCATGGGAACCACCTTCTCTGGCATGCTGCTGCACGGGTCTCAGATCATCACCGCACACATCGGCGACTCCAGAATCTACCGAGCCAGAGATGGTGAAGTTACCCAGATCACCGCAGACCACACCTTCGTTCAAAAGCTGGTTGACCTGGGTCGCATTACCCCTGAGGAAGCTTTAGTTCACCCACGCCGCAGCGTCCTAATGCGCGTGCTGGGAGATGTTTCTGGCGAGCCAGAGATTGACATCGCACTGCACGATGCGCTGCCCGGTGATCGCTGGTTGCTGTGTAGCGATGGTCTAAGTGGTGTGGTCCCCGAGAATGTGATGGACCGCATTCTCACCTCAAGAATCCCAACCGAAGAGGTTGCCGAACTCTTGGTTGGCGAAGCACTGGAGTTTGGTGCTCCCGACAACGTCACCGTGGTGATTGTTGATTTGGTTCGCCCTGCCACAAATAGCGAATTCGAACCGAGTGCCCACTTTGTTGGCTCGGCTGCCAACGAGGTTGTTATCGAAGAGCGTAAGGGTGGCAAGATTCTGCGGCTATTCTCACCGCGCAACCTACTCGAACTGCTGCAGACTCCAGAAGACCCGACCCAGTACGCACCGGAGTCCGAAGAGCTACTAAACAAGATTCTCTCCGAGACCAGGCGCAAGATTCGTTGGCGTTCGTTCCGCATTATTGCCAGCTGGTTGCTTGTTGCGGGATTGCTTGCGGGCATGGGCTACATCGCTTACCAATACACCCAGACTCGCTACTACGTTGATGTCTACCAGGGTCAGGTAACCATCTTCCAGGGCATTCGCGAATCCCTTGGTCCTTGGAAATTCTCCGAACCCTACTTTGTCAGCGACATCCAGCTGGAGGATCTCGAGCCTTTCCAGCAGACCCTAATCGAGCGGTCAATATCCGCGGAGTCCTTAGAGGACGCCGAGCGCATTCTCGAACAGCTAAGGGTTAGCAATGAGTAACGTCTCGCTGACCACCGCAATCCCGATGCTGCTCAAGGCGGTGCCGAGGTCAAGAAACTTTGAGGCGGTGCTGCTGTTCTGGGTGGCGGGAATTCACGCTTTTGCACTAGCCCAGGTGCAGCTCGCGGTGCTACAGAAGATGAGCTGGGACATGCTTTTCTACTGGGCACCCCCTGCCATTACGGCTGCCATCGTGCACTACGTGTTGCGCAAGCATGCGGTTGGTGCAGATGGTTTGATGTTGCCTTTGGCCTACCTGCTAAATGGTTTGGGAATCGCGATGATCTATCGCCTAGACCTTGCCGAGGTTGCCCGCGGTGGCATTGAAACCTATGCCGATCGTCAGGTTTGGCTGTCCTGCTTCGCAATGATTGTGGCGGCTGCGGTGGTGCGACTAGTTCCCAACCACCTGGTGCTTAGAAGGTATCCGTATCTAGCCGGAGCCATGGCGGTCTTCCTATTGATGTTGCCGGCTGCACCGGTCATCGGTAAGACCATCAACGGCGCAACCCTCTGGGTTGGCATTGGTGAGCTCTCTTTCCAGCCCGGTGAGGTTGCCAAGATTCTGCTGGCGATCTTCTTTGCCGGTTACCTAGTTTCCAAAAAAGACACCCTGAGTGAGATTGGGTCTCGACTGCTATTTATGAAGGTTCCAAGGGCTAAGGACCTGGGCCCGATTCTGCTGTTCTGGGCAGCATCGCTTGGTGTGCTGGTGCTACAGCGTGATTTGGGAACCTCGATTTTGTACTTTGGACTATTCCTGGTGATGATCTACACCGCTACCGGCAGAGCCTTCTACGTCGGTGCCGGGCTCACCATGATGGTCACCGGTGCTCTGGTTGCCTCTCGAGTCTTTGATTATGTCGGCCGAAGATTTGATGCCTGGCTAGATCCCTTTGCGGCAGAGAACTACAACGCCGCTGGCGGCAGCTACCAGCTGGTGCAGGCGCTGTTTGGTATGGCCAATGGCGATGTGATTGGCACCGGTCTAGGTGGTGGCTTCCCGCAGCTGATCCCACTTGCCGAATCCGACTTCATATTGGCTGCTATGGGCGAAGAGCTTGGACTGGCTGGATTGTTTGCGATTCTGGCCGTCTATCTGCTGCTGGTTTATCGCGGCTTGCGAATTGCCAATAGCCACCCGGACGACTTTTCCAGGTTGCTCTCGATTGGTCTGAGCTTTGTGATTGGACTGCAGTTGTTTGTGGTGGCGTCAGGAGTCATGGGGCTATTGCCAATGACCGGACTCACCACACCATTTATGGCTGCCGGTGGCTCATCACTGGTTGCCAACTGGGTCATCATCGCACTGCTACTGAGAATCTCCGACTCGTCGTTTAAGCGGGTGGAGGCATGAACAAACAGGTAAGAAGAGTCGGCCTTGCGCTAACCGCGATGTTCCTAGCGCTGTTTGCCATGGCGAGCTCAATCCAGGTTTTGCGAAGCGGCGACCTCTACAAGGACAGCCGCAATGTTCGAGCCTCCTACGAAACCTATAAGACTCAGCGCGGAGCGATTCTGGTGGATGGGGTTCCGGTTGTGGAGAGCGTTCCGGTCAATGACGCCTACCGCTTCAACCGCGAGTATGCATCTGTGCTCTACAGCCCGGTGATTGGCTACTTCTCGCTGTTCTCCGGTGCTGCTGGCATCGAGCATGAGATGAACAGCTTCCTTTCTGGACAGTCTTCCGCTCAGTTCTTTGAGCAGATCAACGCACTATTGGACGGTAAGCCGGTTACCGGCGCTGCGGTTGAGCTCACCATTGATCCGGATGTGCAGCGCGCTGCCTGGGATGCCCTGGGTGCCCGCAAGGGTGCGGTGGTTGCTATCGAGCCAGCTACCGGTCGCATTCTGGCCATGGTCTCAAAGCCAACCTTTGATGCCAACCTGCTAGCAGCGCACCTGTATGGTCCGGTTACCGATGCCTATAAGGCACTCGTTGAAGATGAGGATGATCCGCTAATCAACCGAGCAATCGGTGGCGATCTTTACCACCCCGGGTCAACTTTCAAGCTGGTGGTGGCAGCCGCAGCCCTGGAATCAGGACAGTACACCGCAACCAGTGAGCTGGAGAACCCGCAGCGCTATCGCCTGCCCAGAACCTTCAGCTTCGTAGAGAACAGCTCGGGTAAACCATGTGGTCCTGGTGAAACAGTGACCTTGGAGTTCGCGCTCATCAAGTCCTGCAACGTTCCGTTTGCGATGCTTGCTGTGGCGCTCGGAGAGCAGCGCATCAGGGCTCAGGCCGAGCTGATGGGCTTTGGTAGCGACTTGAAGATTCCATTGCCGGTGACCACGAGCATTTACCCCGAAAACCTAGAAGACTCCCAGGTGGCGCTAACCGGGTTTGGGCAGTATGACGTCAGGGTTAGCCCACTGCAGATGGCTATGGTTTCGGCATCGATTGCCAACCAGGGTGTTTTGATGAGGCCGCAACTAATCGATTTGATCGTCGCGTCCAACCTCAATGTGCTGAGCCAGCCAGAACCCGAGGTGCTTTCCTCCCCAATGTCAAAACTCACCGCAGGTTTCCTCACCCGCATGATGGTGGATTCGGTGAACTCCGGGGCTGGCACCAAGGCCCGAATTGAAGGAGTTGCGGTGGCTGGCAAGACCGGCACCGCGGAGAACGGCATCAACGACCCATACACGCTCTGGTTTACCGGTTTTGCTCCTGCCGAGGCACCGAGAGTTGCGGTTGCGGTGGTGGTTGAGGACGGCGGTGGTGCTGGACAAAACGGCACCGGCAACCAGATTGCGGCACCGATTGCTCGCCTAGTGATTGAGGCGGTGCTAAAGAAATGAAACCTTCGGTTGGACAGCTCTACGGCGATCGCTATCGCCTCCAACTGCGCATTGCCATCGGCGGTATGGGTGAGGTTTGGCAGGCCGAAGATGAGCTGATTCTTCGTCAGGTCGCCATCAAGATCCTCAAAGAGGAGTACATGGGCGACCCCATGTTCCTAGAGCGCTTCCGCACCGAGGCAAAGAGTGCAGCGTTGGTTGAGCACGAGGGAATCGCAAACATCTTTGATTATGGCGAGGATTCCGGCAGCGCCTATTTGGTGATGGAGCTGGTGCCCGGTGAATCGCTCTCCAGGCTGTTGGAGCGTGAGAAGAAGCTCTCCGAAGAGAAGGTTTTGGACATCATTGCCCAGACCTCAAGAGCGCTCGGGGCTGCCCACTCTAGAGGTCTGGTTCACCGCGATATCAAGCCGGGCAACCTTTTGATCACTCCAGAGGGGAAGGTCAAAATCACCGACTTTGGCATTGCTCGCGTGGGTGACCAGGTGCCGCTTACCAAAACCGGTCAGGTGATGGGAACGGTCCAGTACCTTGCTCCCGAGCAAGCCACCGGCAAGACCTCTACCCCTGCCACCGACCTCTACTCCTTGGGAGTGGTTGCCTATGAGGCCTTAGCTGGAAAGCGCCCATTCACCGGCGAGAACCAGATGGCAATCGCGATGGCTCACATCAACGAGATGCCGCCGGCACTGCCAGAAACCATCGATCCACGAGTCCAGAATCTGGTTTTGAGTTGCCTAGCGAAGAAGCCATCGCAGCGACCAGAGTCGGCGACCTCGCTGGCGATTCGTGCCGAAGCACTGCTGCGTGAGAAGCGTAAGCCCGGCTTTAGGGTTAGCACCTCCACCGACACCAGCTACATCGAACAGACCGTAACCGAGGTCATCCCGACCGACACCGCACCACTACCGCGAGCGCCGATTGTTTGGCCTTGGCTAGCCACCGTTGGCCTACTTGGTATCACCGCAATCGTGGTGATTGTCGCGATTCTGTCGGAGCCAGACACCGGCAACCTGCCGACTCAAAGCCCGACTACCACCGAGCAGACCACCCCGACCGAGGGTGCAACCCAGAGTGAAGTGGTGACCGAGTCGGAAGAGGTCACCAGTGAGCTGATCCTTCGTTCCGAAATCATCGGGGAAAACCTCAGCATTGTTACCGCACGTCTTGCCGAGCTTGGCATGCGGGTCAATGCCATCGCGGGGGATGAGGTGCCGGCCGGTAGCCCACTGGCTAGAACGGTTTACGCAGTCTCTCCAACCGGAAACATAACAATCGGCAGCGTGATTGACGTTACCTATTACGTAGAGAAGGTTGAGGATGCTCCGGTTGTAATCCCTGACCCTGGAACCACAGAATCATCAACGGTTTCCGACCCAGCTGCTGGGTCCACTGAAGAGGGTTCGCAGGGGTGAAGACAGTGACCGAGTCCTACAGCGAAGAGTCGGCTTCGAAAACTAAACTATGGCGGGGTAGAAAGAGCTATTTTGACTGAGAACGAAAGACTGATTGCCGGCCGTTACCGGATGGGGCAGTTGGTAGGCCGTGGTGGCATGGCCGAGGTTTACGAGGGTTACGACACTCGCCTCGGACGCACTGTTGCAATCAAGCTACTCAAGTCAGATCTAGCCAACGATGCCAGCTTCGAATCCAAGTTCCGCCAAGAGGCACAGGCCTCAGCCCGAATGGCGCACCCAACCATCGTTAGGGTTTACGACGCCGGTGAAGAAGAGACCACGGACGAAAACGGCAACCCTCGTAAGACCCCCTACATCATCATGGAGCTGGTTCGCGGCAGACTGCTGCGCGAGCTCGTTCACGAAGGTGGCGTAGCCCCCGAACAAGCCATTCGCTACATCGGCGGCATCCTTACAGCGCTAGAGGTTTCTCACCGCGCAGGAGTGGTGCACCGCGACATCAAGCCAGCAAACGTGATGATCGGCGATGGCGACTCGGTCAAGGTGATGGACTTTGGCATCGCCCGAGCAGTCTCCGACAACTCCGCGACTCAAGCTGCCACCGCCGGCATCATCGGCACCGCACAGTATTTCTCCCCCGAGCAGGCTCGTGGCGAGGCGGTTGACGGTCGCACCGACCTCTACTCAACCGGCGTAATCCTCTACGAACTTTTGGCAGGGCGCCCGCCATTCAAGGGCGAGAGCGCAGTTTCGGTTGCCTACCAGCACGTCTCCGAGGCGGTTGTGCCACCGAGCCAGTTCAACTCCAGAGTCAGCGCAGAACTAGACCAGGTGGTACTTCGTGCCATGGCTAAAGACCGGGCCGATCGCTTCCAAACCGCAGAGGAATTCCGCGAGCACCTGCTTGCTGCTGCCAACGGCCAGACCATCCCTAACCCGATCGCCCCGGCTGTTGTTAGTGCACCGGAGACGGAAGTCTTGGTGGCACCTACTTCGGTTCTAACCTCCAGCACCGATGAGGTTGACCTAATCGATGGCTTTGAGACCGTGCCTAGCGAAACCGTTCAGACCGTCACCACCACCAAGATCAATGCGACTCTGCTTTGGGGCTTGGGCACCGGTGTGGTCGTAATTTTGGTCGGTTTGCTGTTCTGGGTTATGAACCTCGGCGGCACCGGCACACCAATCAACCCAAACTCCGGCATCACGGTTTCGAGTGTTGAAGGCTCGCTCTATGACGATGCGGCAGCCACTTTGGCAGCCCAGGACCTACTGGTGCTAAGGGTTTACGAGAAGAGCGACACCGTGCCAGAGGGCGTGGTGATTCGCCAGGAGCCTCCGGCCGGAACTCAGGTTTCCCCCAACACCCCAATCACGCTGTATGTATCAAGTGGTGCGACCGAGGTGATGGTGCCCAGCTTGATTGGTCAAACTGAAGCCTCGGCGGTAATGATGATTGAGGCTCAAGGTTTGACGGTGGGAACCATAACCGTGGTTTCCAGTGCCAATGTTCCAGAGGGAACCGTGGTTGCCTCCGACCCGGTTGCCAACGCTAAGTTGCCGCTGGGTTCGGTTGTAAACCTGGTGCTTTCCGATGGCACCGTGCAGATTCCAGATGTCAGAAACCTAGACGTGGTTGAGGCAAGAAACATCCTCACCGCACCAACCATTGGCTACAGCGTCTCGATCGAAACCCTGGATGGTCCAACTTGTGCGGGTCAGATCGGCACCACCGTTCTGGATCAGTCAGTACCTGCCGGTCAAGCCCCGCAGATGCAGAGCATCATCCTTTACGTGGAGTGCATTGTGGATCCGGTGGTAAACCAAGGGAATGGAAACTAGTTAGTTTCGATTCTTGGGCTAAGTGACTTAGCTTTTTCGAGAGCGCCAGTCTCACCTAAGGTTGCCAACCAGTTGGCAAGCATCTGATAGCCGCCCTCGGTCATTACTGATTCTGGGTGAAACTGCACCCCGTAAATCGGTTTTGAAACGTGCTGCAGACTCATGATTACGCCTGACTCAGTCTGACCGGTGATCTTGAGTTCCTCAGGCACGGTCTCGGAAACCACGGCCAGCGAGTGATACCTGGTGGCATTGAAGCCCTGCGGTAGTCCCTGGAAGATAGTGCTGTCTCGGTGCTGGATCTTGGAAATCTTGCCGTGCATCAACTCTGGCGCACTCTTGACCGTCGCACCCATCGCCTCGGCAATTGCCTGGTGACCAAGGCAGACGCCAAAGACCGGGTAGTTGGTTTCAAGAGCAAACTTCACAGTTGGGATCGAAAGTCCGGCATCAGCAGGGGTGCCGGGCCCGGGAGAGATTAGCACCGCATCAAATCTGGCCAATAGGGCTGGCAGTTCTGCCTCGGTGACGGCATCGTTTCGGATAACCTCGGTTTCAGCGCCAAGCTGCTGCAAATAGCCGTTTAGCGTGTAGACAAAACTGTCGTAATTGTCGAGCACCAAAATCCGGACCATAGTCCCAATAGCCTAACTTGCGTGAGCAGGATGCGTCTTGAGGTTATAAACTTCTGGCATGCCTGAATCAACTTCACGTCGCAAGCCGGCCCAGAAAAAGGAAACTGTTCGTCCAGCCATCGTTGGCGAGGAGCAGGGAGAGAACCCAACCTGGTACAAGGTGACCATGTTTGGTCTGATGATCGTTGGTCTACTTTGGATTCTGGTGTTCTACATCTCCAGCGCCCAGTACCCATTGGGTAGCGCTGCCTTCGTAGACCTAAGCAACTGGAACATCTTGATTGGTTTCGGCATCGCCATGATTGGCTTTGTCATGACCACCAAGTGGAAGTAACTAAACCCAAGCTTGAATTCGCCACAGCGTAAGCACCACTAGCGCTGCGATTACCAATCCAATCCCCACGAACTGGGCTAGCTTTTGATTTTGCCGCCTGGTTGAGGCGTAAATTGAGGCAATTGCCAAACCGGTAACCAGGCCACCTAGGTGCCCCTCCCAAGAGATTCCAGAGACAAAGAATCCCATCGAGAAGTTGATTGCGATCAGCAAGAAGATCTGAGTTGGGTTGCCGCCTAGCGATCGAATCACCACAAAGAACGCACCCATCAAGCCAAATAGTGCCCCCGAGGCACCAACCACCGGAACTTGTGGGTCGGATAGCCAAAGCACCGCCACCGAACCACCGAAAATTGAAACCAGATAGAGCGCTAGAAAGCGCAGCTTTCCAAGCATTGGCTCAAGTTGCTGGCCAAAGATCCAGATGGCGTAAGAGTTTAGAAGGATGTGCCAGGGGCTGTTCCAGTCGTGCACAAAGCCCGACGTGAGCATGCGCCAAGGTTCCCAAGGGGTAAACAGCGGTGCGTAGAAGAATTGATTGGTGAACAGATAACCCAGCGGGGATATCTGTCCAAGCCAAATCAAGATGTTGATAACCAGCAGCAGGCTGGTTATCGGAGCTCTTTTAGCCGATAGCCGAAAGGCCAATTAGACCTTTTCGATGGTGATGGACTTGATGACCACATCGTCCAGCGGACGGTCGCGACCATCGGTGGCAATCTGACCAATCTTGTCGACCACCTTGCGGCTGTCCTCGTCGACGACGTCACCGAATACGGTGTGCTTGCCGTAAAGCCAGGTGGTTGGGGCAACGGTGATAAAGAATTGTGAGCCGTTGGTGCCAGGTCCAGCGTTTGCCATCGCCAGCTTGTATGGCTCTTGGAAGGTTAGCTCGGAGTGAATCTCGTCACCGAACTGGTAGCCAGGGCCGCCCATGCCGGTTCCGGTTGGGTCTCCACCCTGGATCATGAAGCCCTCGATAACGCGGTGGAAGATGACGCCGCCATACAGCGGCTTACCGGTGTGAGTCTCGCCGGTGCGTGGGTCTCTCCACTCGATAGCGCCGGTAGCCAAACCTTCGAAGTTAGCTACGGTCTTTGGGGCGTGAAGGCCAAATAGGTTGACCTTGATGTCGCCGTGGTTGGTGTGCAGAGTTGCTACTGAAGTGTGAGAAGTCATTGGACAATTCTGCCACGCAGCACCT
>JACCEC013263433.1_pt1 | contig 10662 bp, 8 predicted proteins | sample 7450121 | NCBI WGS metagenome assembly JACCEC01 (sample SAMN15323455, study PRJNA562643) | freshwater metagenome | isolation source: river surface water | place: USA:Blue River Watershed | collected 2017-08-18 | reverse complement strand
GCCGTTACTGACCAACTAGATTCACTAATCGAACAAATGGAATCCGCCAAACTAGCATCTAGCCAAGCATACAATGAAGACAATGCAACAATTCAAAACGAAAGCCGGCTATACAACCTCCTACCTTTAGAGGTCGCCAATTACTTCTGTAAAACATATTTCGACGACGAGGATTTCATTTATGTACGGCTAGAGCTACCAGACAGGATACTTAGCCAAGGTAGCCATCATGGACGGGAAGACCTTATCGAGTTTCTAGCCAATGCCGAACGCCCACTAGGAAACGGCGAAATTTTCAACAAACTTGCTACATTGTACCAATACGTAATCGGCTATTACAACATGCAAGATTCAGAGGTCACTCCACCGGATTCCTATTGGCCTGCGGATTTCCTACAACAAGTGGTATCGGTATGTATGACGATAACCGGTAATTGTGACATGGACATCACCACACCGGACTATGACTATCTTAACGCCTATAACCGAGAAGTTTTCTATGGTCTGGGACTGATTATCCAACAAATACGCCTAATCAGCATGTATTATGGTGTAGGCGCTGATTTAGCACAGTTTAGGGACCGACATGCCGTCCGATTTATCCGTTTGGTAAATAACCTCTGTGTCATCATGTTATATGTAAATTACTATTTTGATGAGTTCCCAGAGATACATATGGACTATGCGGAAATGCCCGCAGACTGGCAGCTAGGCTTCAGAGACCGCTATTAACGTCGGTTGCCTCCACCAAATCCCAGTTGTTTTATTTTTGCTGCCGGTGCCGGCATCGAAGGCTGATAAGTAAGCGCAGGGTTTTGCCCATTTTCCGCTGCATATTTCAGCCGGAGCTTGGAAGCCTCTGATTCGCTGGTTGGCGCGTATCCGAGTACATTTTGGTGTACATTAGTGTAATGGTTGGTTACCAATTCGGCTTGTTGACGCAACCTAGCACGCCGCTGTTCTTCTTCTTGTGCTAACATACGGGCTTTGGCTTCTTCACGTGCCATATCTTCCGGGCTCATAGTATAGGTAATCCGGCTACGTTCACGTTCCAGTTCGTCTATGGAGCGGTATTCAGTCCGTTTGTCTACATCTCTCGGATTAATAAACCCACATCCACCGGAATATGCGAATTTCAAGTCAGTATATTGTAGCCCCGGCTGGTCCATCGATTTGGTGAAATCGGTGATTGGCTGGCTTCCGTCTAACGTGCTATATCCAACACCGGTTTTAATGAGTTCCATAGGTTGGTCGGCGCGGACTAGCTGGCCATTTGCTGCTAGTGCAGCGGCTTGTTGCTCTTTCCAGTCCTCGAATGTGGAATTGAACACCGATAAATTAAATGATTTACTAAACACGGGTGGTGCACGGCTAGACTCCTCTACATCCCCTTTCCTTAACCAGTCATCATATCCGTCATCATTCGGGTCCCAAAGCTTATTCTGCTCATATAGTTTATTGAATAGCTCACGGTTAAACGATTTGGGGTCCGGGTTTATTTTACCTGTCGGTGCAGCAGAACCACCTTTAAATCCCGCCCCTGTTGTCCGGTACAGGTCAGTGGATTGGCTGGATTTCATACGCTGCTCATTAGCCTTGGCATTGGCTGATTCGGCGGTTTTCTCTTTCAAGCGTTCCAGCAAGCTCATATAGCACTTTGTCACTAATTGGAACCGTTCGGTATTACCACCTGGCCGGTCAGGGTGTGTTTCCATGGCTAGACGCTTATATGCTACCTTGAGCTCTTCCAGATTGTAATTAGGCCCCAGGCCAAATACCTTAAGGCTATCTGTACTACCTTGTTCCAGTTCACGGAGTTTGTGCATGTACTCGAGTCGGCGGCGCTGCTGTTCGGCACGGAAGGCTTCACGTTTCCGCTGGATTTCCATTTCAAATTCCGCTTCCATTCTGGCCTCATCGCTTGTATAGCTGGCTGTGAGTGTTTTAACATTACCGGCTTGTTCCTTAACTACCAGTGCACGGCCTTCGGGTGTTTGTATTCGGGTGCCTATTCTAGTTTGTGGCAGTGACAAGTTGTTCGTATTACCGGTCGGAGAGGCTCTAGCCATGGGTGGGGGCGGGGCCGGAATTCTGGAAAGTTCTAGTTCGGTCTGTTGAATTAGCTGGTATATGCGTGCTTGCTGTTGACTTGTAATCTTTGGTGTACCTAATAGCTGCTTAAGATAGGCTAACTTGGCAACCGGATTATTATTGAGCGATTTTAAGTTTGGCTGGTTATTCATTTTCGCAGCTAATTAAAACTAAATTTAAATTTAAATTGTGTTATTATGATTTTGTATAAGGTATTCTTTATAGTATTGAAACGAGGCATCAACTATTACATGCAAATAAACTTCTTGGTGGCTAATAAAGAATAGAGGAAATATACATACACAATGAAACAGGCCAGTACATTCAGGTTCAGTGTGTTTGTTGACCTTATGTCGATTATTGAAAATAACAGACAGGCTAAAATCCGATTATATGACCTTCTAGCCAAGCTCAATACATATGACCACATAGAGCGGATATTTGTATTGAATAATCCGGTAGATAGGCCAGCAGATGTACCAAGTGATGAATTATATCATAATCAGGATGATACCAAAAAACAATACTATATGTTTAATCAGATGGCCGGGTCTAGGGATTTCTTCAATAAAGTGCTTAATATTGACCAAAACTATAAACTTAACCAGGCAACACCCAGCGACATTGTCTATATTACTTACCAAAATAACCGCGAACTTGGCAATCTACGCCAAATTTACGCGCAAATCCTTAATCCCAATGTGATAACTATTAAACTAAACACGAACACTGTTAAGGCTATAATAACTGGCATTCAGGATGTATTTGATTTTCTTATGCTCAATAGGAAACCTCTTAGTATTAGGGTTGCTAGAGGCGCATTACCATCTGATATGCAGTCTAAGATGCTAGCATATGTGGATAAATTCCGACCTCAAGACCCTAGTCGTATAGTCTCTGTTTATTCTGCGGCTGATAAATATCGTGAACACCTAATTGACCGTACTGTCTTTGATATGTATCTTACAGATACAGATACAGATTTGCCAGGTCGTATTAGCTCGGTTACTAAATCTGTAACAGCTCGGTTTCTAGCTAAATTACTTACCGGCAAATCAGATATTTCTACTCGAAGCCCTGTAAAGCATGGATTAGCTAGCAAATTACGCCGGTTTACAAAGAAGGCCCTAGGACGGGTATCTAGCCGTAGACAACAGCAAAAAGCTCTTAATAGAGAATTTCCCATTCACAAATCATCCAGGCAGAAGAGTAGCCGTAAGAGCAAGAAATACGCTAAATCTGTAGCTAGGGTAACAGAGGATGGTGAACTAATAACTAACAAGCTGAAACAAGCTGACAAGTATTTAACAGAGATAGAACGGCTAGACACCCTGATTGCAGAATCTGGTAAATCACGTCAACAGAAACAGAAGACTTCTGCACAACGTACCATAATCGAGGATATTAACAGACAGTATCAGAAACACCGTAAGGGATTTGTAATGGCAATCCGTGCGTTGTTTAATGTTGGAACTGCGAAATCCGAGTTACACACGGTGTATTCCAGTACGGCAAATTCCAAGACTAAACTGTTACTCGGTCGCATAATTCGCGTATTGGATGATAAAGCGGCTATTAACATACATAGTGTCAATATCAATAACAAACTAGCGCCATCTGTCAACACAATAATGAGAGACTACAGGGATACCTTACGACAAAATATAGCAGCAAACCCTGGATTCTTTAAGAAACTGACACGCAAACGCATTCTCAGTCAGATAAATAAAAAATAGGCCAGTCATAAGAAAGTTATCCTCTAAGAGCCTATTGCGTTTATAAACGCAGTCGGCTCCTGCCGAGGAACTGGGTGCGCTAGCGCACCCCCAGTAGAGGGCTGCAATGCAGCCCGAACTCACCTTACATGAGGCGGATTTTGGGGATACCCCAAAATCTTCGCCGGTTCTGTACCGTAGTGTCTAAAATTCTTTTACACCCTACATTAACCCGTTTATCTTATCTTTTACACCTCTTACGGGTGTAAAATAATTAGAGATTAAACGGTAAGGATAAGCCTACCAGGGGCGGGATTATAATTCAGTGTGAACTGTAAACAATAAACTTACTTTTTTATTTTTTTTTTTATATTATAGTTTTATAAATTAAGCAATCTTATTGACCTATTCCATGAAATACAAATTTGATGTATTAGTCATTTTAAATGATGATTCAAAGCAAGTTGCATTAGATAGCATCCACAATCAATTGGCACATGCAGAACATATTGGGAAGATATTCATAGGAAATACTAGTCTAGACACTTTACAAGTCATTGCATCGGATATAGAACAACGTACTTTACCAACAGTAAAATACACTAAATCCAAGTCAGCGTCTGGTAGCCATGTAACACATGCTGTGCACACCGTGGAAAAACCTATTATTTTAGGGCTACGTGATGCGGAATTTAATGTACTAAAGGCATCTCCTAACCCGATTGTTGTAATCGGTACCCCAGATGAACTAAATGAGCCAAAGACTCATGAGTTAATCAATAGTATGCAGGGCCCTGATAAACCAGTTGTTAAATTTATTTATGTATGCACCAAAGCTAGTCAACCTGTTGAAAAATATGTGAATTTAGTATATGCTATTCAATACTTGGCTACACTTGTATTAAATATAGGAAGTGAACACAAGGTAAATATTAGAATGTATAGAAATGAATATGATGTTACAAAAACCAGGAATATTGAACCAATTACAGGGAGTTTTAAAAAAAGTCCTAATTTCAGGATAATTAATAAGGCATATAGTATGATATTACATGGTATTAGAAAGGGTAATAAACAAAAGAACAAAACAGTAGATGCATTAGATGTGACGCAATTGTATGCAAGGGGTCCTATTGTTGCAAATAGTCGTATAAATAATATAGTTATAGTACCTGAATTATTATTACCTACGTTAATTAACAGGACAGACCTAGTAAACAATGGTATGTTTATAATCGTTATTACCCCTGAAAATGCAACACAAGTTACCGATTTATTGGTAGATAATGCAAAGACGCCTATTCCTGATACATATGGTGGTCGTATTAAAAAATTCTTTAAGGGAACTGCAAATGCAGTGTTTGGTAGTGAAAGTAGCCGTAGACGTCGCCGAACTCTAAAAGTCATTACGGAAAACTTTAAAAAAGCTACATATGGCAGAAAAGAACTAGCAGACCAATTTGGTTTAGCTATTAAAAATAGTCCAAATATTAAATCAATGAAGCTAAAACATGGTAAATATGGCACTAATTATTATAATGAACAAAAACAATATATAGACACCCTTATTACAAAAGGTCTAAAAGCAACACGCAAACATATATCCAATTCATTTGACAGAGTATATAATAATGCGGTTAAGGGAAATAGGGCAGTAAGCCCTGATGAATATCGTAGGCTAGAAGCTGTTCGCATGGTATTTACTGACCTTGACAAACATATTAAAGATGCGCAGGACGAATATGACACCAAGCTTAAGTCGTTTAATAATGGTGTGGAACAGGCTCTAGCCGAGCTTGATAGTAAATTATCCACTGCACAAAAAGAAACCAATACCGCAACACATGCGCTACAAGAACACCAAACCGCACATGGTACAAATAACAATCTTACTAAGAAGGATGTACAGATTAGGCTAGAAGTGATTGCTACTGAGTCTGATGATGCAATTGATGCAATGATTAAGAGCTTAGTTAATGATACCAATAATTCTATTAACGGCCTATTACGTAAGTTTGATGTACATTCAATGCGTAATGTAGCTATGGATAACCGCCAGACATTCCAGAAAGAGGCATATGCGTTAGCCCTAGAAGCTACTGCAAAGGTTAATTCTATTCTGAATGACAAGTACAATCCAGTACATGTTCAAAAGGCAGTGAACGAATTTCACAATACTATGGATAAGTTTAAACAATACCAGACCCAAACCATAAAGCGTATTCAGGAATACAAAGTGGAAATAGCTGCCAGACAGGAAACCCTAAACCAAGAAATACCTATGGTAAGGTCGGGATTATTTGGAAAGAAACCTGACCCGGTTGTAGCTGCTGAACATAAACGGCTAGAAACCGAGAATGTCGCACTTGCTAGCAAATTAGCATTTGAAGAATACAAACTAAAGATGTATACTCATATTACACAGGCTTTCGTTACATTAGCCAATGTTATCATAGAAATCCAGGCTAAATTAGCCGATAGGTTGGCTGGTATCCCCGACCGTCAAAGTAAACTCGAAGAACTAAATAACGCACTTAACGAACTGCTTAAAATACAGGTTGCACGCAAAACGTTATCAAATACACGTAATAAAGCTGTAAAGACAGAGACTTCCCTACAACGCCGTAAAGCAAATATCGCGGCTGGTAAATTCGCAAATGCACCCAGTCTAGCCAGGCGCAAACAGGAGGCTAACAACGCCAAAGCCGCTATCCCCGAATTAACACCAGTAGACAAACAGGACATCATGCTCCAGAATATGCAGAAATTAGCCAAACATATATCCGCAACCGAAAACAAATTAGGCAGCCTTAGCCGAAAACGCCGCGGTGCGAAATGGTACCAATTCGGTGAAAAACGCACACTTAAGCAGCAACAAGCCGCCAAGCTTGCGGAATTATCGAGCTTAAAGCGCAAGCAGGCTAGTATCCGCCGTCGTCAGAAGGAGCAGGTTTTGGGCTGACCCTGGTCCGGTGTTATTGGTTATTGAAAACTTCTAGGTCTGCATATGCCGCTCTGATAATTGCTTGGTCTTTAAGGTCCTGTTTGGCTGTGAATTTATTGGCCAGTTCCGCGTTTTCATCTAAGACACCGAATCCGCGGTTCCAGATTGGGCATTTAAGATAGTTCGGGTCCCGGACTTCCAGGGGGAATGTGTGATACGGCCAGAATCGGATAGGTCCTTTTGGTATCGGATACTTATACTCCGGCTTAGTGTTTATATAGCGCTGTAGATTAAGTGTATTGGCGTTGATTTTATGGAGGATACCGCCGAATTCGTATGCCGGCTCCATTAGGTATCCGGTGTCAACTGTAGTTACGGGTCTGTTGTTTGCCATTTTGCGCTTGTATGTATTATTTATTATTTTCGCGATTTATTTATTCCTGATATTTAAACCAGTTAGTCAGCCAGTCCAGCAATGGGGTTAAATTCCAGCAATTAATATGACTATAACTAATTAACAAACTAAAGCATACTCAGCCTAATTATGGATATACTTAATAATATACTAACCCTACAACAACCATCTACACAGACTCCAGGTGCAGCAGTCACACAACAAATGGCTAGATACAAGAAATACGGCAAACCTACAACCGGCAGTAAACGTATGAATCCACCTATCAGGACAAATACATCCATAAGCCAAAAACGCAGTGTACCTCCGGGACTGGATAAGAGCCATCATGAGTTTACGCGGAGTGTCAAGAACCCATCGCACTTTGGTGGCAGTTTACCGGCATTCTTCCAGAAAAACTTCGGCACCCGGTGTCAGCATGTACAAGACAATTCGGCGAAGGGACTCCGGACAATGCATAAGACATATTATCCTACGCAAGACCGCATGATAGTCATTGGTGATATCCATGGCGACCTTGATAAGTTATATGAGTGTTTGCTTCTAGCCAAGGTCATCCAACCAGGAGTACAGTTACCGGCGATTAACCAGCGTACCAACCAAGTCATGTTTAACTTCTTCAATACACTCAAGTGGACTGGTGGTAATACCTTTGTAATCCAACTGGGTGACCAGATTGACAGAATCCGGCCAACCAATTGGGACTCGAATAGTATCCCAAGGGGTACTACACCAGAGGACGAAGGCAGCAGTCTCCATATATTCTATCTCATGTGGCATCTTAATCAAATTGCGCGTCCAACTGGTGGTCGAGTAATCTGTGTTATGGGTAATCACGAATTTATGAATGTGGAAGGCGATTTCCGATATGTTAGTCCATTTGAGTTCCATGAATATCACACTGCTTTTGGTAAATTTTATAGCGGTGGTCCAGACTCCGAAGACCCAGACTTGATTGCTAAAATCAATGGCGATATCCTGCAGATGCCAAGAGCGCCACCTGAAGGTTATAAGGAACGTCGTATGGCATGGCACCCGCGTGGTATCATAGCCAACTTCATGGCACTCAACTACAAGACCCTACTACAGGTTGGTAAGTGGATATTTACTCATGCCGGACTGACAATGCACGTGGCTAGAGGGTCAAGTATATGTATGATTAACAACTCTATTTCTAAGTACCTGCTTCTAGATAGCCCTCAGGGAACCAATGCCAATAACCAAGAACAGGAACAATGCCGCCAGATGTTTAACCGCTATATCAACTGCCCTAGTGAAAAGAGCCCAGTTTGGAACCGCGATTTTGGTGAAGATACCGAATCCGAACGAGAAACCCGGCTACTCACCGGGAAATACGATATCCTAATGAAGGAATACAATCGGACAAATGGCCCATATCATAAAAAATACGGGATTCCGCCGGCGGAGTATCTAGCCGTGGGACATACACCACAGTTTTATAACCAAAAAGGGATTAACGGTACATTGGATGGCCGGGTATGGCGCTGTGATGTTGGGATGAGCCGGGCGTTTGGTAAGGTAGACTCAGGTGAACGCCGGCCACAAGTCCTTGAAGTACTACGTGACGATGTTGTGAATGTCCTGCAATGAATCATTTGGTCCAATGTCGTTATTTTTTATCGTTCGTTATTATAAGATAATCATCAGCCAAACCAAATTAAACACACGAAGCGCTAATATGTCATCCTCTTCTACATCGTCCCCAAGCTTTGTTTGGTGCCCATACACGCTTTATAAACCCGATAATACCACAGCCCCAACCGGTGACTATTCCACAGTAGAAAACGGGTCTGTTCCTGCTGCATTCCGCGCATCTGGTCCCAATGACCCCATGCCACCTATCCCTGCGCATGGTGGTCTGTATGGTGGCCCGGTTACCAATAACCCTTGGAACTCTATCCCTGTGACACCCACAGCCACTAACCTAATTCAGAATAACCTACGTAGCGCTAATCCCCCTCCCGGTGCAACTGAGCAATACATCGGCACACCACGTCTCGGAAACAACTACGAGCCTATGCCCGGTGTGTATTGGTATAACCCGGACGATGCCAAAGGCCAATATGCCATTAAAGCCACACATGCATGCGAACGCCGCTCTTATGATATTAATGGAGCTAGTATCCCCCGCAAACCGTCCGTGGTCGATAACCTGACCAACTTCTACTCCAACCTTCTAGCCATGTAAGCTAACTTACTGGACTTTATATCTCATTATTTGATAAAACACCGGATAGACTGAAAAATATATATGATAACATTCTCGCATGACAACCAGGGTCTCACTGTTTCCCTGATTATTCTTATTGTCTTCTTAGTTATCTGCAATCTAGCCAAGCTATTCACCACTTCCAAGTCCACATTCCAGAACACTAGCGGAACATATAATGAAATTAGCTATTTTCCGAATAAGTGCGGTCAGACCGCCGAATCATACTGTCCGGGACAGCATCCGAAGATACCATGTGATATGGTGAAATCCTGTCCTGGAAAGGATACTCTACCACCGGAAATTGGCGAATATGTTGATAGCTACGTATACTTAATCGCCCTGATGAATGGGATTAAAAATACAGTACCCGGGCCTAGCTGGTGGGACCCACAAACAGGGGTTAAGGGCTTCTAGCCATGCTCGATCACCCTCCGTCCATAATCACTGTTTCTTAACTTAAGTTTATTTTTGGATGTTACATACATTAATATCTCATACAACCAACATGACTCAAATTGAAGAACAAGTAAATAACATTGAAGCTACTAATTCAACACAAGACGTAGTAAATGATACAACACCGGATACTATTGGCTCTAGCCAGGCAGCACCCTATCTTCTCTATGACCCCAATTCAGAGACGCCATATCCAGTCACACCTGAACAAGTAGAACTGGCCCAAACAATCGAGGCCCAGCAAATGGAATACCACCGTACCAAGGACACTGGCGATTGGCAGCTGGTAAAGGATATTTGTGCTAGGTCAAGGGAAACCGACCTTGATAATCCCCGACTTATTGACTATCTGGAAACGGAAGTGTTCGATACGGTGATTCAGTATGGGGATGTGAAACCGGATGGTCTCTACACCGGAATCCAATATACTAACCATACAACCGGCGAATACTTTAGCGTCGATGGTCCGGAGATGCTACATTTTCTGGACAATTTCCACATTCCATACCCTGTTAGAGACACATGGCCGATGTCGGTTGTGAAAGATATCCTATTTCGTAAAACACCAGATCCTAACTGCAATATTTCGCTATATGTGTTTACATCGGATGTTGTGGTGTGTATCGGACATGCATGGATGACTAATCTGGATAACGAGTATTGTGAGATTGTCCCGCGTCATCCTTCGGTGGATATTGGACTTTATGAATAGGAATCATAACTTGCCACCTTGCAAATTACCAAATTAATTTTTATGTTTTCAAAATGTAATAACAATTCATAAATTGTTATATTCGCTACTCCGCCG
>JACCEC011893207.1_pt1 | contig 10662 bp, 6 predicted proteins | sample 7450121 | NCBI WGS metagenome assembly JACCEC01 (sample SAMN15323455, study PRJNA562643) | freshwater metagenome | isolation source: river surface water | place: USA:Blue River Watershed | collected 2017-08-18 | reverse complement strand
GCCAAGTATTTGTCCCCTTTGTCCGTCGTCTCAACCGAGAACTGAATAAATTATTAGTAGCTCGTGGTATTCCCACCGAAGCCATTAACCAAGCCATTCTTAGCGGTGGAGTAGCTTCCGTTGGTACTATCAACCGTTGGTTACGGCAAAAACTACCCAATGCCAAAATTATTCAAGATTCATATCTCGGCGAAAATGGCGCTCCTAACTGTAGCCGCGTTGCATTAGGTTTAGCGATGTTACCATTACATCCCCAAATTCTAGACATACCTAAACAACAATACACAGACTATTTCTTATTCTCGGAACTGCTGAAAATATTACCCAACCGGACTCTATCCTTTGGTGAGGTCTTACACTTATTTGAAAGTCGTGGCATCAATACCCGGAATTGTCAACAGCGATTATTAGCTTTCTTAGAGGGTGAACTACCATCTGGTTTAATTCCCGCACCTTCAGACAGTCTGTGGTTAACCCATCACTCTCAACAAAACCCTGATTACATAACCATAGCTTCCTTAATACCAGGTAATTACCCCCTAGTTGAGAAACAAGGTAATCTTTCCTATCGTCCCAATTATGAACAAGTCCAGTTTTTATTACGTTATTTAGATACCATCAAATCTAGTACCGTTCAATCTCTAGACGAACCCTATACTTACCTGCTACAGAGTCAAGTTTAAATGGGTAATTGTTAACTCATCACCTCTTCCCTGTCACTTGTGATCTTCAAAACATCAGGATATAACTTATCCGTAGCGAAGAAATATAATATGACTGTAAAACTTTTGGCTGGGGCTACAGAATTAACACAAGGAGTAATCATGAAATTATTAGTACGTTGGGGTATAACACTGGGTTTGGCAAGTAGCGTCATGTTTGCAGGAATATCAGGTATGAATAATATCCAAGCCTTGGCACTACCACAGGAGCAAGTAGTCAAAACCTTACAGGAAGTACCCATTTTTACGCTGACCAATCCTAAAGGAGAATTTGTCGTCATCTCCAGAACAAATGACTCTAAAACTATTTCGGAAATAGGCTTTTTTCTGAGTAAAAAAGATGCTCAAACTTTTCTAGACGGTAGACTGAAAAAAGAAAATCCCCAGTTAGCCAGCACCATTCAGGTTAGACCTGTTTCTTTAGCAGATTACTATAAATTGGTTTTAGAAAATAATAAGAAAAAAGACTCCAATGTAGTTTTTACCTTAGTGCCTACAAAACAACAAGTTGATATAGCCAGAAATATGGTTAATAAAGGCGGTAAAGGACAACAATTTAATGGTATTCCCTTATTTGTGCCAAAATTCAAACAAGGAAATAGCTATTTAACCATTACCATTCCCCAAGGTAATCAACGTTTCATTCCTTTCTACTTTGAAAAAGAACAAGCATTAGCTCATTTAGAAGAGTTCAAAAAAGCTAAACCCCAAGAAGCAGCAAATACAGAAATCCAAGTTGTAGATTTGTATGGAGTAATTTATACTCTCAACAGTAGTAATGATCCGACTACTAACAAAATTTTGTTGTATCCATCACGGGAATCAATCGAATTTATTCGTTCTATCATTCAGAACCAACAAAAGAAAAAATAAGTGTCTAGGAGGCAGGGGAGCAGAGAAGAAAATTCTCTTCCCTATTCCCTGTCAACTGTCAACTGTTAACTGTCAACTGTTAACTATGTTAGAACCAAATCAAATAGTTTCTGGTTTAGAACTTTGGCAGTGGCGAACTGCGGCAGTTCAGGCTGCCATGTCGGCGGATATATCTCCCAAAGAAATAGATTGGCTATTAGAAATAATAGCTAATTTAGACCGATTAACCTTACGTTTAGAAACTTTCAAAACCTGGGAACAAATTCCCATTTCATTGTCTTTCACGGAATTAGAAAAGTTGTGGCAAAGACGATTAAATGACCGTTTACCAATACAATATATTGCCGGAATCACCTCTTGGCGGAAATTTCAACTCACAGTTTCCGATGCAGTTTTAATTCCTCGACCAGAAACAGAAATATTAATTGATTTGGCTGTAGCTGCTGCTAATGATGAAATCAAAGCCGGACACTGGGCAGATTTAGGAACAGGTAGCGGTGCGATCGCTCTAGGACTAGCAGAAGTATTAACCAATGCGATAATTCATGCAGTAGATATTAGTCCAGCAGCTTTAGAAGTTGCACAAACCAATGCTAAAAATTTGGGTTTTCCGAAGCAAATTCAATTTTATCAAGGTTCTTGGTGGCAACCCCTAGAATCTCTTAAAGGTCAGTTTAGTGGCATAATCTCAAATCCGCCTTATATTCCCAGTGATACTGTACTAACTTTACAGCCAGAAGTAGTTAAACATGAACCCCATTTAGCCTTAGATGGTGGTGCAGATGGGTTAAACTATATTCGTCATTTAATAGCAGTTTCCCCTGATTATTTGCGTCCTGGTGGGGTGTGGTTGATTGAAATGATGGCAGGACAAGCGGAAGCGGTTCGGGAATTATTAGAAAACAATGGTAATTATAGAGATATTTCTATTCATGCTGATTTGGCAGGAATTGAACGTTTTGCTGTTGCTTATAAGAATTAAAGGCGTTGCATAAATGGGGGATGAATTAGAGGCTGGAAACATGGAAACTTCGTTCTATATTAGACAAAATCATCCCATGATTCAGCAACGCTAGAACTGAAGCAAAACAGAAAGAAAGTAGGGGTAATTCATGAATTACCCCTAGGAAAGAATCAAAGGTTTAGTTACATCTTGCGTAAGTCCTAAACGCCTTAAATTTCCTATTCCCTATCTGCTTTTATTGTCAATGCGTAAGTCCTGGGATCGTTCAATCCTGAGAATGTATATTTTTATGTTTATATTTATCCTATCCAGGGGGATAGGATATGATGCTACCAAGTGAGAGAGATAATCTAGAGATTTTCTAGGGTTCTCTCCTGATTTTGGTTATCTTGAGGAACTCATTGTGGTTGCAACCCCGGAAAAACTGCACGCTACCCATAGCCATGACCATCTACCCAGTAAAGAACGTGTAGCCGTATTACTGATGGGCTATGGCGAAGTTGAAAGCTACGAAGATTTTGCCAACTATAACGAACAAGCTTTAAATTTACTCACTGCTAAATTCGCTCCTGTTCCTACTTGGATTTATCCACCATTAGCCAAGCTTTTGGCCATATTTGATCGTCATGAATGGGGACACACACACCATGATTTTATTTCCCCACATAATGCCATCTTTGAAAGACAAAGAGCAGGAATTGAACACGAACTACAACATAAATGGGGTGGTGGTGTTCAAGTTTTCAAAGCTTTTAACTTTTGCGCTCCCTTTTTACCCAAACAAGTTTTAGCCGAGATTAAAAGTCAAGGTTTTACCAAACTTTTGATTTATCCATTATTAGTAGTTGATTCCATTTTTACTAGTGGTATTGCCATTGAGCAAGTGAATAATGCACTTGTGGAATTAACTGATGGTGATGAACATTGGATAAAAGCCCAAAGATATATTCCTTCTTTCTACAATGAACCAGAATATATTGATTTGATGGCACATTTGGTAGAAGAAAAAATCCATACAGATTTATCTACAGGTTATCTACCTTCCCAAATTGGTATTGTGTTGATGAATCATGGTTGTCCCCATAAAGCTAAAGGTTTTACATCAGGAATTGATGAAAGCCAAGCCATGTATGAGTTAGTTAGAAATAAGTTAATTAACAATTACCCGTTAATTTCTGTCGGTTGGTTGAACCACGATACCCCGTTAATTGAATGGACACAACCAAATGCTACCCAAGCGGCTCAAAATTTGATTCAATTGGGTGCAAAGGTAATCCTATTTATGCCCATTGGTTTTGCTACAGAAAATCATGAAACTTTATTAGATGTCCATCACATTATTCATGATTTAGAAAAACAACATCCAGATGTAGATTATTTACAAATGCCTTGTGTCAATGATTATCCAGAATTTTTAGCCATGGTGGCTAATTGGGCAAATCCTCATATTGAGGAGTTGATGGAAACGGAAGGAATGGCTGTTAGTTCACATTCTGCTATTCATCATCATCACCACCATCATTAAGTAGACAAAAAGATCCCTGACTTCTCAGGTTAATTGATCATTTATAGACACAATCAATAAAAGAAGTTCGGGATCTGGGTATCAACAAGTGCTATAGGTGAATACTGAGATAAAAATCTATAAATCTGATAATTGTTAGAGTGGGTTTTACCTACTCTATTATTATTTGTATATAGGGTTTCCTTGAAGAGAATTGAGTGGGTAATCAGGCGGAAATAAAGATAAGATTTTGTTGTCTAAAGACAAACTATTAATTCTGTTCATGAAATAAGGTAAAAAAAGCGTAATTTTGAAAAACTGAGATAAAAACCCCCACAAAAACCGTGATCACAGGGTAGAAAGGTTCATTAATATGACACACCACCACGACCACCATCATCACCATGAACATGGACACCATAGCCATAGCCACGTCCCAGTAACATTTAGCCGTGCTTTTGCCATTGGTACTGCACTTAATTTAGGATTTGTCATTGTTGAAGCGGCTTATGGCTATTTAGCCCATTCCCTGGCCTTATTTGCTGATGCTGGTCACAACCTGGGTGATGTATTGGGACTTCTCCTAGCTTGGGGTGCAAGTTCCCTTTCCCGTCGTCCTCCTAGTCACCGCTATACCTATGGTTTGCGGGCTTCTTCAATTTTAGCTGCTTTAGCAAATGCTGTGGTGTTGCTTTTATCTATGGGTGCTATTGCTTGGGAGGCTATCCGCCGCTTTAATCATTCTGCCCCTGTTTCAGGAGAAACTATTATTGGTGTTGCCCTAGTAGGAATTATCATTAATACTATTACTGCGCTCATGTTTATGTCAGGACGCAAGAATGATTTAAACATTCGGGGAGCATTTTTACACATGACGGCTGATGCTTTGGTGTCTTTGGGAGTAGTTGTAGCAGGGATTGCGATTTTATTCACCCATTGGTTGTGGCTTGATCCCTTGGTAAGTTTAGTAGTGGTAGCCGTTGTTGTGATTGGGACGTGGCAATTACTCAGGGACTCGATAAATTTAGCACTTGATGGCGTACCCGCAGGGATTGAAACTCGTGCTGTGAAAAACTACTTAATTGAACGTCCTGGTGTGTTGACAATCCATGATCTACATATCTGGGCTATGAGTACCACGGAAACAGCACTTACTGTTCATTTGGTCATGCCAGAAGGCTACCCTGGTGATGCTTTTTTATGGGAAGTTGCCCGGGAACTTGAACACCATTTCGGTATCAAACACTCTACTATTCAAGTAGAAACTGGTGATGCGGCTTATCCCTGCGCCTTAGAACCAGACCACCTTGTTTAAAACCCCTGGGTAATCCTGGCGAAAATAATGCTTATGAATCTTTTTATCCTGTTATCAAGGCTTTTTTTGGGGATTTTTTTGTCAATTTTTGCAAATTACGTATTTTTTACCTTATTTCATTAGTGAAATTGTTCCTATTTTTGGGCTGCTGGTTGTGTGCCAGGAATAGTAATATCTATGGTTGTTACCTTAGCTGATAAACTGGTTAATGGTTGTTTCATCCCAGTTTGATTTCCGACTACTAAAGTCACTAATTTTTCTGGTTGCAAGTATTTCCTAGCTACCCGTTTTACATCTGCTGCTGTGGTAGCTCCAATTGCTTTTTGATAACGAAATAAGAAGTCAGAGGGATAACCATAATATTCGTATCGCATTAACCTAGATAAAGTTTGACTAGGATCTTGAAAGTTGAAAACAAAGGAATTTAATGTTGAATCCTGAGCTTTACTTAATTCTTTAGCTGTGATGTTTGTAGTTTGTAAACGTTTAATTTCTGTTTGTAGAGATCTAATAAATTGAACTGTGGTTTCCGTGCGAGTTTGTCCACCCGCAACAAATGTTCCGGGATAGTCAAATCGGGGACTCCACAAACCATAAACAGAATAAGCTAAACCTTGACGCGATCGCAATTCATTAAATAAACGCCCTCCAAAGCCATTTAAAACCCCATTCATGACATCCAATGCTGGATAATCAGGATTATCGAATTTTCCCCCTAAATGACCAATGAATACACTACTTTGAGTGAGTTGGGGTTGGTTAACAAAAAACACACCTCCTAAATTAGCTTGTGAAACTTCGGGTAATTGGGTTTTAGCAATTTGAGGCTGAGATCTCCAGTTACCAAATTTAGATTGAATGAGCGATTGCATTTTTTGAGCATTAAAATCACCCACAATTCCTAAAATCATATTATTGGGGTGAAAATATTGCTGATAAAACTTCACCACATCATCACGGGAAATTTTATCCAAAGTTGCATATTCTACAGTTCGCGCATAGGGACTATCCTGCCCATAAATTAACCTTCTAAACTCTCGACTGGCGATACTATTAGGATTATCATTGCGACGAGCAATAGCGCCACGAATTTGAGTTTTTTCCAAATCTAACTTTTCTTGGGCGAAAGCCGGTTCTCTCAACACCTGTGCAAATAACCCAAATACCATGTCTACATCTTCACTCAATGCCTCAAAACTAGCACTACCGGCAGCTTCACCAATATCTGTTTCCACGGATGCGGCACGTTGTTCTAACATCTCATTTAACTCATCGGCGGAATGCTTTTGAGTGCCACCACTTCGCAATGTAGAACCCACTAAATTAGCTAAACCCGCTTTTTCTCCCGCTTCCCAGCGACTACCGGTTTTTATCAATGCTGTACCTGTTACCAATGGTAGTTCATGATCTTCCATCAAATAAACTACCAAGCCATTTTCCAGCACATATCTTTCATACTTGGGTAACTTAATTGCCGAAACTGGGGGAAACTTTAACTCAGTGTAATACTTGGCCGCCGTTGCCGCCCAAGAAAAATTCAAATTTACAAACAAACAAGCAACAACCATCACCAAGATAAAAACTAATTTTTGTTCTTGGGAAAACCGGAATTTTTTGCTTTTTAAATGAAACCTCGGCATATCTTTTCTATCTGCAATTTGGGATTAGTATAGCAATCTTGAAAAAGTTTGTTCGTAACAGCGGGCTATAGCAGTGCTAAACTCTCCAACTGTGGAGAATTTTTAGACACAATAAAAAGTGAGGATAAGATTTCTTATCCTCAAATTTTCTGCCAAGACCAAGGCAACTGGCAAGTATTTAGGGAATGGTTAATAAGCTAAAGTTTCTAAAGTTTCTCTTAGATACTTTTGTACTTGTTGATCTAGACGTAAGCTTTCTAATTGGGTATTACATTCTAGTTGCCATCTTTGAAAGCCAGAACTAGCAGAGATCACGTATTTCAGGTTATGCCAAAATTGAGTGTTAGCGGATAATTGGCGATCTCTAAGCTCACCCTTGATATAGTCTTTACTATTGTGATTATGGGCGTAATCGCTAGAATTTGGAAATTGAGCCATAATTCCTCATTCCTTATGTGTGACTTCCAGAGTTAGATAATTGGGGATTTGGGATTTAAAATTGATTATTTATTTCGCACTTAAGGGGAAGACCTAATTTGAGTCACCCAAACCTAAAATTGAAAATTTTTGCTTAATCTTTTCTCAAGATAATGGTTTTATACTGGAGAATTCTGTCTCATTGATCACTAAATCGAGAAGTTTATGCGAGAAATTTCTAAAATAACTTGTTCTTAGTTAAACCAAGAACTTTTTTAAGTTGTATCAGCAGTCAAGGGGTTTATAAACTGAAATTAATCATGAAACTATTTATCGCACCGGGTTTTACTTTTTCTCAATCCTCAATTACGGAGTGCTGAGTTTATCTTATTTGAGTGTTAAACCCTGAATAATTTTGATTCAACACTCATCAACTCAGCACTCAACGCTATGATCACCGGACTACTTTGTCATAGTCAGGGTACGACGTTTAGTTACCATTTGATAGGCTTCGATGATGTCATTTTCAGCCCAGTCATGGAACTTATCAATGCCGATACCACATTCATAACCTGCGTTAACTTCGCGGGCATCTTCCTTCATCCGTTTCAGGGAGTCAAGGACACCTTCATAAATCACCTTGTTGTTACGACGCACACGCACCTTACAGTTACGAATGAGTTTACCAGATTGGACATAACAACCGGCAACTGCGCCACGGCCAACGGGGAAGACAGCACGGACTTCTGTTTGTCCTAAAGGTTCTTCCACTAACTCAGGCTCAAGCATACCTTCCAAAGCACCTTGAATATCTTCTAATAGTTTGTAGATGATATTGTACTCTCGGACATCTACACCTGCTTCATCCGCAGCCTGTCTAGCGCCACTAGCATAGGTAGTATTGAAACCTAGGATCACAGCATTACTGGCCGCAGCCAAGTCTATGTCCGTTTCAGTGATTTCGCCGGCGGTAGCCAGGAGCATCCGAATTTGGACTTCGTTTTGAGGAATTTGGCGCAGAGAGCCGATAATAGCTTCCACAGAACCTTGCACATCGCCCTTGAGGATCAAGTTGAGTTCTTTCAACTCGCCTTCTTGTGCTTGTGCTGACAGAGTGGTGAGAGTAACACGACCTTGTAACAAGCGAGATTGACGTTGTTTGTCCGCGCGATCGCCAGCCAAGGCACGAGCTTCTTTTTCATTTTCAAAGACCTCGAAATCATCACCGGCCGCAGGTACATCACTTAAACCTAGAACCTCAACGGCAAAGGATGGACTAGCGATATCCACGCGCTTACCGCGATCATTGACCATCGCCCGGACTTTACCGAAAGCTGATCCAGCGACTAGCATATCGCCAACGCGGAGAGTACCATTTTGAATGAGTAAGGTAGCAACCGCACCCTTAGCTTTATCCAAATGTGCTTCAATAACCGTACCTTTAGCAGCCCGATCTGGATTGGCGGATAGTTCGGCAACTTCCGATACCAGCATAATCATTTCCAGGAGGGTATCCAGGTTTTCACCTTTCATGGCACTGACAGGAACCATGATTGTATCACCACCCCAGTCTTCAGCAGTCAGACCATAATTGGTAAGTTCTTGCTTCACCCGTTCTGGTTGTGCGCCTTCCTTATCAATCTTATTGATGGCGACAACAATGGGAACATCTGCGGCTTTAGCGTGACTAATAGCTTCAATGGTTTGGGGACGAACACCGTCATCAGCCGCTACGACTAAAACGGCAATATCTGTCACCCTAGCTCCTCTGGCACGCATAGCTGTAAAGGCTTCGTGACCGGGAGTATCGAGGAAGACGATTTGGTGTGGTTTACCTTCATGTTCAATATCTACGTGGTATGCGCCGATATGTTGGGTAATGCCGCCAGCTTCGCCAGCAGCCACCTTAGTTTTACGAATGGAGTCCAGTAGAGTGGTTTTACCGTGGTCTACGTGACCCATGATGGTGACAACAGGAGGACGACGGATGAGGTGATCCAGGTCTTCTATGTCAATCATTTCTGTGATTTTCCGAGCTTGTGCTTCTCGTTCGGCCACTTCCACTTCCACTTCTAGTTCTTTGGCGACTAGAGTAATGGTGGGAATATCGAGGTTTTGGGTGATACTCACAGCCATGCCTTTCATAAATAGGATTTTGACAATCTCTGTATCGGCAATGACCAAAGCATCCGCCAGTTCTTGAACTGTTAATGGACCGGTAATAGTTAAGGTGGCTGGACGTTCAGCTTTTTGTTCTACTTCTTGGCGACGGTTTTGTTCGCGGGGAGAACTAGATTTTTTACCTTTGGGACTAGGCGCGGCGATAACTGCTGCTGTTGGACTAGCAGCGCGAGCGGACTTGGGCTTGGGAGGACGGGCAATGGAAAGACTAACCTGTACAGCAGCACCAATGTCTATGCCATTCTCATCTAGTTCTTCGTCATCGAGTAAATCATCATCCAGGATAGGCTTGATCCGTTTATTCTTGGGACTGACCTTGGCCTTTTCTTTGATTTCGTCAATGATTTCTTCTTCTTGCCATTTTTTGCTACCTTTGCCAGGACGAGGTGGTGTGGGGCGCTTGAGATCCAGAAGATCGGGAATAATTGGTGTCTCGTCTAATAGTTCTTTTTTCGATCCCCCTGCATTATGTCTGGGTGGAGTGGCAATGGGCATGGCGGCGGCTGGTTCGCCGGAGCGTGCGGGTCTACTAGGACGTTGAATATCGCCTGATACCCCAACGGATGGTCTATTGCCGCGTGGTTCTGGTTTAGTCGGGGCTGAGTTACTGCGACTGGGTCTTGGTGGCGCAGTTTGTGAACCTTGTTCAGCTGAGGGTTTATTGGCTTTACCTCGTACCGGTTGACGCTCTTCCTCTGTGCTTTGTTGTGGGCGATCGCGTTTGAGAATTGGTTTGTTCGTAGTTCCGATCTGTTCCGGTCTTGATGATTGACCATCTGGACGAGGAGGTGGAGAAGCCAGTTGGGGTTTTTGTGGTTTCTCTGGTTTGGGTCTAGGAGTAGATATTTTTTCTGATTTTTCCGCTGTAGGCTTCTGAACTACCAATTCAGGTTGAGATTCCTGTTCCGGTGGGTTAAGATTAGGCTTTTGCGGAGTCTCAGATTGATTCCGTGGTACTGGTCGAGATGGTGCCGTCGGCTTCATGGGTGAGACTGGTGTAGCGAAAGGCCGTGGAGGTGAAGGATGATTAGCGTCAGTTGCGACTG
>JACCEC011216032.1_pt1 | contig 10668 bp, 13 predicted proteins | sample 7450121 | NCBI WGS metagenome assembly JACCEC01 (sample SAMN15323455, study PRJNA562643) | freshwater metagenome | isolation source: river surface water | place: USA:Blue River Watershed | collected 2017-08-18 | reverse complement strand
TATTAATTTGATAAACATCTCGAATAGCTTCTCTAATTGTTATAGATAAATTGTTAAGATCATGTCTATTTTGCTCGACTCGACTATTTAGATCTCCATATTTTATAGCAATTCGCCAAACGAAAAAGCATAACCCAATAATTTGGCTTGTAATTAAAATTAACAAGGGGAAGTCGAAGCTTTGATTACTCATAAAAAAATCTCAGTGTGAACATGGGAGCAAGGGTTGACTGCAACAAAGCGAAACAGTGAGAACGTTCCTAGCTACCCATTGAACCTAAGTTAGTTAGCTTCGATAGAGGGTTGAAAGGCAGCTAACGGATTGATGATGGGAGATTCAACGTACTGATACATCGTGATTGAAACGTTAGGAAACCACCAAGGCGGTTCATATTGAAAATAAAACTGGCTTCCTTGTGAAGCACTCGCTAGGTGAGGGAATTCTAGTAATTTCCAGTCGTTCAATAGCATTTTCCGAGACGTTGCGTAGATCGGAACGGGTGATTCAACATTACCAACGTAAAGAACAAACCGCCCGCCGTAATACCAGGGGCGGTTATTGTTCAGGACTGCGACAAATGCCTTGAAGTAGGGGGAGAGATAGGGAATTGGGAGGAGGATGGGAGTAATTGCATTATCCCTGGCTGGAACCCCCGTAACGGATCGGGTTTCATCTGCAATTAGTTCCCAGTGTTCCTCGTTAGAAAATTGGGGCATTGTTGCTAACCTCCAGGGAGGTTTCGCAGCACTCGCTCCAATCGGTCAAGATGTTGAGCACTCCCATCAATCAAGGTTTCTTGCACCAAATCCAAGTAATCACCTACCTGAACTTCCCCCCAAAACCAACGGCAGGTTACTTCGTTGAGTCGCATAATCGCTCTAACGTCTTCATCGGGAGTAAAGTTATCAACTCCTAAAAGCATTAAGTCTTCAACGGTTAAATTTGAATCTGGAATATAGATTAGGGGTTCATCCATATTAATTAAGCGGCGGTAACGGTAATCAGAATTCCTTTTTGGGGAGTAAATCGTAGGCTTGAGTTAGCGGGAATTGTTCCTGATTTAATTCCATTCGCAGCAATTTCAAACCCTTCTTCACCCGTAACGGCTCCAAACGGACAAGAGACGGAATTTTTCTTGGTGTAGCTATACTCTCGGTTAGTAAATCGGGAGATTACGCCATCGACCTTGCTACCTTTCTGGGTAATGATTGCTCTTGCCGGGACAAATCCTTTAATGCCGCGACTTTCAACCAAGTAATTACCCGCACCCGATGGTTTCGTTTTCGTTGCCCTTGCTCCTACCAATGATCTAAAGGCTGTAATCAGGGTTGCCTCGCCTTCAGATTTGCCAGTTTCAGCAGTTCCAGAGATTGGTAAATCAACAATTAAAAAGACCTTTTTAGCTAAATCAATTCCAAACGGTTGAATATATCCATCCTCTTGGTCAATAGCCGTTTTAAGATTTCCGGTAATTCTTTGAGTTGCTTTAAAGGCGGCTTGTTTTTCGGCTGTTGATTTCTTTGCCCATGCGTCGTAGGCTTCCTTATCCTTGATCAACTGTTCGGCGCGGCGAATATCACTAAATTTTCCCATTGTTCTCCTGTTGCCACTATTAGGGCCTTTATTAAATTTGCTCTACTTCTTTCAGCATATACAACAGGCATTAGCGAAATACTCCCCGACAAATACTTAAGTATTTGCGGTGGCATTTACCCCATTTGGTAAAATTTCGCCTTCGGGGTTGACTAAGATGATCGGGATATTAATCGATCCGAGCAATAATTCTGCATAGGAAAATTTGACATCCGCAATTGGACGCAGCCGCTCTTGTTTACGCTGTTCGCCAAATAAGGTGAACGTCTCTGGGACTGTTGGATAAGCGCCCATCGCATCATCCGGTAGGGACTGCCTACCTCGCTTGGCTTCAAAGGTATGATTTTGAATCTGTAAAACTTTTTGTACTACTTCTCGACCATCTGAAACGTTTCGACATAGCACCCGGAAATCGTAGCCATTTTTATAGTCGGCGTAAATATACATCTCTTTGCCTTTTTTCCAAATCGCTCGATTCGGAGTGCAGAATAGGGTGTGAACCTGGGTTGCTAACCGCTCAACATCAGCTTTACTAATGGGGGGTTTATCTCCGTTAACCCCGTCCGAAACGTCCATCAGTCTAAAGCTAATTCTTCCCCACACCTGATCAAACCCTTCCTCTACATCGTCCCTGTCTTCTATAAACCATAGGATTACTTGTGGTTGTCCTTTACGCCTAATAACACTACTACCCGACATTAGGGAACTTTGACCGCCACTACCACCAGATGGCCGCATAATTTTAAGCATTTCGTGGCGTAATTCGGTATAGGTTCCAGCTAAAAGAATAGAGTTATCTTCTGCTTCTCTATCTTTCCAAAACCGGATGATCATATACCCTTTCTTAGCCGCTTCTTTCTTGTCTAATAAATTTAATTTCTTAGGTCTATTCTTAGGGTCTTTCCCCCAAGGTTTTAGTCTACTTTCGGCAGGTTGTTTGCCAGGTGGCAATGCCTTTATAAATTCATATTCAAAATCCTTAAACCACTCTTCAAAGTCGATGCCATATCCTAATCGATTTCCAAGAATATCATGAATCGCTTGAAGTAAAGAAGTCTGTAGGATAATAGCCCATTCTTTCCCTGCAATTTTGTAGCGAACATCCCCATCTAATTTGAGGTTGGGGGAGTAGTCGTAAACATCAAAATTAGGGTATTCATTAAGATTCCAATCTTTCTCTGCGGCTCCCATCTTGGTTACTTTACGGAGCCGTTGCAGTGCCTCAAACGCCTTTTTCTCAAAGTCTTCCTGTTTGCTCATCTATCAAACCTCTTTTCAACGGAGTTTCTAAATTCATTCCAAAAACCGCTCATCGCACCTCTAACAAAATCTTGAATTCTTTTATCATCAAGGCTTTCTACTTTTTTTTCAACCCACCCCGAAATTGACCATTCTTCACTACCTTCTTTTCCCCAATTAGGGATGACTTTTGCTAAATCTGGATAGAGTTGCTTAAACATTTCTTTGTTGCCTTCATAGAGCTTTTTAATCGCTTCTCTACCCTTAATAAAGGAAAATTTGAATAAAATTTCTTTGGCAACATAAATCCCTTGCCAAGCAAAAGTAGAGACACTTTGAAGCATTGCTTCAGCTTCATCTGCTTCTAAAATCATCCAGCTTAAAGCCATGCTTCTCATATTAATTTGAACCTTGGGTGGTGATGAAACCCCCCCAACGAGTAACCGTGCAATATTAGAACCGATAAACTCACCCGCTTGACCATAGAGAGAATCAATTAATTCTTTAATTTGATTCCATAACTCTTTATCAGTGGTATTCCAATTAAACTCGTAAGCGACTTCCCCAAAATTTAACAGGCTTTCGATCATTTGAGGTACTGTTACCCCGGTGGTGGCGTTCAAGCCGACGGCGGCGGTTACGGCCGAAATTCCCGCCCCCGCCCCTTGGATTGCAGCTAAATTGTCGTCACCCCATTTTAAAATCCCATAAAGCTCTGCGGTTAAAGGAATGTTTCCTTTAATCGCATTGCCCAGTACCCCTTTAACAAAGTTTTTTAATCCTCCATAGGCTTTTCCGATTTTGTCTCCCAGTGATTCTTTCTGGGCTTTCTTAATATCCTTACCTGTGGTTTTAGGCGTGCCAAACCAAGATGAAACTTCGGATTTCAATTTGTCAAAAAAGCTTAAATCTGTTTTTTCGTTTTTGGTGACAATTGAACTACTCAAAGTTCCTGCGAGTATCTCCATTATTTTTTCCTTCCTTTCCCTGAACTTGAATTTGATTTAGGGGGAGATTGTGACCCAGCTTTACCAGGGTCGTCATCCCAAGATTCTTCTTTAGAAACTTTCTTTAAAATCGGAGCTTCTTCTTTATCCTTAGCTAGTTTCTTAGCAAGTTCATTGTCAGGGTCAATATCTTTATAACCTGTCTGAAATTGACCAATAAAACCATCTAAATCCTTTCCCCCAACTCCTAACAATCTTTCAATTGGTTTACTATTTAATTCTTGTTCAATTTGCATGGTCTTAGCCATGCCGATAATTTCACTACTGAAATCATTATAAACCGCTTGTAATTGTTCCTGTTTTGATTTTGGATTTTTTCGTGAGTCGGCATTAGGAGGTTTACCTTTTCCTGAATTTCCAGTTCTTGCTTTGACCATTAAATTAATCCTCCTAATTAATCAATCTTTAATGTCCGTTTAAGAGCCGCCCAAAAATCAAACTCTGTTGATGGTCTAAAATCCTGGGTTTTCACTTCTAAATCGGCGACTTTCATAAAATCAGGGAGCATATCCTCTGTTGCATCTTCCGAATTTTGATCAATTTTTTTCAATAATTCAGCCTTTATTTGCTCCCCAGATATTTTACTTTCTTTCCCAAATCCCTTTTCTTTTTTATTTAATCCTAATAAAATATCAAAGGGAATTTTAACAGATTCGACTCTTTCAATAATAGGCATTCCAAAAAATGAGGATAAAGCCTTAATTCCTCTTCCTGTCTGAACGAGGATCGTTATAATTTGTGCCGTCGCATAGCTCAACCTTACCAATAGAGATAGACGGGTCGCTGCATCCCCCTTATTTTCCATCGTTAATTCGGCAATATATTTAATCGCCGCCGTTGCGTTGGGGAATTGAATTGATAAAGATTGATCTCCCGCCTGCGCTTCATTGCTATCTTTAATAGTTGCAACAAATGGATGAACACCCAAGTGATCAGTTTGACGCATTTGGTGTTCCAAGATTGATAGATAATTTTCAAGTTTTGTCGTTCCTTTTCCATTAGGAACGATCATTCTATTCGGAATGATAAATCCTTCATTTAATAGCTCCTTGACACTTAAAGCCTCGTAAATTTCCTCAATCATTTCACAGCAATTGTCGTCCATTTTTTCTTCTTCCTTATAGGGGGGTGGATGTTTTAATATTGGGGGATAGGAACTCTCTTTAATTATTTCGATGCTAAACGATTTTTGAAATACTCCCCATTCCTGCGCACCCGATCTAAACGGCCCTGTTACTATCCATCTTTCTGTTTCTGCATCATAGTATCCAGAAAGATAATTGTGCACCCACCAACGATTTACCGTTTTTTTGACGTAACTTGCAAATACTGTATCGCAAAGATTATTGATATCCAGTCCTAAACCGTGAACTCCTACTATTCCTATACTTTTGTAAAAACTAGGGAAGGTTTTAATCCAACTTGTGGGCCAAAACACTCTAGCATCATCCACCTCCCAGAAAGGGCTGCTCTGAGAGAAAGAATGCTTTTCGCCATAGACAATTCGACCATTTAAAGAGTAGTACCAAGCACTTCCTTTACTTCTAACGCTGTAAGTATAGCTTACGCCTTCCTGTATTACTTGGGGATTTACAATTTGAGCACTGCTTGTATCCCCGTAAACAATTGCATCAGAATACTCAAATTTTTTTTGATGAATTAAAACTGTATATCGTTGATAAGGATTTGGAACTTTTGGAGAAGGGGGAAGCGGGAAATCATCATTTGGATTTGGATTTGGATCTGGATCTGGTTCTGGTGTTGGCTCTGGAGTCGGCTCTGGCTCATCGCACTCTGGAATTACACGAGTTTCCGTCATAGCCAACTGACCCGCGATATAATATCGCAAAATCACTGTACAGCCTTGACGCTCACCATCAATTGTATAAAGCCCAAATCCAAAACTTAAGGTTGCATCATTTGGATCTTTTAAGTTAATTTCAACTTCTGCGATTCCAATACCCAAGGTTAAATCTCCATTTGAAGAAATTGATGCACTAACCGAGCCAGCGTCTAGCCCTAGCGTAATATCTTCTCCATTTGTTTCAACCCGAACTTCTTCTCTATTAGGCATGGTTTTTAGGGGAAAATCAATTCTTGAAAAACTAATTTTGAATTACCATTACAAATTGCATAAAGGGGGAGCTTGCAAATAGAATTACAATATTTTTCTAATAATCCATCTTTGTTTCCCCCATTAAAAAAAAGCTTGCCGTGCTCATAAGTCAGGCTTTGCCCAGGGTCAAGAAAGGGGATTGATTCTGGCACAATTGGAATGAGGGGGGAGCCATACTCATCCTTAGCAAATCTTATGTAACACCTGGTGGAGCCAGCGTTCTGAACATATAATACAGCCCTTTTTTGATTTGTTGGCAAAACTCTAACTGGGGTATTGCCAATATTTACAGACCCGCTTGAACCTTCTGATAATACAATTTCCGGTTCTTCCCATAAATAAGAAATAGATCCGCTATAGCCACCAGTAATTTCTAAATAATCTCCTTCTTGAAGATAGCGGGGTGCGATAGAAATTCCTAGTGCATAATTAACATCTCCAAAAACCGTATCCCCCGCAGTAACAAGATAAGGCTTAATTAAATTGATTCGATTCTCAATCCCTGAATTGTAAAGATAGTCTCTTTCAAAATGTTCTTGTCTCCAAAAGCCAGGATGTTCTAGCCCTTCAGTTGTCCCTTTCCAGAAGTGCCACAAAAGAAATTGAACAGCATAATTTTGATCGGGGGGAAAGGATCGCTTAAATTCTACAAGTTTTAATCCTCTTTGAATTGCTTTATCAGATGCCGTAAATTGTGGATAAGAATTTCCTGGGATTCTTAACAATGTAGGCAAGTAATAATTAATTGATAAATATTCAAGAGTGAATTCAAATTTTATATTTTTGGCGGATGGCGGAGAAAGCCTATAGGCAATTTCAGGCCAATCAACAATAGGCACTAGTTGGCCGTTGCCGTTGCGGTGGTCAATGCGGGTAGGCCGGATTACTCCCTTAAAGGTTTGACTGACTACTTCCATTTTAAAATCCTCCCAGGGTGACGGTGCCGCCGTCATAAATATTAGTTGAATTAGGAGTATAACTCGTTATAATTGCGGTATCGTAAGCTCCAATATTTGGATTTAATGCGATAAATCGCCCCATAAATTCACATCGATTTGGTTTTAATTTTATTGTTTCCGTTAAGGAATTAATGGAAGATGCCCAAGTTCCTTCGCGCGTAAGGCGACTAATAAAACCAATGGGTAAATCTTCATTTTCGGGATTTAAAATATCAGATGCTATTTTAAATCCTTGCAGAGCTAATTCAAATGGATCAAACCACTGAAAGGCGATAGGAAAAAATAAATTGCTTTGAATCGTAAAATTTAATTCCTTCCCTGGTGATGATTCGGCAATGGTGAAAAGTTTGTATCCCGATAAATTTTCTCCTGACTTAAACAATTTGTTGAGATTATTTCCAAAACTGTCAAAACTGTAAGAATCATAATCTCCTTGTAAATAATCTCGATTTGTTTGAGCGTACAATAAAACTTTTACAGGAACCATTTCTTCTAATCCTACTTGATAATCAATCGGTTTATTACTGCGAATCCAGATTTTTAATTGGGATTCATTCAATGAAAAAGCCCTTAATTCCAGCCCTCCATCACTCCAATCTTGAAATATTCCCCCAGGTTCTAATTCTTTTGGAATCGGTGTTACACTGATACCGTCATTCCAACTAAGCAAAACAGTATTTTCGCTATTGTTGATTAGATAAACTTCTCTAGTGATATTATTAGAGCTTCCTAATATGACTGATTCTTCACTTGCGGGAAGCAGAATCTCGGCAGACTTGGCATACCGGAATCCTGATACACCACTTCCAGTTAGAGATAGTTTAGAGATAGATTCTAAAAGCTCTGAATAATCATTCTGTTGTTGCTGAGGAAAGGGATTAATCGGCATGATTTTAACTCCTACCCTTGCAAATATGGCTTGGCTTTCGTAATCGTTTGATCGCCTTGATTTATTACTAAAATCGGTAGATTCGATATAGTGATTGACACATCATAATTTAAACTCCTTCCTTTTGTATCAGTATTATTAATAGAAATTGAAATGAATTGATTTCCATCCCCAGGATTTTTTGTTAAATTCAATTCCATCAATTGCTGGTAAGAGGCACAATGAAAAAAAGCATCGCACAATTCAGCGCGATTAAAAGGATAGCTACCCGACCCAGTAGGAAAGTCATAGACTGAGAAATAATTTTTTATTTTAAATATCCCATTAACTAAGCTTGCTTCCCATCCCTCACAAGTTATTTCTATCGTTTCCGTTTCTTCATCGGAAACAATAGAAATAATGTCTTGAATTCCTGAGTTGTAGTCTGGGTTCTTTTGGATAGATAATATTCTCCTTCCTAACTGTAATGTTAATTCCTCAAGATGGTTTGCATTGGTGAAACCCGTGTAAACGTCTAAGGGAATTTGCATACTTTTTCTACCAATTCCTATTGAATTCTTCTGAATTTATTATACAATAATTTTAGATATTTTCAATACAAATGGAACAAATGGAGCTAAAATTTATGCCCTTTACTATTTCTCCTCCCCTTCCCCCTGAAATTGTTCCGCCTAAATCTCCTTATCCTTTTAATTAAATCAATTTTAATTTTTTAATTATTAATAACATTTTATCACTTGTGGATGTAAATTACTGTATGGTCGCAACACTAAACCAAGCATTGTTACATTGCTTTACAATCCTCCGTCAAATCCCATGAAAATAGGCAATTTGTAGAATGGTTGGTAGAATAACGCCTTACATTATCTTAGAATGCCCGTCTATCAATCGTTCTAGTAGTGTTTCTGGTTTTCCTCTCGGAATACAGGAATTAATTAAAAGATCCATTGAATAATGTTTAATTAATTTTAATCACAGTTAATAATGCAGCTAATCCAAACCCAAAAATTAAAATTCCAGAAATTCGGTTTACCCATTGTAGATGATGAGTAGTGATTTTATCACGAAATATACTGACTCCGCTAACTAAGAGGAACCACCACAATGCTGATCCTAAAAAAACGCCTAAAACCAGGATAGCTGCATTGTCATAATGATTTGTATTGCCTAAGCCTAAACCTGCAAAAATAGCAACAAAGGATAAAATTGTCATCGGATTTGTTAAGGTGAGAAAGAAGGTAGAAACATAGGCTCTCACCACTTGCATTGAGGATAAATTTTGAGCTTCTTTTGCAGGTTGAGTTAAGATATTTTTTAAACCTAAATAACATAAAAACAAGCCTCCAATTAACTTTAATTCTATTTGTTGACTCACTAAAAGATTAGAGATAATTGTTAATCCAAATCCAGCAATAAACCCATAGAAAGCATCAGCACTCGCAGCACCTAACCCCGTAAAAAAGCCCACCCAATGTCCATCGCATAAAGAACGACGAATACATAAAATCCCAATGGGCCCCACAGGAGCAGCAATGGAAAAACCAATGATGAAACCTTTAACCAAAAAATTAATATCCATCATCAATCAAAAAATATCGTTTCTGCACTCTCAACAGCTTACTTCATTTTTAGCATCTGATAGAATAATAATGGAATTGGTCAGTTTAAAGCCATATCAAAGAAAACTATGATTCAGAATCATCCTTTAGTTTTAGCAACAGATTTAGATGGTACATTTTTAGGAGGTTCTCCAGAACAACGACAGAAATTTTATGACTATTTAGAGGAAAATCGCGATCGCTTGCAATTAATCTTTGTTACAGGTCGAAGTTTAGAACTGATCCTGCGTTTATATGATCAAAAAGACATTAAAATTCCCCAACCGGATTATATTATTGGAGATGTGGGAACCACCATTTATGACGGAAAAACCTTAAAACCCGTTGCAGAAGTTCAGAATTGGGTTGCAGAAATTTGGGGAAATGCAAACGAATTTGCTCAACAATTATTAGTCGATGAACCCGGATTAACCTTACAACCGATTTTTGCTGAATATCGAGTTTCCTATTATTATCAACCCGATGAAAACCAAGACCGAATCATGAAAACAATTGAAGAAGCTGGATTTCAATGTATTACCTCGGCGGATAAATATTTAGATATTTTGCCTAAAGGCGTTGCTAAAGGTTCAACCTTGCTAAAATTAATTGAATTTTTAAACCTACATCCCCAAGAAGTGATTACATCAGGAGATTCTTTAAACGATTTACCCTTATTTGAAACCGGATTAAACAGTATTGCTGTGGGGAATTCAGAATTAAAATTAGTCGAAAAAATCCAAACCTTAAAAAATGTTTATTACAGTGAGTTACCCGGAGTCGCTGGAATTTGGGACGGCATTGAATATTATGGAAAAACATTCTAACTTTTGATATTATAACACAAATTGATTGTTTAACCTTGATTATTTCCCCTCAATATGACCCAAGATTCTACCTTTCTATCTGATACTTCTGTTTCGGAGCAACCGTTAAAATTAACCATTTTAGGAGCCGGGGTTTGGGGTTCCGCCTTAGCTCAACTCGCTTGTTATAATGGGCATCAGGTAAACGTCTGGTCACGGCGTTTAGGTAACTCCTTAGAAGAGAGTATTCAGGGAGTTGATGTGATTGTTTCTGCAATTTCTATGAGAGGAGTAGCCCCCACCGCCCAACAGCTTCAAACCCTAAAATTACCGCCTAAAATTCCAATTGTCACCGCAACAAAAGGGTTAGATCCTGATAGTACCCGCACCCCGTCTCAACTGTGGGGAATGTGGTTTCCCCAGCATCCCATCGTGGTTTTATCGGGGCCAAATTTATCCG
>JACCEC011475394.1_pt1 | contig 10669 bp, 10 predicted proteins | sample 7450121 | NCBI WGS metagenome assembly JACCEC01 (sample SAMN15323455, study PRJNA562643) | freshwater metagenome | isolation source: river surface water | place: USA:Blue River Watershed | collected 2017-08-18 | reverse complement strand
TCCCGCCGCTGCAGCCTCAGCCGCCTCATCGGTTCAGGTGTCGGTCGGCCCGTCCTCCAGCTTGCAAAACAAGACCTCACCGGTCGGCACATAGACCACGCGGATCTCCTGGCCAGACTCGGTGCGGAAGCTCTTGGCTGCCAGCGCCACCGCCAGGGCGCGGCTGCCGACCAAGAGTGGGCGGTCGGGTGCCAGGGGCGGTACACCCCCGAAACGGCCAGACAGGGGGCGATTGCTCTCGATGCGGTACTCGGAATGGGACATGGACGACCTCGGACTTGTCTCTCTCTGTGGATTTGCTGACCGGTTAGGTTCCCGGTCGCATCGGTGGAGGGGCATGCTGCGTCCGCTGCCCATGCCGTTCTGTAGGACAAGGTCCGAAAATTCACCTCGCTCCCTGTCCGCCGCAGGGGGGATGCCGTCCGTCTCCAAAAGGAGGCATGCCTAAGCGCCGGGGAAAACCCGTATTGATGTACGACCCGGTACAAAAACAAAATATGTTTATGTACCAAAACGGACATTAATCAGGAAGCCCACCGTGCTGGCCATCGCCTTGCGCCGTCTGCTCGCCTCGATCCCGCTCGTGGTGGCGGTCACTTTGCTCGCCTTCATCCTGAATCAGCTGGCGCCCGGTGATCTGGCTGCCACCATCGTGGGTGCTGACGGCACCCGTGAGCAATACGAGGCCTTGCGCAAGCAACTGGGCTTGGATCAGCCGCTGCTCCTGCAATACGGCGCGTGGTTGGCGCAGGCGGTCCAAGGGGACCTGGGGGTCTCCTTCTTCACCGGCGAGCGGGTGTCTGACTTACTCAATGAGCGGCTGGCCGTGTCCCTGTGCATCCTGGCCGGCTTGCTCCTGGTGTGCGTATCGGCGGGTCTGTTGCTCGGAGTGGCCAGTGCATTGCGCGGCGGCTGGGTGGGCCGGGCCATCGACACCCTGTCGCTGATGGGGCTGGTGTTTCCCTCCTTCTGGCTGGCGCTGGTGCTGATCTCTTTCTTCGCAGTCTGGCTGCAGTGGCTCCCCGCGACCGGATACACCCGCTTCGCCGACTCGCCCGCGGAGTGGTTCATGGGCCTCGTGCTGCCCGTGCTTTCGGTGTCGATGTACTCAATTACCAGTGTGGCCAAGCAGACCCGCGACGCAATGGCTGACGTGATGGGCCGCGACTTCATCCGCGCCTTGCGCGCCAGCGGCGTTCCGGAGCACAGCGTGGTCTGGAAGCACGGGCTGCGTAACGCTGCGCTGCCCGTTGTCACCGTGCTGGGGCTGGTGCTGATCGCCGGCATCGGCGGCACCGTGTTCGTCGAGCGCATTTTCGTGTTGCCTGGACTGGGCAGCCTGGCAGTGAGCGCTGCCCAGTCCAAGGATGTTGTGCTGCTCCAAGGAGTGACGCTGTACTTCACCCTGATCACCATCGTGATCAACCTGCTGGTAGACCTGAGTTACGGCTGGCTCAACCCCAAGGTGAGGGTGCAATGACCCAGCCCACCCCTGACAGCGTGTGGTCGCGCCTTTTGCGCCGGCCGACCGCAGTGCTGGCCCTGGCCTGGCTGGCCCTGATGCTGGTCGTTGCGCTTTTCGCAGGCCAGTTGTCTTCACACGACCCGCTGGAACAGGAGCTACTGGCCATCAAGCAGGGACCGAGCGCGGATTACCTATTGGGCACTGACGCCCTGGGGCGTGACGTCCTCAGCCGGGTGATGCACGGCACCGCCCCCACCCTGCTCGGCGTGCTCGAGGCCGTGTTCGTGGCGGGCGTGCTGGGCATTGCGATGGGTGTGAGCGCCGGCTACTTCGGCGGCCGCTGGGATCGCCTGGCGCAGCAACTGGTCAATTTGCTGCAGTCCATGCCCACCATCCTGATCATGTTGGCGGTGCTGGCTGTGTTCGGGCAGAACATGTTGCCGGCTATGGTGACCCTGGGCATCCTGGGGTCAGCAGGCATTTCGCGCGTGATGCGCAGCGTGACCTTGGCGGTGCGCGAGGAGCTCTACATCGCCGCGGCGCGGCTCTGCGGCCTGGGCGACGGTTACATCATCGTGCGTCACGTGATGCCGCGCATCATCGGCCCGGTCATCGTGCAGTTGGCCTTGTTCTGCGCGATTGCTGTGATCGTGCAGACGGGCATCAGCTTTCTGGGCCTAGGCGTGGCTCCGCCCGCGCCCACCTGGGGCGGCATGATCTTCGAGGCCTCCTCCAGTCTGAATGACCATCCTTGGTTGCTCGTGCCCTCTGGCGGTGTGGTGGCCCTGACCATCCTGGCCTTCGGCCTGCTGGGGGACAGCCTGCGAGATGCTTCCACCGAAGCCTGGTCCCGGCCGGCTACGCAGCATCGTGCAGGCACGCGTACGGCCCAGGCTGTTCAGGATGTTCCCGCGGGCAGCCTGCTGTCGCTGCGCGGCTTGTGTATTGACGCCAGCGCCCGCCGACTGGTCGACGGCGTGACATTTGACCTGGCGCCTGGTGAAACCCTGGGCATCGTCGGCGAGTCGGGCAGCGGCAAGACGCTTTCGAGCTTGTCGTTGCTCGGTCTCCTTCCCTCAGGCACACAGATCACGGCAGGCACGCTGGTGATCGACGGACAGACCATTGATCTGGGCGACCACGCGCAGCTGGCGCAACTGCGCGGCGCCAGCATCGGCATGATCTTCCAGGAGCCGATGTCGGCGCTAGACCCCTGTTTCACCATCGGCTACCAACTTGCCGAGGTGGTGCGCCTGCAGCATCCTGGCAGCGCCGCGCAGACGCAGGCACGGGTGATAGGTCTGCTGGAGGCGGTGAAGATCCGCAACCCCGAGGAGGTGGCCCGCCGCTACCCGCACCAGATTTCAGGTGGCATGGCTCAGCGCGTGGGCATTGCCCGTGCGCTGGCGCGCGAGCCGCGCGTGCTGCTCGCCGACGAGCCCACCACGGCACTTGATGTGACGGTGCAAGCCGAGATCCTCTCCTTGCTGCGCCAGCTCTCGCGCGAGCGCGGCATGGCGGTCATTTTGGTCACGCACGACTGGGGCGTGGTGGCAGACCTGTGCGACCGTGCCCTCGTGATGCGCCATGGCCGGGTGCTCGAATCAGCCGACGTGGTGGACCTGTTCCACCGGCCGCAGCACCCCTACACCCGCGCGCTTCTGGCAGCCAACCCGCATGCCTCCCAGCCCGGTCAGCCCCTGCCCACGGTGGCCGAGGTGCTGGCGGCGGCCGGCATGACGGACGAGGAGGCGGCGGCATGAGTGCCCCCATGAATTTAGCAACCCCGCTACTGCAGCTGGACGGCGTGAAGGTCGACTTCCCGCAGCCGGGCGGTCGGCGCTTTCAGGTGCTCAAGGGCATTGACCTCACGATTTCCGCAGGCGAGACGGTGGGCTTGGTGGGCGAGTCCGGCTCTGGCAAGACCACGTTAGGCCGGGTGATCCTCGGTCTGGTGCAAGCGAGCGAAGGGCGAGTTGTCTTCGACGGCCAGGACCTCACGCACGACGCCGTGGCGCGCCGGCGCGTGATGGGCCGTGACATCCAGGTGGTGTTCCAGGACCCTTATGGCTCGCTTAACCCGGCGCTCACCATCGGGCAGACCCTGTCCGAGCCCCTCCTCAAGGAGCCCGGCATCACCCGCGAGGCCATGCGCGCCCGTGTCGCCGCGGTGCTAGCCCGGGTCGGCATGCCGGTTGATAGCGCGCAGCGTTACCCGGGTCAGTTCTCCGGCGGCCAGCGTCAGCGTATCGCGATCGCGCGCGCGGTGATCGCCAGACCCCGTCTCGTGGTTTGCGACGAGCCAGTCAGCGCCCTGGACCTGTCGGTGCAGGCCCAGGTCCTCAATCTGCTCAACGAACTGCAACGCAGCATGGGCTTGGCCCTGCTTTTCATCTCGCACGATCTCACGGTCGTGCGCCATGTCTCGCACCGCACCCTGGTGCTTTACCAGGGCGAGATTGTCGAGCAGGGCGACGCCGCTCAAGTGCACGATGCCCCCACCCATCCCTACACCCGTGCGTTGCTTGCCGCAGCGCCAGTGCCCGACCCATTGCTGCAACGCGCCCGGCGCGCCCAGGCAGGGGTCTGAATTTTCCGCCTTCCAACCCCCACTCAACTTCCATTGAAGACAAGGAGACAAGCATGGACATGAACCAATTCAACGACGTTCTGATCGGCCGGCGCAGCCTGCTGGGCGCCTCGGCCGGTTTGGCACTGGGCAGTGGCCTCATGGGCCAAGCGCATGCGCAGACCAATGCCAAGGTCCTGAGCGTGGGTGGCGCCTTCGTCCCACTGAGCATGGACCCCGCCAACAGCGGTAACGGCCGTGCCGGCCTGCACCTGGCTCCGGCTTACGAGCCGCTGGTACGCACGCAGGCGGATGGCAAGTTCGCCCCCGCCCTGGCGACCGCCTGGGAGTTGTCGGCTGATTCAAAAGAGGCCACCTTCACCCTGCGCCAGAACGCCAAGTTCAGCGACGGCGAGCCGGTGACCGCCGAGGCCTGCAAAAAGTCGATCGAATACTTCGTCGCCAAAAAGGGCCCCTTCGCCGCCAACCTGGCCAGCATGACGGGCATCGAGGTCCTGGACACCTACCGCTTCAAGGTCAGGGTGTCGGTGCCTCAACCGGCCCTGATTGAATTGTTCAACGGCTACTGGCTGGCTGGCTACATCATGAGCCCCAAGGGCCTGGCCAGCGCCAACCTCCTGGCGTCGCAGACCTTTGGTGCGGGTCCCTACAGGCTGGACCCCGCCGCCACCGTCACCGGCAAGAGCTACACCTACCTGCCCAACGAGCACTACTACGACAAGTCCCGCATCAAATGGGACAAGGTGGTGATCACCGTCTTCGAGGATCAGAACGCCGGCATCCAGGCCATGAAGGCCGGGCAGATCAAGCTGCTGGTCTCTGACCCACTGACCGCGCAGTCCAACGCGGCCAACCTGCCGAAAAACATGCGCATTCAATCCGACCCGGTGGGCTGGACGGGCCTTGTGCTGATGGACCGCGACGGCCAGGTACAGCCTTTCCTGAAGGACGTGCGCGTACGCCAGGCCATCAACCACGCCATCGATCGCAAGCTGATCTCGCAGGCCCTCCTGGGCCGCTTCGCCGAGCCCTCGCTGCAGCTGCAAAGCCGCGGCTTCATGGGTTATGACGCCGCACTGGAAAAGCGCTACCCCTTCGACCCGGCCAAGGCCAAGCAGCTGATGGACGCTGCCGGCTACCCCAACGGCTTCGAGCTGAAAGTCGGCTATGTGAACAACACCTTGAGCCGTTTCCTGACCCAGGCGATTGCCGGGCAGCTGAAAAAAATCGGCATCCGGTTCGTCACCGAGGAATACCAGGGCTTCGGACCCTTCCTCGCGGCCGGCCGCAACAAGACCTACTCCGCCCTCGTTTTCAACAGCAACTCCAGCGTGCCGAACCTGGCCCGCTTCCAGACGCTGGACGCCAAGGGCAGCCTCAACACCTATGGCAGCGAGGACGCCACGCTCACCAAGCTGATGAGCGAGGCCGCCCTGCTGCCTCTGGCCAGGGCGGAAGACGCCTGGAAGAAGGTCTACGCGCAGGCGGTGGAGCTCGCTTGGTTTGCGCCGGTGGCTGCGGTGCACGTGTGCTACTTCGCCACCAGTGACGTGAAGATGCCACAGGCGGGGCAATCCCTGGTGGTCGACCTGATCGACGTGGTGCCGGCCAAGTAAGGCCCGTGCGCGCACGCATCAAGGGAGACCATGACACAAGCCCCGCAAAAAGCGCCACTGGATCCGGCGATCCTGGAGATCGACCGCCGCTGGAAGGAGTCGGGCATTCCCGACCTCTACGCCGGTGGCAACGGACCTGTGAGCCGGGAGCGCGCGATCAACATCCGCGCTTTCCTCTACCCCAAACCCAAGCTGCCGCAGGGATCCATCGAGCCGATCGAGCTGCCCGCGCCGCCCGGATCGGGCCGGCCCATTCCGGCGCGCATCGTTCGCCCGGTCAGTGGTCCGGTGACAGGCACACTGGTCTACTACCACGGTGGTGGATGGGTGGTGGGAGATCTCGACTCGCACGAGGCTCATGCCATTCGTCTGGCCAACGAAGCCGGTGTGGTGGTCCTCAACGTCGACTACCGGCTGGCACCCGAGCATCGCTTCCCTGCAGCCATTGACGATGCCGAGGCCGCGCTGGCCTGGGCGGCGGCCAACAGGGACCGCTTGGGTGGCGCCGACAAGCCCCTGGCGGTTGGCGGCGACAGCGCCGGCGGCAACCTGGCCGCGGCGGTGGCCCTGTTCGCTCGCGACCAGGGCATTGCGCTGGCGGCGCAGCTCCTGATTTACGCCGCCACCGACTTGACCGACAAGCCGGGGCCCGAGCGCATGTACCTCGGTGACAATGCCGCGCGCCATGCAGTGGACCCTCGCGCCTCACCGCTGCGTGCCAAGACTCTGGCTGGCCTGGCCCCGGTGATCATCGGCGTGGGTCCCTACGACTTTCTCTACCAAGACAACCTGGCCTATGCCAGGCGCCTGCGAGAGGAGGGCGTCCCGCTGGTCATGCGCGAGTTCCCTACGCTCAACCACGGCTTCTTCAGTTACACCGCGGTCAGCCAGGACAGCCTGGCGGCAGCGCAGCTTTTGTGTGCCGACCTGCGCGCGCTGATGGCGGCTTGAACCGGGCGGGACGCGAGCAGCATGGACAGCGCGCGCGAGGACACCGGTGGGGATCTGGGGCCGGACCCAGACGAGCCCGTTACCATCGCGCCCATGGATCCTGTTGTTCGCGACATCCTCGAGGTGGCGCTGTCCGAGTTCGCCAACTACGGTTTTGAGGGGACTCGTATCGAGGCCATTGCCGCGCGCATGGCCACCAGCAAGCGGATGATTTACTACCACTTCGGCAGCAAGGAAAAGCTCTACGAGGCGGTGTTGAATTACGCCTATGACCTGGTCAGAAGCGGGCGCGAGGAGGTGGGCGATATCGACGCACTGCCGCCCCTCGAGGCCTTGCTGGCCCTGGCCGGCTCGGCCTTTGACAGCTTCAACCGGCACCCGGACTTCATCCGGCTCACGCTGCAAGAGAACTTGCGCGGGGCTCCGGTAGTCTCGACTTCGCAGGCGATTCGCCGCATCAACCAAGGCAATATGGCGGGCATCGAGCGCCAGCTGCGACGCGGCCAGGCCGAGGGCAGCATGCGCCTGGATCTCGAGCCGACGGATGTCTACATCACCTTCGTGGGCTTGTGCAGCTACCACGTGGCAGCCCGGCCCGCCTACAAGGCCTTGTTCGACACCGATTTCTTCTCGCCACAGGTGCGTGCCAGGCGCCGCGCATCCATCTGTGAAGCGCTGTTACGCTACGTACGCGCCTGAGTCGCTGCTACTTCGACCCGCGTGCGTTCACGGCCTCCCAGCAGCCCTGCCACCGCCATGCCTGATTTTTCATCTGTCCCCGCCCCCATCGCCCCAAGGGCCACCCTGGCCTGGGAGGCCCGTGTCACCACCACGCCGCGCCAGTCCATGGGCCGTGGACCGGCCGGTGAGCGCCACATCATCCCCATTACCGGCGGCAGCTTTGACGGCCCCATGGGCCTGCGTGGCACGGTGCTGCCTGGCGGCGCCGACCGCCAGCTGTGGCGACCCGACGGTGTGCGCGAGCTCGATGCGCTCTACGAGATGCAGCATGAGGACGGCAGCGTCTTCACGATTCACAACCAGGTCACCATCGACGAGCCCAGCGGGCAGCCCCGCTACGCCTTCTCGCATGTGAAGGTGCGGGCGCCCGAGGGCCCGCATGGCTGGCTGAACCGACGTGTGTTCATCGGCACCCTTCACTCGCTGCCTCCCGGAAGCGGTGCGGTGGTGATCCGGGTGTGGATGCTTCAGGACGTGTGACGCTGTCGCAATTGCTGGCAGGTACTGCCGCACTTTTTTGCCTGCCCCGTCAGGCCCTGGCTGCGGGCAACACCCGCGAATCCTTCGATCGCCGAGGGCGGTAAAGGCCAGACCTGCGAGAAGATGGACCAGGCCGTGAGCAAGGCGCCGGGCCTCTTCACCCAGACCCTGCGGCCCTGACGCTTACTGCCGCACGAGGCGGCGCATGACACTGCCGAAGTCTTCGACCCGCTCGAGGTGAAGCACTCTGTCAACCACCTCGTCGATCGTTGCCGCCGGCAACAGGCCGTCAACGAAGTTGCGGAACTTGGCCACCAGTTCTTCAGTTGTCATGTAGCTTGCAGGGTCAGCGCTGGGCGTGCCCTTGGGGAACTGCTTCTCGGCAGCGAACACCTGGCCGCGCGCGCGGATTTCGATGCGCGAGGGCCGCACGGAAATATTCGCCGAGATCGACTCGAAGTAGGTGGGGTGGGTCTCAAGTCTCACCTTGTCCTTGAGCGCGAGAATGGAGGGGTCGAAGACCACCTTCGGGTCTTGCCAGGCGCGACCGATCGGAACCCGGTGTGCCGCCACCGCCAGCCCGTGTGCAAAGCAGAACTGCGCGTCATGGACCTCGAGGAGCTCCTGGTTGGTAAAGCAAGGCAGCGAGTAAGCCCAGCCTTCACCAAACGAGGTGATGCTTTCAATCTCGGCGACCTCGATGTTGTGCTGCGCGATCAGGTCGATCAGCAGGTCGAGCGGCGCATGCATCACCCGGCAGTGCGGGTAAGGCTTGAACATCTGAAAGGCCGGGAAGCGCCAGTCCTCGCCCAAGCCCTGCGTGAGCAAGTCGGGGTTCCATCTGGCGGTGCCAATGAAGCGCGGGTAGCCGCAGCTTTCGTCGTCGAGCATCTGCACGTCGCCCCGGTGGCCGAGGTCGGCCAGGTCGGCGGCTGTGAGCGCCACGCTGGTCAGGCCGCCCGCAAGCTGGTACTTGATGGTGGCCGTCGGCGCATGCATGAACCAGGCGCGCTGCGAATTGACCGGTGCGGTGGCCGCTGCAATGCCCAGGGCGTTGGCCATTTTGTCGGCGGTCAGCCCCTTGAGCTTTCCGGCAGAGGCGGTCGCCCCGAAAACAGTGCTGCTGTAGCCAACTATTGAGTCGCTGGAGGCCTTGCCGTCCTTGGTGTCGCGGTAGCCGCTCATGGCAGCGCCAAAGCGGTAGGACATTTCGTGGGACACGGCGACAGCGGCAATCAGGTCCTTGCCCGATCGCTGATGCACTTCGGCCGTGGCAAAGGCACCGGGTAGCACGTAGGGGCTCACATGGCCTGGCAGCAGCACCGAGTCGGCGTCTAGCGCATTGGCCAATTCGCCGTTGGCAAAGGCTGCTCCATGCGGGGTAGAGCGCTCGCCGGTGCCGATGATGCTGGCCTGGCCGTGGGTCCCGCCGAGGCGGCGCCCCGTCTCGACGCCCATGCGACCCTTGGGATGGTCAATGCCGGCGAGGGCGCAGCCGAGCGTGTCGAGCACGTCGCGCTTGCATTCTTCGACGACATTGGCTGGCAGGCGGGAGATGTCAACGCCAGCTGAAAAATCAGCCAGTTGCGCGATGATGGTTTTGCTCATGGATTTGCAGGTTGCCGCGCGCCTTGTGCGCCGGATGAATCAGCGGCTCCTTTGACCATGCCCGAACCCCGGCTTGCACGTCAAGCCAGGGCCGAAACCTGTTCCGTACTTTGAAGTCTGGCCCCGAGGTCGCTCAATCCATCTTCACCTTGCCCTCGGCGCGCATGCGGGCCCAGCGGTTGGTTTCGTTGCGCATCAGCGTGGCGAACTCCGCCGGCGACTTGCTGCCGACGGGCTCGGCGCCCCACTGAATCCAGCGTTCCTTTACATCAGCTTGCTGCAGGATCTTGTTTATTTCGACGTGCAGCCGATTGAGCACGGCTGGCGGCGTGCCCGTGGGTGCGACGAAGCCGTACCAGGGGTTCACCTCGAAGCCGGTCATGCCTGCGCTGTCGGCCACCGTGGGCAGCTCAGGTGCGCCAGAGGTGCGGGTGAGGCTGGTCACGGCAATCGCTTTGACCTTGCCCGTCTTCACATGGGGCAGCGCGATCGGCGCGCCAGCGAAGGCCACCTGCACACGCCCAGCGATCAAATCGGCCATGGCCTCGTTGATGCCCCGGTACGGGATGTGGACCATCTTCACCCCACCCATGGTGTTGAAAATCTCACCGGCCAGGGCGGTCAGGCTGCCCGCGCCCGAGGAGCCGAAGTTCACCTCGCCGGGGCGCTTGCGGGCGTACTCCACCAGGTCGCGGGCGTTTTGTACGGGCAGCGACGGGTTGACCACTGCCACCAGCGGCAAGCTGCCGATGAGGGAGATGGGCGCGAAGTCCTTGAGGTTGTCCTCCGGCGTGCGGCGGGCGCCGCCGCCGCTGTCCATCAGCATCGACGACGCAGCGAGGAAAAGGGTGTAGCCGTCCGGGGCCGACTTGGCAGCGGCTTCCGCGCCCACCACCAGGCCCGCGCCGGGCTTGTTCTCGATCACGAAGGACTGGCCCATGGAGGTCGACAGCTTCTGGGCTACGACACGCGCCAGCAAGTCGGCCGGGCCGCCCGGGCTGTAGGGCACGATCACCTTGACCGGCTTGTCCGGGTAGTCAGCGTGCGCCGGCAGGGACAGGCCTGTGAGTGCCAGGGCCGCAACGGCGGCGCCAATGATCGATTGCAGTCGCTTCATGGTCTATTTCTCCTCGGAAAACAATTTGGACAGCCCGTACATCTGGGCCAGTTCCTTGACACGGTCGCGTGGCGGAATCGCCTGCCAGTAGCCCTGCGTTG
>JACCEC012892859.1_pt1 | contig 10674 bp, 11 predicted proteins | sample 7450121 | NCBI WGS metagenome assembly JACCEC01 (sample SAMN15323455, study PRJNA562643) | freshwater metagenome | isolation source: river surface water | place: USA:Blue River Watershed | collected 2017-08-18 | reverse complement strand
GGTACAGCACCTCATCGCCGGGATTGATGATGGCGCGGAGGGCGAGGTCAATGGCTTCGGAGACGCCAACGGTCACGATGATTTCGTTCTTGGGATCGTAGGCGACTTTGAAGTGTCGATTGACGTACTTTGAAATTTCAGTGCGGAGGTCGGGCAGTCCGAGGTTAGAGGTATATCCGGTGTGCCCGCGTTCGAGGCCGTAGATGGCGGCTTCGCGAATGTGCCATGGAGTGTGAAAGTCGGGTTCACCGATGCCGAGGGAGATGACGTTCGGCATGGATTGAACAATCTCGAAAAAGTCACGGATACCGGATTTCGGGATATTACGGACGTGGTGAGCGATGAAGGACTGCATGAGAAGGCGAGGGGGTAAATATTTTGTTTGAGGGGTGTTACGGGGATACGACGAGGCGTTGTGGTGCTTGGTCGCGGACCAGAACGACGTCGTTTTCTTTGTAAGCTTTGAGACGGAAGTGGGTGGCGGTGGAGATGACGCCGCGGATGGTGCTGAGTTTTTCTGACACGAACGCCGCGACTTCTTGGAGGTTGGAACCTTGCACGATGACCATCAGGTCGTACCCGCCGGACATGAGGTAACAGCCTTGAACTTCATTGAACTTGGAGATGCGTTGTGCAAGGCGATCGAATCCTCCGCCACGTTCCGGAGTGATTTTCACTTCGATGACAGCCACGACCTTCTGGGAGGGAAGTTGGGAGGGATCGACGATTGCTTGGTAGCCGAGGATGGTTCCTTCGGCTTCGAGCGCGCTAATGGAGCGAGCGACTTCGTCCTCGGTGGAGTTGAGTTCTTTTGCGAGGTCGGAAAGCGAGGCCCGCGCGTTCGTGCGAAGCAGGGCGATGAGATTTTCGCGATTCATGGGGTTGGTTTAACGGTTGAGCGGGTTTTTGCGGTTTTTGTCGGGCCGTCCTGCTGCGGTCCACTGGTCGAAAAGAGCCCAGCCCCGAGCGAGGAGATCGCGAGCGGTGTCGAATCGGTTTTCGCTGCCGAGCACAACCACGTGAAGTCGGCGGATTCGGGAAAAATGTTCGTCACCAACCGTCCAGGCCTCAGGCGGACGCGATGCGGAGACGATGACGCAACCTCCTGCCCGGGCGGTGTTGCCGGTTTTGACACCATCGATTTTGTTAATGCCGAGGAGTGCGTTGGTGTTGCGGAGTGTGGACTTCGTGGAGCCTTTGGTGGCGGAGTCGAAGGTGATTTCCCGTGTTGGTTGAGACACGTAGAACCGGAACTCGGAGTTGCTCATCGCATAGATGGACAGCTTTGCGAGATCGGCCGCTGTGGAGTGAAGGGAGTATTTCTCAAGGGCCTCGATTCCGTGGCTGTTTTGGAAGCGGGTGTTGTTCATTCCGAGTTGTCGCGCGAGGGCATTCATCTGGGCCACGAAGGCGTATTCTGGAGGCGCTGAGGTGTCGGATTCGTTTGGGAACCCCTTGCCGAGCTCTGAGGCGAGTGTGTACGCGGCGATGTTGTCCGATTGAACTAGGGCGGCGTAAAGGAGTGCGCGCAGTGAGGCGCGGTCGCCAGGAGAGAAAAGACTCGGAGCGAACGCCGTCAGTTTTGAGGCGTCCTGAGGGACAGTGGCGAGGCTAGCGAGATTACGATTGAACTTTGCGGCCCAGTCGATGGCCACCATTGCGGTTGCGATTTTTGTGAGGCTGGCGATGGGGAGGCGAGTGCTTTGGTGGTCGCCTTCGAGGATTTGTCCGGAATCGTGGTCAGCGATTGCGTAGGCTTTACAGCCGAACAGCGCGGATTGCGCGTGAACAAGACTTGGTGCGAGCAGCGGCGACGTTGCGGCGAAGGTGGTTTGGCGGAGAAAGTGTCGACGCGATAGGTTCATGGCACGGGGCTGCGGTGAGCGGGAGAAGATAGAATCCCTTGAGGGTCTTCGGAAGACGAAACTCGGGTCAGGTGGACGGAGATTCCGTCTGCGAGCGAGCCTGCCCTAAAGCAGGTACTGAGCGACGGTGTCCGCGAGGAGTTTTCCTTTCAGCGTGAGGCGAAGGTTTTGTTCGAATGATTCGATCAAGCCGGCCTCGGTGAGTTGAGCGATTTCTCCGGTCTTGTGACTGAGCAGTTGGGAGGAGATGCCTTCGCGCCGTCTGATGCCGAATGCGAGGATTTCTGATTGGCGGGTGCTGTGGCTGAGATTTTCGACCGTTCCCGCACTTCGACCGGAATCATGGAGGGATTGCACGTAAGTTTCGGTGTTGGGGATGTTTTGGGTCCTTTGGAGTCCAACGGTGGAGAAGGCGCTTGGACCAAACCCGAGGTAGTCTTTACCGCTCCAGCAGGCGGAGTTGTGACGACTTTCGTGACCCTCCTTGGCGTAGTTCGAGATTTCGTATTGATGCAGTCCGTTTGGGGGTAGGAACTCCATGACGCTTCGAAAAAAGTGTTCCTCCGTGATTTCATCGCGGTGAAGTTCGCCTGCACCGAGTTTTTTGAAGAACTCGGTGTCCTCCTCATAGGTCAGGCAGTAGGCGGAAACATGGTCGGGCGATCTTTGGACAGTCTCCCGGAGATCTGTTTCCCATTCCTCGGGGGTTTGATTGGGGATAGCGAACATGAGGTCGATGTTCACGGAGGGGAACTGAGTTTCGCGGAGGATAGTGAGGCTCTCGTCCGCCTGCTTCGGGGTGTGGATTCGTCCGAGGGTTTTGAGCGTTTTCGGGTTCCACGATTGGACCCCGAGGCTGACGCGATTGACGCCGAAGTGATGGAGTAACTGGGCTTTCTCGATTCGGAGCGTGGCGGGGTTGGCTTCGAAGGTCCATTCCTCGAGTTGCGAAAGGTCCATCTGGTTGGTGACGTTTGACAACAGGAACTGGATTTGTTCGACGCGGAGGGAGGTGGGGGTGCCGCCGCCGAAGTAGATTGTTTTTGGTTTGAGGGTATGGGTGGCGGCAGCGGATTTCACCTCTGTAACGAGCGCGTTCAGGAATGCGTCATTTTTGTTTTTGGAGCCTTCTTCGAAATAGAAACAGCAGTAGGGGCAGGCTTTTGGGCAGAAGGGGATGTGAAAATAGAGGTGTTCAATGACGGCGGGTTGCACGGGGGGGGATAATGAGAGGGTAGTGCCCAGAATCCCAGTCTGGTTCCGAGTTGGAGATGAAGTTTGTCTTTCGCTCAATTTCCTCCATGCTTTCACAGAAGAGACACGTTGTTTTTCCCCTGAACTATGGTCCGGATTTTTTTGATTGTTTCGATTGTGCTGTCGCTGGGTTCGGCAGTGGTGGCCTTTTTGACAAAAGGGGATTTAAAAAAGGTTGAAGACGAGCAGTTAAGACTGGTGCGCCAGGCTAAAACGGTGGTGACGGAGTTGGGCAAGACCACGGACGTTCTCGAGCAGACCAAAACGGATTTAGCCGCAGCGACGAAGCTTGCCGAGGATCGGCAGAACGAGATCGGCGGGCTCAACCGCCAGTTGGCCGGAGCGAAGGATGAGGTGGCGAAGTCCAAGTTGGACAAGGCAGACTCGGACAAGAAGATTGCGGATTTTGAGGGGCTGGTGGAAAAGGCGAAGAAGGACATTGAGCGGGTTCAGGGGCTGGAGAAGGAGATGGCGGATTTGAAGGCGTCTTCGATGGACGCGGTGGCGGCGAAAGAAAAAGAGATTGAGCGGTTGCGGGGAGAGGTGATGGCTGCATCGAAGAAGCAGGATTCTGGGAAACCGGTGCGTGGGGGGATTGGAGAGATGGATTCGGTGGCGACTGGGGGAGGCGGAGTGAAGTCCGAGGCGCGAGTCTCGAAAAAGCCTGCGCCGAAGTCGGGTAATGTGGTCAGTTATGATCCTGCTTGGAACTTTGCAGTGATTTCCATGGGTGATCGGAGCGGGATTACGCCTGAGACTGTTTTGTATGCGATGCGTGGTGGGGCGACGGTTGCGAAGTTGAAGGTCTCGAAGGTGTATGCGGATCAGGCGGTCGTTTTTCCTGAGGGAGCAGTTGCCGATAACAAGCCTGAGCCGAAGCAGGAAGATCGAGCGCTGATTCGTTTGAATCTGTTTAACTCGAAGGGGCGCCCTGATGCCGCTTCAGCGATTCGGGTGGGGGACAAGGTGGTGATTGCGGAGGGGCAGGAGAAGAAGGATGAGCGGGCAGCAGCTGTTGCAGAGGCGAAAAGTGCGGCGGCGGCATCTCCCGTTCCTGCCGCAGCGCCTGCGGCTCCGAAAGCGGATGGGGCTGACCCATTGCTAGCGATTCCGGGGCTGCCGGGGCTACCTGCTGACGATAAGCCTGCGGAAAAACCCGCGGGTGGTGATTCGAAAGACGCGGCTCCGGACCCGTTCAAGCTGAACTTCAACTGACGAGATTATGGCTACCCGTTCTCATCCCTTCTCGGTTCGGATCGTTTTGAAACTGATTCTCGCGGTGGTCGCGACGTCGGTTTTGGTGGGGTGCGCGGTGGAGGAATCGGATGGGGTTTCGAACTTGCCTTGGAATCGTCCCCAGCGATGGGAGGGGCAGGGGATGATGGGGCCGATGATGCAGAATCAGTAGTTCTGTGCGCCTTGATTCGAGGGGTAGTCCGAGATTGAACGGGGTATGGTCCGAGCGGCGAGCGGTTCGATCTTGGTGATTCGAGGCGGGGCTCTGGGGGATTTTATTTTGACGCTGCCAGCGATTGGCGCGTTGAGGAGGGCGTTTCCGGAGAGTCGGTTGGAGATTTTGGGTTATCCGCGGATTGCGGGGTTAGTGGCGGGGCGGTTTTACGCGGAGGCGGTGCGTTCGATTGAGTATGGTCCGATGGCGGGATTTTTTGCGAGGAACGGGACCTTGGATCCGGCTTTGTCCGAGTACTTTTCGAGTTTTGGTCAGGTGGTGAGTTATCTGTTTGATCCGGATGGAATTTTTGAAGCGAATCTGCGTCGTTCGGGGGTGAAAAACTTTCTCTCAGCGTATCGGCGGCCGGAGGCGGGAGGTGGGCATGCGGCGGAGGTTTGGAGTGAGGCGCTCGCGGCGTTGGCGGTTTGGCCGGAGGATTTTTCGGCACGCTTGCAGGTAACGGATGAGGACGTCGCTGCGGCGGGGCGAAGTGTGCGATCGTTTGAGGGACGGGAGTATTGGGGGATTCATCCGGGGAGCGGGGGTGCTCGGAAAAACTGGGCGCTGGAGCGTTGGCGGGAGGTGGTCTTGGGGCTGCGCGAGATGCGGGGTGATATTGGCTTTGCGGTGACGGTGGGCGAGGCGGAGTTGGAGCATTTTGACCGTATCGAGGCCGCGTTTTCGGGGGTGCCGGTTGTCTGGTTGCGGGACGAAGATTTACCGACGATTGCGGCGGTGTTTCGGGGGGCGCGCGGGTTTATTGGGAACGATTCTGGGATTACGCATCTTGCGGCGGCGAGTGGCGTTGCGACGACGGCACTGTTTGGGCCAACCGATCCGAGTGTATGGGCACCGAGGGGCGATCACGTGCGCGTGGTGCGCTCGGTGGACGCAACGATGGAAGGTGTTGCGACGGAGGCGGTGCTTCGTGTGGCGCTCCGTTCTGACGGGGCGTCTTAGCCGCAGTTGCAGGTGCCGCACGGGCGCGACTTTGCGGCGGTGAGGCGGGCCTCGATGGCGCGGGACGTTGGGGTGGCGGCGAGGCCTCCGAGGCTGGTGCAACGGTGTTCGCGGGGCATCCGACTGGACACTTCCTTTGCGGCGTCGATGACTTCGTCGAGGGGGATGAGCGGGTCAAAACCGGCCAGCGCGATGTTTGCGCAGGTGAGGGCGTTTGAGGCGGCCATGAGGTTTTTTCCGAGGCAGGGCGCTTCGACGCGGTTTGCGATGGGGTCGCAAATGAGGCCGAGCGTGTTTTGGAGGGCCATGGACGCAGCGGCAAGCGCTTGATTTCTGCTGCCTTTTGCGAGGGTTACGAGTGCAGCGGCGGCCATTGCGGAAGCGGATCCCCCTTCGGCTTGGCAACCACCGACTTCGGCGGCGAAAGTCCAGCGGGTTGCGATGAAAACGCCGATGAGACCGGCCGCGAGAAATGCGTCAATCTTGGCTTCGATGTCCTGTCCCATCCAATCGGCCATGCCGATGACGGCGCCTGGCAGCGCGGCACAGGCACCGGCGGTTGGGGCGGCGACGATTACGCCCATGCTGCTTTTCACCTCCATCATCGCGCTGACGTTGAGGATGATGGAGTTGAGGGCACCACCGTCTAGGAGGCGTCCTTGTTGGAGTGCTACGTTGAAGAGCGGGCTTTGCGCGTGGAGCACGCGGTCTGGGTACGAGGTGCCGGCGATGCCGGAGCGGAGGGAGGTTTCGAGGATTTCGACGATGTGCCGCATTTTGGATCGCACGTCATCGCGGGAGAGGGCGCCGCGATCGCATTCGTAGCGGATGGCGAGTTCGTGGAGGGGGGTGTGCCGGTTACCGTCCCAAGCCAGCATGCTATTGGCGTCGCAGAAGGGGAGCGTGATGTCGGGACGCGACGGGACGGGGAGCACGGGTGCGAGGTGGCGCGTGGCGAGGGGTTTTGGCTCGGGAGGTTCGTGGAAGTGATCGTCTTTGAGGTGAACCAACCAACCGTGGCCGAGGTCATGTATTTGAACCACGGCGGCTTGGAAGTTGGGTAGTTGGATTTTTGGATACCAGAGCAGGGTCTCGTGATAGCCGCCGTCCATTGAAAGTGGGATTCCATCGAGGGAGAGAACCTCGATCATTCCTCCGCCGGTTGAGATGGCGATGAGCGTGTGTTGCGAATGGGCGTTTCGGAGGGTGAGGCGGTAGGTGTTTGGGTGGGGATCGCCTGCAGCGATGGTGACGATGTTCAGCGCGATTCCCGCATCCTTGAGTGCGGCAGCGGATTCTGGGAGGCGGGGGTCGTCCGCATTCCAGCCGAGCAAGCCGCCGAAGAGTCCCATGTCACTGCCCTGACTTTCGTGGGTGGCGGGTAGCGAACCATTTTCGTCAAACTCGACGAGGACGTTTTGGATTTCGCCCTGCATGAGGTCGCGGGCGAGTCGGCCGATTCGGAGAGCAGCGGCGCAGTGTGAACTGGACGGGCCGCGCATGACCGGTCCGATGACATCGTTGAAGAGAGAGACAGGGTTCATCGCGGGACGGTTGGCGTTTTGGCGAGGATAGGGTGAAGGACGCAACCGTGTACATCGGTGATCCGGCGTCTGATGCCGTTGTGGTAGAAGGCGATTTGTTCGTGATGGATTCCCAGAGGGTGCAATGCGGTGGCGTGGAGGTCGTGGCAGTAGGTTGGTTTTTCTGCTGCGCGCGCGCCGAGCGAATCGGTGGTAAGAAAGTGCGTTTTCCTCCTCTTCTGTCTTCAGTGCGCGCGGGATTTCACGGGGCGCGCTAAAACGGTTGGTGAGCGGAGTGGGGTCGTCCAGTTCACCGGATAGCGTACTCTGGGCAACTGCCGGGGAGTGCTGCCCCCACTTGACTGCGCGGTGAAAATGCCGCTTTGAGCAAGTCCGGATTCGTCGTTTGGAAAGTGTCGAGCCTCTGCTCGGTGGTAGTGGATGACCGCTGTTTCTGGAAACGCGGAACTCCGGAAAAATGTGAATTCAGAGACGATGGCCGTTGTCGAACATGTTGCGATTCAACCATCGCCCGTCGTGGCTCTCTCAAGTCACCGGTGAAAAATTTCGCGCCTATCCTTTCTTCACTCCAGCCTCAGATATTTCGGACGGTGCTCTCGCATTTCATCAACGGTCTACAAGATGGGTACGGAATATTGCCCAATTAACGGATCCAACGAGGCTAGGGTAAGTCCATGCGCAAGAGCCTGACAGATCGACATGCGATCAAAGGGATCGCGATGGATGGAGGGTAGAACAGATAATCGCGCTACTGAATCCTCATCCAGTACTAGAGGCTCAATCTGATGGGCCATCCTTTGTTGTGTGATGAAAGTGGATGGGTGTTCAGGAAGCGCAAGTTTGCCCAACCCGTACCTCACCGAAATCTCCCAGAACGATACCGTACTCAAAAACACCCTGTTCTCAGGATTCAGCACGGCGGACAGTGCTTTGGGGGAGATTTTTGAGTTCCCCGAGATCAGCCAAAGAAATTCGCATGTATCGAGGAGAATTTTCATTGCCCTTCAAAAATCCCCAAAAGATCCAGTGGCAGGGGTTCGTTGAAGGATTCAGGGACCTCGAAAAGGCCTCGGGCCAGACCATAAGGACGCTGCAGGGTGGACCTATCGCCGCCGATGTCCGTTGGTTCAGGCGACAGAATCGTGAACAGCCCCACTGCCTTCTCTGGAAGCTTCTCTGTACCCTTCGGCGATATGCGCCCGTGGTCTAGTTCGACTTCGACAGTGAGAAAACTCATAGACTGCCCATTATCCCTGTTTTGTACTGATCACAACCTCGGAGACCAACCCCCTAAAATTGGTAAGGATTTGCTTTTTTCTCCGTTTCTGAGGCTCGCGCGCGCGGCATCTCACGGGGCGCGCTAACCTAGTTGGACGGGTGGAGGTTGACTTGCGCGGTGCCTGAGGATGCTCGGAAACCGCAGGCAAAACCCTCGCACTCCTTCAATGCAACGGGCAACCGGACTCTGACCCGGAAGTCCCTCCTGAGGGGGATTTTTTCTGCGGTTATTTCCTGTGACCGTGAATCTTGTCCCAAGGTTCCACGAGCGCCCGTGCGGCGTAATCATCCCACATTGCACTCATGGTTTTGACGCGTTCAGGCTGGTCGCGACTCAGGTCTTTGAGTTCCGAACGGTCCGTTGCCATGTCGTACAACTCCCACGGCAGGTTGTGTATCGCAACAAGCTTCCAATCTCCCGCCCAGACCGCCCGGTTGCCTTCGTGTTCCCAGTACAGGGCTTGCGCGGGTCGGACAACAACGGGCGGTGTTGTAAAACTGCGTGAAACGGAGCCCGTTTTCTGCAAGCCGATCTGGGTTCGGAGTTTGGATTTCACTTCCGAAACAGCCGATGTCTGAGAAGCCCATGTCATCGCTCAGGATGACAACGATGTTTGGACGGGACTCTGCCGCATACGACTTTGTCGCTGGCGCCATCCACGCCAAAAGCCCCGTCCCGACCGTTAAAAACCAGGAGGATGCGGCTCCGCGCATCTTTTCCGGGAGGCTGGAAAGAAACGTGGTCCGGGGCGTCTTTGCAAACGGGGTCGGTTGCAGGAGAGAAGATTGCATCCTGCTGAAACACCCGCGGAGCAAGTAAAGTTTCGGACGAGGCACTATGGCGTGGGCTGCCCTCTAGGGGACGACATGACGCAATCGAGCAGGGGAAGGACGGTGATTTTATTGGCCAGCGGATAGCTGCGATGCCCCGGGTAGACCACCCAGAGTTCATCCAATGCGAGGTCCGCGAGGACGGTTTGCATGGAACGGCTCAAGGTCGGGGCATCGGCACGCTTGAACTCGACGCCTACCCGCTTGCCCCGCAGAAACATCAGGAGATCCAGTTCGCAGCTGCTGTGGACCGCGTAAAAATAGGCTTCCTCCGGTTGATAAGCGCGCAGAACTTCCTCACAGGCAAACCCCTCCCAGGAAGCGCCGAGTTTGGGATGCATCAACAAATCCGTGGGGGACCGGAGACCGAGAAGGGCGTGAAACAGCCCAGAATCGCGGAAATAGATTTTTGGGGTTTTGACGAGGCGTTTCCCGACGTTCGCGTGCCACGGTTGCAGTCGGCGCACCATGAAAGTCTGCTCCAGGGCAGACAAATAGGAGCGTGCCGTGTTGGGAGCGATCCCCATGGAAGCGGCAATCTCGGTGCCGTTCCAGATCTGAGCATGGTAGTGCGCGAGCATCGTCCAAAACCGCCCCATGACAGCGGGTGCCATCCCAAACCCCAAAACGCCCAAATCGCGCTCCAGAAAAGTCCGGATAAAGTTCCGACGCCAATCAAAGCTGTCTTCCTCGTTGGCGGCCAGAAACGACCTGGGAAATCCCCCCCGGTGCCAGAGGAGTTCTGCGGAAGCGGCTCCGGTTTCTCCAAGGTTGAGTCCCTGCATCTCGATGATCTCCACACGGCCCGCGAGGGACTCTGAACTTTGGCGGGAGAGCTCCGGCGAAGCGCTCCCCAAGATGAGGAAGGTCGCTGGGTTGCCGGGCCGGTCCGCGAGAACGCGCAGGACCGGAAATAAGCGAGGTTCCCTTTGAGCCTCATCGATGACGACCAATCCACGCAGGCCTTCGAGCAGGGTCTTGGAGTTTTCCATCAACGCCGCCACCACTGGATCCTCGAGGTCGAAGTAGTTGCGGTGATCTGGGGGCAAGATTTGGCGGGCAAGGGTGGTTTTGCCGCATTGGCGTGGGCCCAGGAGGGCGACGACCGGATTGCGCGCGAGGGCGCGTTCCAGAGCGAGGCGATAAGTCGGACGCAGGATCATTGTGTGAAATCATGCAATGTCATTGCCGATTTTCAAATACAGACGCTGGGTAACGGGAATCGACTTGGCTCCAGACAATTCGCGAGAGTTTGCTTTTTCTCCGTTTCTGCCGTCCGCGCGCGCGGTGTCTCGCGGGGCGCGCTAAAAATCAAGAAGCGACCCTTTTTCTGTCATACGAGTGTCATACGAAGCCCTCTGGATCAGTTGGAGCCCCTAAAGCCAGACACATTCGCATCGCCCAAAAAGACGTCCTCGGGGCCATTCGCACCGAACATTTAGAACCTAGGTTCACGCTCGAAGCGGCTGACGATCTGGACGACGGATGG
>JACCEC011923697.1_pt1 | contig 10674 bp, 9 predicted proteins | sample 7450121 | NCBI WGS metagenome assembly JACCEC01 (sample SAMN15323455, study PRJNA562643) | freshwater metagenome | isolation source: river surface water | place: USA:Blue River Watershed | collected 2017-08-18 | reverse complement strand
GTAATTTTTTCGGCATGTAAATGTAACCGTGTATCAATTTTCCCATATAAATCATCACCTACAATAGGCGTATTTAATCCTAGTGGATGAGCAGAATGAACCCTAAGCTGATGTGTTCTACCAGTTAAGGGGAAATATCTAATTTTAGTTCGGTTATTTACCACATCCAAAACCTCATATTCGGTTTCTGCATGTTTACCATAATCGTAACAAACCATTTGACGAGGCCTATCTTCTAAATCAACTCGTAATGGCAAAGAAATTTTACCTTTTGTGTCATTAACCACCCCTTCTAACAGTGCAATGTATTCTTTTTTTACTTTTCGTCTGATAAATTGAGCTTGTAAAAACTGATGCGCATCTTTTGTTTTGGCTATCAACATTATTCCTGATGTACTCATATCTAATCTATGAATAATTAAAGGACTTTTACAATCCGGAAACATTTGTTGCATTCTTGAATAAACAGAATCTTCTATATGAATACCAGGAACAGACAATAAATCTGAAGGTTTATGGATTGCTAACATAAATTCATCTTCATAAATTATCTCAATAGATTTTTGAAAAGCAGAATTTACTAACAATGGATTATCCTCTACATCCAAACCTTTTAACATATGTGATAAAATTGGTTCACACTTACCTCTGCAGGAAGAATAGAAAGTTTTATGTTGCCTAATTTCAGATAATGGAGATTCGCCCCACCAAAATTCGGCTAAAGCTAAAGGCTGCAATTTATTTAAATATGCAAATTGCAATAATTTAGGAGCAGCACATTCACCAGCTCCAGATGGTGGTTGTATATTTCTATCTTGATTAAAAATTTGAAATAAACTTTGAGTTTCCCCTCTGGCATTTAAAAAACTATATTGTTTAAACAAGTTTTCTTGAACTTCAATAGATTGATTTTTTCGCTTAAGTTTTAATTCCTGAATTTTATCTTCAAAAAACTTCAATTTATTAAAACTTTCTTCATTTTTTTGTTTCCAAAAAGCTATTAACTCTTTAAAACGATATTGTTTAACCAAACTTTCTTTTTTTAATTCTTCACAAAGATTACCATACTCTATTTCACTTAAAACATTTAGCATATCTAAACGTTTTTGGTCCCTAATTTTTTTATCAAACTTAAGTTTAACTTTAGCTTCAGACAAATCGTTTTGAGAATTTTTTATATTATTTTGATGATTTAATTTTGCTTCCATGTAATCCGAATGATTTTCCCAAAAAGAAATCTCATCACTTATCCTTATTAAATTGTCTCTTTCGGCTAAAAAAAAAGATTTTTCATCCAACATATCATAAACAGGTGGAACAAAATGTGGAAATATATTTTTATCCCCAATTTTACCAGAAAAAGCCGCTAAATAACCAATTTCCCCAAAAACATTTTTTACCAATAAAACACCAAACATTTTACCTATAGGTATTTGATTTTCTTTATTAGACTTCCAAAAATTATGATTCCAATCTGTTTTTGATATTATATTATTTTGTAGTTCTTCTGCCGCTAAAACACACAAAGGATGTGGTTTATAGTAAAAAGGAAAGGTAAATTTTTTAGGGATTTCAAAGCTAGAAACATCAGCTTTAAAACGTAAAAATAAATTAGATTTCATAGGTATATAAACAAAAAAAGCGAGTAACTGAGTTACTCGCTTTAATTTTTTAGCTAGCTATTAGTGAGCAGCTTCTTCAGCAGGAGCTTCAGTAGCTTCAGAAGAATCTTCTTGAACTTCTTCTACAACTTCTTCAGCAGTTTCCTCAACTTGCTCTACTGTTTCTTCAACTTGCTCTTCTTGTTGTGCACCACCACAAGATGCTAACATAGCTACTACAGCTAATGATAAAAATACTTTTTTCATGATTTTTTTAATTTTCAATTAACAAACGTGGCACGAAATTATACATAATAAATCATCAAAGCAATTTTTTTTTTGATTTTTTTTTGATTGTTAATAAAAAAAACATCTAAAGTTAACATTAAGAACGAAAAGCTAAAAATAAAAAAACAAACTCAAACTATTGTTTTTCAGATACATAAAACTCATTTAAGATTATCGGAACACCTATTTTACAGTCCTTTAATACAATTTTAGAAGGTGTGTATTTTATCCAAATTTTTAATTTATTAACATTTAAAGTACTATCCAAATCTACAACTTGATAATACACATCCTCAATTTTTATTAAAAATGGACAACCTTTTGTTTCGAAATCATTTACAATCGTTGCTAAAACAAATCCTTCTCTAATTTTAAAATACTCTTCTGGTGGAGCACTTTCTTTTATTTCATGTACGTCAACCTTATTTATACTATTCTTTATTTTACAAGAACTAATAAAAAGTAATACAAACAAAGTACTATTAAAAAACTTTTGCATTAGAGGTGAATTATAAAATTTGTAACATCAATATTGTCTGGATAATCTAATAAAGTTGGTAACTGACTTCCACCAGGTTGAATATTACTAAAATTTCTATTCTTATCAATTACACATTGTATATTTTCTTCGTTTGATTGTATAAATCCTCTTAACTCAATTAAATCATCAAAATAAGCAAAGTGCAAAACAGATAAAGGACTAAAAATTTCTTTTGATTCTTTAAACAAAACAGAACCTCCATCTAAAAAAAATTGTTTATTAATTAGAAAAACAGATTTATAATAATCCAAATTATTTAAATATTTATGATGTTGCAATAAAGCTATTTGTTTTTGGGTCTCTAGATTTTGAATAACCCCATCTACCTTAACTCCATTTAACAAACATAAAAAATTTACACTTCTACAGCCCATCCCGAAATACGTAAAAACATCTTTTTGAATATTTTTCCAATCTTCCTCATTTTCATCGCCATTAATTACAAGAATAGAAGTTCGAGATTTTCTAATAATATTTGGAAATTTCCCGAAATAATATTCGAAATATCTTGCCGAATTATTTGAACCCGTTGCAACAACAGCATCAAAATGTGCAATTTTATTTACAAACTCTATCTTTTCTTTCCAACTTAAATTAATTGAAAATAATAAATCTGCAATAGCAGGAATTAAAAAACCATCTTCGCTACTTAATTTTATTTGAGCAATATTTCCCGTGATTAAAACATACAACAAATCCTGAAATCCAACAGCAGGAATATTTCCCGCCATAATTAATGCAATTTTTTTATTCTTATTAAATAAATGATTTACCGATAAATATTTGCTGTACCATAAACTCAAAGAATTCTCGCCCAACATATTTACACAATTTTGTAAAGCTAAAACTATATTTTCTTTAGTAAACCATAAATTTTGTTGTTTAGCTTTATTAACTGCAATCAAAAAATTTGTTTCTTCTGGTTCAAATTTTTGTAAATTTAAAATTTCGATTTGAAGCTTATCACCCAGTTTGATAAAATCATTAAATTCATTCATATATGTGATTTTTAATTACAAAAAAAGGCTATCTTTTGGATAGCCTTTTAAAGTTATAATTTATAAAGTTACTCTATTTGAAAAGTATAATTTTCAATTGCAATATTTTTCCCCTCATCTTCTACTGAAACTCTCAATGTATAATTTTGATGATTGGTATTTGCTAAATAGGATAATTCTCGAGGTAATTCAGCAAAAATCTCAGCAAAAGTTAATTTATTATTTGTAAATGAAGGTAAAGTAGATTTTGGTAGAGTTACATTAGAATAAGTGGAATTAAAACTAGGATTAATAAAAACTCTATCTAAAGGTTTAGTTGATACACCATTTTTAAACAATTCAATTCTCACTAAAGTAACCTCTAAATTTTTATTTCCTCTTCTTTGAGTTATATTACCATCAAAGTACAATACACTATCTTTTTTAATTTTAATTATATTTGGTTTCAATGGATCAGTTGGTAAAACTTCTAAAAGAGGCATATAAGGTCTCTTTAAATAAAATTCTCTTTTTATTGATCTACCATTTGTTAAAGTTGTAAAATTACCCTCTGCATCCTCTGCGTGTAACTCTATAGCATAATAACCAGAAGCATAATCTCTATCATCAAAAAATAAATCAAAATCAAAATCAATAAAAGTAGCTGGGCTTGACAATGAACCAGCAACACCCCAAGCAGGTAAACCCTTTGGCATATTTAAACCTGTAGACAAAGCTATGTTTGTATTGTATACAATGTGTCTGAATTCCTTTATTTTGGATTTAATATCAAATACTCTACCTGATACATAAAGCTTTATATCATCTTCTCCTAAAACCATATTATCTAAAGGAGATCTAATATACTGGAATTCAGGAGGAACAACGTCGTTTTTTGGTGTACAAGATTGTAAAAGCAAGATTCCACAAAGTAATACAAATTGAAAAATGTATCTCATAAAAAATTTTTATTAATTAAAATGAATTCAAAGTTAATGTTTTTTTTTTTCGAAGCTTTTAAAGAATAATGGCTAAATTAAAAAAAACTTTACAATTAAAACGAATAATTTACAATTAAGTTGCTTATTCATTGTTACCTGAACTAGGTTTTTTTCGTGAAATTTTTATAAATGATAATTTCTTTTTTTGAACCAATCTATTTTCAACAACAGATTTTTTGATCTTAACTTTTTTACGTAAAGATTTAACAAACAGCAACTTATTTAGTAAATGAAATAATTTATTTACAGCAAGTTCTTTATTTTGTAACTGAGATCTAGTTTCTTCAACTGTTAAAAACAATCTGCCACTTGGATATTTTATCAACAATTTAGGTAATAAAATATTTTTCTTTTTTTCAATAAAAGCATCTGATTTTACAAAATCCCAATGCAAAATAACTTTAGTATTGGTTTTATTTACGTGTTGCCCACCTGAACCACTACTTCTAGCAAAGCTAAATTGTATTTCAGTTTTTAAATTTTCTTTTTCTTCTAAACTTAACATTTCTTTAAAATAAAAAAGCTGAGCCAAATAGCTCAGCTTTTGTTTACAATAATATTTAAATTAAAATAATTTTAAAGTATCAATATTGTTCAAATCAGCAAAAGATTGTTTTAATCTTTCTACAAAAGAAACCTCGGCTTTTCTTAACCAAACTCTAGGGTCATAATGTTTTTTGTTTGGAGAATCTGCTCCTTCTGGATTACCAATTTGCCCTTGTAAATATGCTTCTTTTTCTTTATAAAAACCTCTTACACCATCCCAAAAAGCCCATTGTAAATCTGTGTCAATATTCATTTTAATTGAACCATAACTGATAGCCTCTCGAATTTCCTCAACAGATGAACCTGAACCACCATGGAATACAAAATCAACTGGTTTTTCAGATGTATTAAATTTTTTCTCAATATATTTTTGAGAATTATCTAAAATTTTAGGTGTTAATTTAACATTTCCTGGTTTATATACTCCATGTACATTACCAAAAGCAGCTGCAATAGTAAATTTATCACTAATTTTCATTAACTCTTCATATGCATACGCCACTTCTTCTGGTTGAGTATATAATTTAGATTCTTCAACATCACTATTATCCACACCATCTTCTTCGCCACCTGTTACCCCTAACTCTATTTCTAGAGTCATTCCCATCTTACTCATTCTCTTCAAGTAATTTGCACAAATCTCTATATTTTCATGTAAAGGCTCTTCAGATAAATCAATCATGTGAGACGAAAATAATGGCACGCCATGAACTTTATAAAATTCTTCACTAGCATCTAATAAACCATCAATCCAAGGTAATAAATTTTTTGCACAATGGTCTGTATGTAATATAACTGTTGCTCCATATTGTTTAGCCAAATTCCACACATGATGTGCTCCTGCTACAGCACCAGCAATTGCAGCTTTTTGATTTTCGTTACTTAAACCTTTACCTGCAATAAACTGTGCACCACCGTTAGAAAATTGAATAATAACTGGAGATTTAACAGCTGCTGCTGTTTCTAAAACAGCATTAATTGTATTTGTACTTACAACATTTACAGCAGGCAAAGCAAATTTATTTGCTTTTGCTACTTTAAAAATTTCCTGAACACCATCGCCAGTAATTACACCAGCACCGATTTTTGATTTTGTTTCACTCATTGTTAAATATTTTTTATTAAGTGTCAAATTTAAACAAATTATCCTCAAATTCGCATATTTGATTAATTTAGATAAAAAAAAATATTGTGTACAACAGAGAGGAAAGTATTAAATTAAAAAAAGAATTTTGGACAGCCTTTGGCATATATATGAAAAAATACATTCCTGTATATGGTGAAAAAATAAACTGGGTAAATTTTAATACGAATTGTAAACCAATTTATTTTCAATTGGATGCAGATAACAAAACGGCTAGATTTTATATTGATATCCGACATAAAAACGAAACTATTAGAGAGCTTTTTTATTTGCAAATAAAGGAATACCAAAATATTTTAAATGAAAATTTAGGTGAATTAATTTGGATTAAAGATTTTATAAATCCCTCAGGAATAATTCATCCACGTATCTATATAGAGCTTTATGGAAAAAGTATTTTTAATAAAAACGACTGGAAAGATTTATTTGAATTTTTTGAAACAAAAATTGTTGCAATTAAAGAGTTTTGGGATATGGTTGATGAAATTTTTATAGATTTAGAAAACAATTTGTAACTTTACAAAAACTAAATCGTTTCCAAAGTTTTAACTCTGTAAATTTAATTTTATGAAAAATTACATATTTAGCATTTCCATTTTATTTTTCAGCTTATTTTCTTTTGCACAAGCTGATTTTTACAAAGACAGATTAATATTTAAGGTTAAGGGAGAATTCAGGAGTTTATGCTCAAATAATGATATAAAACATGAAAAGCTAAACGCAATTTTAAGTAGATTAGAAAACATAACCATCTCTAAAATGTTTCCCAATCATTTTCCCCCTAGAGTAAAAGAGGTTAATGGACTTCCAACTGTTGATTTATCATTAATGTACTTAGTGAATTGTAAAGAAAATAATGATTTAGAAGAAATTGTTAAACTGTTAAAACAATTAGAAATATTAGAATACGCAACTGTAGATCATATAGTTTATCCCTTAAGTACATATACTCCAAACGACCCCAACATAACCAATCAATGGCACTTACCTTTAATAAAAGCATTCGAGGCATGGGCTATCGAAAAAGGAGATACTAATGTTGTAATTGGAATTACAGATACTGGAATTGAACTAACTCATCCTGATTTAGTTGGTAACATAAAGTATAATTATGCAGATCCGATTAATGGAACCGACGATGATGGTGATGGATACACTGACAATTTTAGAGGATGGGATACTGGAGATAACGATAACAACCCATCTTTTGGTTCAAGTAATCATGGGATTCCTGTTGCCGGATTAGCAGGTGCAACTACAGATAACAACAATCAAATAGCTGGTACAGGTTTTAAATCTAAAATTTTACCAATTAAAATCATGAATAGTTCTGGGCAATTATCTGGAGCTTATGCAGGAATTGTTTATGCAGCAGACCATGGATGCAATATTATTAATGCATCTTGGGGATCAGCCAATTCATTTAATCAAGCTCATCTTGATATAATAAATTATGCAACCATAAATAAAGATGCCTTAGTTGTTTGTGCAGCAGGAAACAGTAATGCTCCAGATTTATTTTATCCTGCTAGTTATCAATGGGCATTAAGTGTTGGAGGTACAAATTCTAATGATGTTAAGTGGATAAGTAGTACTACGGAAGGAAGTAACTACAATTATTCTGTTGATATTACTGCTCCAGGACTTAATGTTTTTTCAATATTAAACAATGGTACAACTGCAAGTGGAAGAAAAGGAACTTCTATATCTGCCCCAATTGTTGCTGGTGCTGCTGCAATTTTAAAGAGTTACGACCCAAATTTAACTGCTCTTCAAATTGCAGAACAATTAAAATCCACAGCTGACAATACCGATAATATAGCTGGAAATGAAAATTTTAAAGGTTTAATGGGACATGGAAGATTAAATATGGAGAGGATGTTAACCGACTTTACTAAACCGGGCTTACAATTTTATAATATTAAAACTGCAGATTTAAATAATAATTTTTTTACATCAGGAGACACTTTAAGAATTTGGGGAAATGTTGCTAATTTTTTAGCAGAAACTAGCCCTAATGCAATTATAAAAATTTCATCAAATTCTGCTTTTATTCAAATTCTAAACAATGATATTAATATCGGAAGTTTAGGAACAAATTTGGTTCGCGATTTACAAAACACACCTTTTAACGCGGTTATATTACAAAACTTACCTTATAATCATAAAGTAGGATTTTTATTTGAAATGATTGATGGCAATTATATTTCTAGACAATATTATGAATTAATATTAAATCCAGATTACACTACTTACAACAATAATAATGTTAGTAAAACGATCACAGCAACTGGTAAAATTGGATTTAATGATGGAGGTAATAATACTCAAGGAATTGGTATTAAATTTAAAAACGGAAACAACCTTCTTTATCAATCGGGCTTAATCATTGGAAATGCTAATAATAAAATTTCATTTGCTTTAGATGGTAACTTTACTGCCGAAAAATCAATTGAAATCAATAATCCTGGTAAAGAAAGTCAGCTCGATGCTTTTGCTTTTTATAATGATAATAACAATAATATTGGTTTAGGTGTTTCTGTTATCGAAAAAAACTTATCATGGAATAAAAATGGTGTAGAAGGCAGTGTGATTAAAGAATATACAATCAAAAACACCACAAATACAGATTTGCAAAATGTTTATGTAAGTATTTTTGCAGATTGGGACATTGAAAACTATGAAGCTAATTTAGCAAATTTTGACTCAATTAATCTATTAGCTTATTGTTACACAACAAATGGTATACATGCCGGTATAAAATTACTAAAGGATACAAATTTCACACATTATGCTTTCCAAAGCAACGGACAAAATAGTAGTATTAATTTATACGATGGATTTAGTAAAGCCGAGCAATTTGCGGCGATTTCTGCTGGAAATGCAAGAAACTCTGTTAATGTTGCAACGGATGTAGCTCAAAGTATGGGCGCTGGGCCATATAACATACCTGCGAATCAATCCATAAAAGTTGCTTTTGCACTGATTATAGGCGACAATTTAACCGATTTAAAAAATCAAGCAGTTAAAATCGATTCTGCATATTACACAATTAGAAACATTGATACAGATTTAGCGTTTTCGCCAATAAAATGTGCAGATAGTTGTAATGGTAAAATCGAATTATTTTTAGAGCACGGCATTGAACCATATGAAATTAAAATCAACAATCAAACCATTAACACTTTAACTTATAATTTAAATAAATATGATAGATTATCCGGAATTAAACACCAAACATCTTTGTACACTTTTCAAAATTTATGTTCAAGTAACTACAATATAGATATAACAGATGCAATTGGTAATTCTAGCTCTACTAATGTTAACTTAACCAACCCAAACCCTTTAATAAACGAGTTTATTAATGTAGTACAAGAAAATGGTAACTGTGTTGGTTTTGCACAAACTAACACAAGCGGAGGTGTAAAACCTTATAATTATAGCTGGAATATCAGTTTATCCGATTCTGCAAGTGCAAGTAATTTGTGTAGTGGTGAACATATTGTAAGTATAACAGATAGTTTAGGATGTGTATTAAAAGATACTATAATAATCTCTATACCTACTAATGCTTTACAAAATAAAGCCTTTGTAAATATTTATCCAAATCCAGCAAAACAACATATTTTTATTGAATTTAAAGGTGTAGCCTACAATTTTGTAGAAATTTTAAGTTTAGATGGTAAAAAAATAATGGAACAAGAGATACAAAGCACTGTTGAAAAAATCGAATTACCACAGCTAAATAGTGGTACTTATTTTGTAAGGTTAAGCAATGCAAAATCTAATATTGTTCAAAAAATTATAATACATTAAAAATTATGCTTAAAACAACCTATTTTTCTTTTATATCATCAATTTTATTAATGAGTTTTGTATTACAAAGTGATTTAAAATTTAAAATAATACAACAAGCTGACGTTAGCAAAATAATTGAAAAAAATAAAAAAGATATAAAAGTTATAAATTTCTGGGCAACTTGGTGTGTTCCTTGTGTAAAGGAATTACCAATTTTCGAGAAAATAAATAACGAAAATATTCAGGTGCATTTAATTAGTTTAGATTTTAAAAATAACTATGAAACTAAAATTACAAATATGATTGAAAAAAAGAATTTAAAATCTAATGTTTATTGGTTAAACGAAAGCGATTTAAATTCATTTTACCCCAAAATAAATGCAAATTGGAAAGGCTCTATACCAGCAACATTAGTTGTTTTCCCAAATGGTAAAACCAAATTCCATCAAGGTTCTTTAGATGAAGAAAGTTTAAATAAACTTTTAGAGAAATAGTTTTATAAAAAAAAAGGCTGCTTTTCAAGCAGCCTTTTTCATCTTTATATCCAAATTAAACTTTATAATTTAGAAATTCTATTACTTAACAAAATTTTCTATCCAACTTCTTGCTATTGTACTAAACAAAACCCAACCAACAACATCCTCCTGCGAACTAAAATTATTGGTTACCACATTGCCATTGTTTAAAGGCAAAGCCTTGTTGTATTCCTGATACCCCAACCTGTTGCTACCATACAAATGATGATCTTTTAAAATAATTTTTTCCAGTTTATTCC
>JACCEC010546164.1_pt1 | contig 10674 bp, 9 predicted proteins | sample 7450121 | NCBI WGS metagenome assembly JACCEC01 (sample SAMN15323455, study PRJNA562643) | freshwater metagenome | isolation source: river surface water | place: USA:Blue River Watershed | collected 2017-08-18 | reverse complement strand
TGCACGATAAGCATTTTTGGATTCGAAGTATGTTCGGATACGACATTGCTGAAATATTTTGCGCCTTCATCTGCAGCTGTCCAGGCACCTAAAGATTGAGCAATTGGGTAAACATCATTATCGATTGTTTTTGGTAGACCGACCACACCTAAGCCGTAGTTATTTTTGGCTAAGAAAGTGGCTAAGTCAGCAGCGGCAGTATTTGTGTCGTCGCCGCCAATTGTGTGTAAAACGTCGACTCCGTCTTTAACAAGTTGATCAGCTGCAACCTGCTGTGGATCTTGCCCTTCTTGAACTAATCCGCGCTTTACACAATCTGCAATGTTGGTTAACTTAACTCGACTATTACCAATCGGACTTCCACCTAGATCTTGCAGCAAATGTGCTTTTGCCCGAATTTCTGGGGTAACTGTTAAATAGTCACCTTTCAGTAAGCCGTGATAACCATTTCGATAGGCGATAATTTCAACTTCTGGAGCTACTTGTGAATAGCGCTCAATGAGTGCGCCGACAGCAGAAGATAAGCAAGGGGCAAGGCCACCGGCGGTTAGCAGTGCAACTTTTTTAATAGCCATATCTCAAATCTACTCAGCGGACTAAATCATTTGCGTTTACCCAGTGCACCTACCAAACCGGTGCACCAACTATTCAAGCCAAGCGCTCGATTTAGTAATCCGGTGTTAGCCCGACTAACCTAGACCCGTGTCGCAAATTACCTGGCCCTTATTGCCTGCTGCTCAACAGCCGCAGTGGCCAGATAACGCTGCGCTTGAAAAAGCCCAAGAGATTTTGCGATCCCTACCACCTCTAGTTTTTGCTGGTGAGTGTGATGAACTCACTGAAAAATTAAGCGAAGCCGCAAATGGGGAAGCATTTGTCCTTATGGGCGGGGACTGCGCAGAGACTTTTGCCGCCAATACTGCCGACTCAATTCGGGCTAGATTAAAAACAGTTTTGCAGATGGCCATTGTCCTTACTTATGGCGCATCGCTTCCGGTTGTAAAGATCGGCCGCATTGCTGGCCAGTACGGAAAGCCACGTAGTGCAGATTTAGAAACAGTAAATGGGCAAAGTCTGCCTTCTTACCGTGGCGACGCCGTTAATGGACTTGAGTTCACGGAAGAAGCAAGAAAACCAGATCCGATGCGACTAGTTCAGACTTACCACGCAAGCGCCGCTGCGCTTAATTTGATTCGAGCCTTTACCCAAGGTGGTTACGCAGACTTACGTCAGGTTCATTCGTGGAATCAAGACTTTGTTAGTCAGTCTGCTCCTGGCAAACGGTATGAGCAAATGGCAGCTGAAATTGATCGCGCACTATCTTTTATGACTGCCTGCGGTGCAGATCCCGAAGAATTTCGTCGCGTAGATTTTTACGCCAGCCACGAAGCGCTTTTACTCGATTACGAAAAACCACTAACTCGAGTCGATTCTCGAACCGGAAAACTTTATGACGTATCTGGACATTTTGTCTGGATTGGTGAACGTACCAGGGATTTAGCGGGTGCTCATGTTGATTTTGCAGCTCGTATTGAAAATCCAATCGGGGTAAAAGTTGGACCAAAAACTAAACCTGAAGATTTACTTGCGTTAATCGAAAAATTAAATCCAACTAACAAACCTGGTCGCCTCATGCTAATAACCAGGATGGGTGCCGAGCACATTAGAAATGTACTTCCAGGATTAATTGAGGCAGTCAAAAAAGCAGATCACAAAGTAATTTGGGTTTGTGATCCAATGCATGGAAACACTAAAGAAGCCGCTTCCGGTCACAAAACCCGTTTATTTGATGACGTAATAAATGAAGTTAAAGGTTTCTTTGAAGTTCATAAAGCGGCTGGAACTCATCCTGGTGGGATTCACATTGAATTAACTGGTGATGATGTAACCGAATGCCTTGGTGGCATTGCTGGAGTGTCTGAATCAGATTTACCGTTTAGGTATGAAACTGCATGTGATCCGCGGTTAAACCGGGTTCAAAGTTTGGAATTAGCATTTCTAGTTTCAGACATGTTGCGCAAATAAATTAAGGCTCTAAGTGTGGGTGAGTACCCTCAGCACTATGTCTTGGCCCAAGTTCGACAATGTAAGTGCCAAGCAAAATCAAGGCAGCACCGATAATCATCCGCTGTGTTAGCACGTCAGTTCCGAAAGTCACTCCTGCTATACCCGCAAATACTGGCTCCATTGTCAAAATAATTGCGGTTCTTGTTGGACCGATAGAGCTCTGCACCCAAGTTTGCGCAAAGTAGCCAACGCACGTTGCCACAACAGCCAAGAAAATAATCGCGGACCAAACTTGGGTAGTAGGTGGAGCACTAATTCCGTCGGTACTTAACGCTGCAATAAAGTTGAAAACAAAGACCACAATGATTTGCATGGCCGTAAGCCCATAAACATAATCAGTTTTTGACCACTTATCTAAGCCAATGATGTGAAGGGCAAAGAAAAATGCACAAGCTAAAGTAAGAAGCTCGCCAAGCCCAGTAGACCAACCTTTAAGTGCCAGTAATGCTAAGCCAACGGTGGTTAGCAAAACGGCTAACCAGACCATTTTGTCGATCGGCTCTTTTAGCAAGATTCCAGCCAGAATTGGAGTTAAGACGACGAATAACCCGGTGATAAAAGCAGAAACTGTCGCAGAAGTTGTCGATAATCCGACAAGTTGGAAAATAAAACCGATTCCGAGTGCAATGCCTAAGTAGACTCCATGGATTTTGTGTTTACGTGGAAGCTGAATAATCGCGCGCGGATTTATAAAAAACATTACAGCTGCTGCAATGCCAAATCGCCAAACCATAATGTCGGCTGGATCCATTTGGGTGAGTAAATCTTTGATGGTCACAAACGTGACACCCCAGATAAAGGTCACCCCAAAAAGGAGCAACATAGCCCAAAATTCGACTCGCTTTTTATGCGCTGTTGAGCTAACGGACGTGACAGTTGACATTACTTTTTACTACTTAACTAATTTTTAAACGATTTCAATGATTATTAAAGTTCCCTTAGCCACTTTACTGTTTGCTGGGGGATTTTGCGAATACACAATTTGCAGCGGTGCGGCAGGAAGTTTGTTTACTTTTTGAACTTTAAAACCAGCTGTCTCTAAAATTCTTGTTGCTTCGGAAACACTTTTACCAACTACATTTGGAACTGAAACAAGAGGTGGACCAAGACTCACGGTTGCTTTTATGACTGAACCTTTGGCAACTTTCGTTCCTGCGGCTGGATTAATTGCCAGAATTGTGTCGACCGGAGCAGTTTCATCGTAAATCTGTTCAGTAACTTCGATTGTTAAATCTAAAGAAAGCAGTAGTGGAGCTACATCAGTAATAAGGGCACCAACGATATTTGGCATATCTATAGGTTCTGGCCCCTTTGATATTTGAATTATTACTGGTGTATCGCGCATCAAACTTGCACCAGGGGCTGGATTTGTAGAAGCAACTTTGCCAATTTCAATTTCTTCAGAAAAAATTTCTTCGGTACCGGAGGCAACTAAATTTAAGTCGCGCAATATCTCAGCTACCTCATCTGCCGATTTACCAACTATTTCTTGCGGGATTACATATCTTTCTGGCCCTTTTGAGATAAAAACTTGAACTGGATTTCCTACTCGAGCTCGCTGACCAGCTTCTGGCGCCGTGCGCAGGATAGTTCCGGCAGGAATTTCTTCCGAAAACTCTTCGACTTTTTCAAAACTTAAACCTAAGTCTGAAAAAGCGACTGTTGCTTGTTCAAGCGTTTGCCCAACAACATTTGGTACTGGTTGATAGGTACCAGAAAACATGTACCAAGCACCAGCACCTAAAACAACTGCAACTAATGCACCAAATGTTCGCAATAACGCACGTTTTTTTGTCGCGAAATATCCAGGTGTTTTTGTGCCGGTTAATTTTTCTGAATTAGATGTTTGGCTTACCGGTTTTACGGGTTGATTAATTTTTTGTGGGTTCAAGTTTGGAAGTACTGCAGTTGGGGTTAACGGTAGCGCTGTGGTCAGCGCTTCTGCTTGCGGAACTGCCGATAGTGCGCGGATTACGCCGTCATGAAACGCACGTGCCGAGGGGAGTCGATCATTCACATTTCGGGCAGTTGCCGCCAACACCAAGTGATCTACTGCAGGTGGTACATCTGGTTGCAAAATACTTGGGGCCGGTACATCTTCATTAACATGTTTGAATGCAACATCGAGTGGAGTTGCGCCAGTAAATGGAACTCGCCCGGTAACCATTTCGTATAGCAAAATTCCGGCTGAGTAAACGTCAGACCGCTGGTCGATTGGTTGTTGTGAAACTTGCTCTGGTGACAGATAAGCCATGGTGCCAAGTAAAACGGCTCCAGTTGTTGCACTTGCCGGTTGATCAGTAATCACTCTGGCTAATCCAAAATCAGTTACTTTAATTAGGCCATCGGCAGTAATCAAAACATTTTCAGGTTTAATGTCGCGATGTACAAAACCAGCATCATGCGCTGCGGCCAAACCGGCCAGGACTGATTTCATTATTTCTAAAGCATGGGCACTGGTGAATGGGCCGTAAGTTGCTAGGACTTCGCGAATAGTTTTTCCTGGAACATACTCCATAACTAAAAACGGGAATCCCAGTGCAAGGCCTTGGTCGTGTACAGCAACCACATTTGGATGCATTAAGGCAGCAGTTGCTCGGGCCTCATGCATAAAGCGATCAACAAAATTTGGATCGTTAGCTAACGTGCCAGCCAAAATTTTCAAAGCCACGATTCGGTTTAGTCGTAAGTCCAAGGCTCGGTAGACATTTGCCATTCCACCGCGAGCGATTAATTCAGTTACTTGATATCGACCTTCAAAGACTTGGCCAATAAACGGGTCTGCGGCTGGCGAAGTCATGTTTCAATTCTAAATAGAAGGCGGTTTTGAACTCGGAATGACTGCAGAAAGTTTCAATTCTCCAAATTGCATAAAGACAGGTAGATTTCTTTTGAGGTCACAATGGGTAATTTTTCATACATCGCAGTCTTAGTTGCTTGCCTACTTGGTAGTGGCTGGCTCGAAATAGTTCTGCGTACTCGGGTTTATCGTCGTTGGCGTCGATTGGCGTTATCAATTTTGCCAGTACTTATTGTTTTCACGATTTGGGATATCTACGCGATTAGTCAAGGTCACTGGACTTTTGATCAGCGGTACGTAACTGGAATTATTGCAATTGTAAATGTTCCACTTGAAGAAATATTATTTTTTATCTCAATTCCCATTTGTGCTGTCCTGACTTTAGAAGGCGTTCGCTCGACGAAGCCAAAGTGGCTTGTCGGCGATGAGATGGAAGTTAGCAGTTCAAATTCCAGTCAAGGCAAGAGCAACTAATGACTTATACGCAATTAGCGCTTTTAGCCGTACCACTTGCGGTGCTGGTTGATTTGTACGTGCTTCGAACAAAATTAGTTACTCGAAGAGTTTTTTGGGCAAGCTATGCCATCATTATCTGCTTTCAGTTAATGGCAAATGGCGTACTTACCGGAGCAGGCATCGTGGAATATTCAGGAGCAAAAATAATTGGCTCAGACACACCTGTTAATGATCGGCCACCATTTTTAGGCGATGGTCGGATAGCTTACGCTCCAGTTGAAGATTTACTTTTTGGTTTTGCAATGATTTTGCTGACTTTGGCATTTTGGGTTTGGTGGGGAAAGCGCGGCATTCAACGTGAACCGTTAGCGGGCCCGCCACGCTCGATACCAGGCTGGAATCGCAACCGCTAACCGTTTGTGTAACGGAACTGAGGCTCGTTTTTCGAAAACTTCGTAGTCAATGTTCTCGACGGCACCAACAATTCCGCAGTAAAGAATCCGAGCTGTTTCAATGCAAGGTTGTGCAGCTGGGGACAGCATGGTGATTCCCACTTTAGATTTTTCTTCAAGTTCACGAACGCGGGCAATTTGTTCTTTAAGCGCAGCCTTAATTTGCGGTGTAGCAATCCGATTTTCTAAATCTGCTCGGGTGACGCCATGTCTGGCCAACTCTGAAAGTGGTAAGTAAACCCGACCACGATCTAAATCTTCATTCACATCCCTGATGAAATTTGCTAACTGAAATGCCACACCCAAATCTTTTGCAAATTCATATGCTCTATCGTCTGTGGGTTCAAGGATTGGAACCATTTGCAAACCGATTACCGCAGCTGATCCATAGACGTACTCGTATAGATCTTCAAAAGTTTCGTATTCAGTTACCGTCAAATCCATTTCCATTGAATGTAGAAATGCTTCAAAGTGTTCTCTAGGTAAATTCCATCGCCTGATTGTGTCGATAACAGCTAGACAAACAGGATCGTCAGTTTTCCCAGATTCCAAACTTTGATAAAACTTAGCGCTCCACTTGCGTAATTCATCAGCTTTTTGTTCTGGGCTTAGTGTTGAACTTAAGTCATCGACAATTTCATCTGCATATCTGGCAAAACCATAAAGTGCGTGAACATAGGGTCGCTTTTCAGGTGGCAGTAATAAGGTGGCCAAGTAATAGGTTTTGCCATGTTCTTTATTTAGTTGACGGCAAAGTTCGTAAGACTCTTGCAGTGCTGGATCTGTAATTCCTGCGGCCAGCAGATCCCGTTCGTAACCCATAGAGGTAACCTAATGCAACAGATTCAATTAATAAAAAGGTGAAACTGAGTGGCAAGTCCAAATCTGGGTTTATTAGCCGCCTTATTGAAAACAGGGCGGTTAACCGGTGTAGTGCGCTGGAAAGTAAACATGACACAGGAATCACTGAAAGTTGAAGCGCAAATCGCTAACTATTCATGCGTTTACTTAGACACAAGTGCTGCGACTGACTTAGATCAAACAATTTCAAGTTTGGGAAAACAACTTGAGGAACCAGATTTATCTCAAGAAAACTTGGCTGACAGACTTGTGCACTTTGGTGCGAAGTTAAAGACCGCGAATCCAACTTCAATCCTGATGGCTTGGAGTGGCTGGCAAGAGTTAGTAAAAAATGATTTAGCTGGCGCAAAGTTCATTGTCGAAATCTTTGAACAAACTGCTGCGCAATGGCCCGGTGCGATCTTGGTGATTGATAGTAAAGGTGATTTTCCAGATTTGGCAGTTTTAACTTCGGCTTAGCGAATAATCATTCGCTCGTGCGCTTCTATCTGTTCAGGTGTTTGCGGCTTAATACCATTTTCTGACTTGTCACCGAGAATTAATTGGCGTTCATGGGGTGACGCAAGAGCAGCAACTGCTAGCACGATTACCGCTAGCAAAATTGCCAGTCCGTCACTTAAATCTAAAAACGTATCGGCAGTCGCACTTGAATTTGCTATGCCATGAATGGTGAATGCCGAGATTACTATTACAGCGGTGCGAACGTACCTGTGTGAAAGTCCTGACGCTGCCAAAAGTGGAATACCCCAAAGTAAATACCAAGGTTGAATCACAGGACCAAAAGTAACTAGCGCGCAAAATGCAAATGCGGCACCTCGAGTACTACTGCGACCTTGTGGTTTCAAAACAAGAAATACTAAAACGATTGCTAAAACTAGTGATCCAATGGCTCGGGTAATTGTGACAAAGTAATCAATTCGATTATCAAAACCAAGTAGCACCATAAATTGTCCAAAACCCATACCGATAGCAGTGAATGGGGATAGCCAACTTTTCACGGTGCCAGGAGTACCCAAAGCTGAAAGCCAACCAAGCGGTCCAACCCCAGCAACAAATGAAATCGTGATCAAAGTGATTGCACTGACTAAGCCAGTTTTTATCGCCTGTCGAATTCGACTAACCCAATTACTTTCAACGGCCAGATAAACCAAGAAAGGTAACACCACAATTGCAACTGGTTTTATTCCGATTGCCAAGGTTGCAATAAAACTGGCCAGAATCCAACGTTTATTTAGGCCAAAAACGAGTGCTAAAACAACCAGCGCCACCATTAGTGCATCATTGTGCGCACCAGCGACAAAGTGCATGATGACTAACGGATTCATCGCGCCAAGCCACAACGCCGAACTATCGCTAACCCCGTGTTGCCTGGCTAGATATGGAATAGCTATGGCCAAAATTATTAGCCCAATTAATGAGGTAGCTCTAAACCATATTGCTCCAGTAAGGGCCGAGTCTCCACTTAACAGAGCAACATATTTTTCAATAAGTAAAAATGCGGGGCCGTAAGGAGTTGGTGCCTCACCCCATAGCGGATCTACTCCAGATTGAAACCAGCCAGGTACTAGTGCAACACCAGTTTCGTAGGGGTTGTATCCAGCTAACTGTAATTTTCCCTGCATGTAATAACTGAAAACGTCTCGACTAAATAGTGGTGGAGTAAAAATTAACGGCAAACACCATGCGGTAAGTGCGATGTATAAAATCCGAACGTCAGCAATCTTGTTATGCAGTGCATCAATCCCAACGATTAACCAAGATTGCAGCAAAAATGCTGCACCAACCACAACAAATGCTCGCGCTAGCGATTGCCCCAGCGAATTGGTTTGAAGATAGTTAACCCAACTCCATTCAAGTGCCTGTGCACTCAACGGAAACCAACCAACACCTAAAGAACCTAAAGCCAAGAATGTCGACCCAAAGAAGCCTGGCCATATGTAAACCGCAACGAACAGTCTCTTACTCGAAGTTAGAACTGATTGCGGCACGGTTCTAGGTTACTTAATTTAAAAAAAATAAAGTTAGCGAAGCGCTCTTGATCGATACTTTGTATCTTTTCCAGTCACTCGTTCTGCAGCTAAGCGACCGGACACCAAGACCATTGGTACACCGACACCGGGCTGAGTGCCAGATCCAGTAAAGACGACATTTTCGCCCCAAGTATTCCGCGGCCTAAATGGTCCCGTTTGAAAAAATGAATGAGCCGCGGCGAATGGCGCACCGCGTTCCATGCCTCGATCAGCCCAATCTTGTGGTGTAGTGATGTGAAGAACTTCAACTGACTCAGCAAAATCTGTGTAACCGCGTTCATCAAGAGTTCGCATCACTAAATCACGATACTTAGGCTCGAATCTTTTCCAATCAATATCTGCATCTAGATTCGGAGTCGGGAATAGCACGTAATAGACATCTTTACCTGCAGGAGCCAGTGCTGGATCACTATGCGAAGGGTTTGTCACCAAAATACTTGGATCTGACATGACAGTTTTCTTATTAATTAGTTCGTCAAAAACGCCAGCCCAACTTTTCCCGAAATGAATGTTGTGGTGGGCGATATGCTCATACTTTTTGTTGGAACCAGCCAACATCAAATAGCACGAGGGTGAGTATGTTAATCGGCTTACGGTCCAAGGATTACTGCCAAGTAACTGGGTGTGGGCAATAGGTAAATCCGGATTCAAAATCACTACATCAGCAGCGATAAATTCGCCATCTTTGGTTTCAACGCCGGTTGCTCGAGCACCCTTTGTTCGTACTTTAGTTACTTCAGTGTTGTACTTGAAAGTGACTCCGTGTTTAGCAGCAGCATCTGCCATAGCCTGCGGGACTGCATGCATGCCACCTTTGGGGAAGAACACGCCTGCAACTGAATCCATGTATGCGATAACTGCGTAGATGGCTAGGGCATCGTACGGAGATAGTCCGGCATACATAGCTTGGAATGAGTAAACCCGTTGTGTTCGATCATCCTTAAGGTACTGCTCAACTTTTGGCGCAAGTTTCCTAAAGCCACCGATACTAATTAATTTGATTAAGTCCTTAGAAATTAAATCAAGGGGAGTGTCGATATTTCGATCAATAAAATTTCGCATTTCGTACTTATAAAGATCAGAAACGAAATCTACGTATTTGTGATACCCAGCAGCTTCTTCTGGGCCAATAACTTTTTCAATTTCAGCAGCCATTTGAGCAGTGTCACTGTGAACATCTAGCTGGCTACCATCCGCAAAAAATGTTCGATACAGCGGCTTAACAGGTTCTAAAGTTAACCAATCTGCCATGTCTTCATTAAGGCAATCAAATGCATCTGCAATTAAATCTGGCATGGTTAATACGGTTGGACCGGTATCAAATTCAAATCCACGATCACTTATGCGACCAGCACGTCCACCTGGGATATTTTCACGTTCGACAACGGTGACTTTGCGACCGGCTCCAGCCAATCGCATTGCTGCAGATAACCCTGCTAGGCCGGCACCAACAATAACCACATTTTCAGTCGGACCAACAACGGTTCGCTGAGTGTGACCAGGAATCCATTCGCGAAGTGAAACCATTTAGTTTGCTCTTTTCGTTGCCATAATTGCCAATTCGGTTAATGCCGCGTTGGCTGTTGCGTCTAAATCTTTTATTGCACTTAGTGCGGTTTGTAAAAGTTGATCAATTCTTAATTCGATTTTGCTCTGAGCGCCACAATTAGTTAGAACTTCTTGGACGGCTTTAACTTGTTCAATTGACAGATTTGGATCACCAAGTGATCTGTCAATTAGTTCCTGACCAACAGAATCAGCCATTTCTTTAGCCACCGCGATCAACATAGTCTGTTTACCTTCTCGCAGATCATCACCACTTGGTTTACCGGTGGTTTGGGAGTCACCAAAGACTCCAAGAAGGTCATCGCGCAACTGAAATGCTTCACCCAGTGACAAACCGTACTGCGAAAGCGCCGAACGTATCTCCGGCGTTGCATCAGCAATCGCGGCACCCATTAGCAAGGGTCGCTCAATTGTGTACTTTGCACTTTTATATCGAATCACT
>JACCEC010925361.1_pt1 | contig 10675 bp, 7 predicted proteins | sample 7450121 | NCBI WGS metagenome assembly JACCEC01 (sample SAMN15323455, study PRJNA562643) | freshwater metagenome | isolation source: river surface water | place: USA:Blue River Watershed | collected 2017-08-18 | reverse complement strand
GGCTCTCTCTGGAAAAACGCATCGATCGAGATCGCCCCCTCCGCCCGCACCCGGGTGATATCGGCAAGCACACCCGGCTGATCCTTGACTCGAAGACGCAGGTAGTAAGAAGACTCGATATCCTCGATTGGGACCACCGCAAGCGGCACCATCTGATCGGGCTGAAACGCAAGGTAGGGCACACGATGCGCTGGATCGACTGCCATGGTTCGCGCGACATCCACGAGATCGGCAACCACTGCACTCGCGGTGGGCTCGGCGCCCGCCCCCTTGCCGTAGTACATCGTGTGCCCGACCGCATCGCCCTTCACCCAGACGGCATTCATCGCACCTTCGACATTCGCAATGAGTTTCTTCGCTGAAATGAGCGTTGGATGCACCCGAAGCTCCACGCCTTTCGGATGGCGTTTGGTAATGCCCAACAGTTTGATGCGATAGCCAAACTGCTCCGCGTAGGCGATGTCTTTTGCCTGAAGCTTGGAGATCCCCTCAATATGGGCCTGCTCGAACTGCACCGGAATACCAAAGGCGATCGCCGACATGATGGTGGCCTTGTGGGCTGCATCCACCCCTTCGATATCAAACGTGGGGTCGGCCTCGGCATAGCCAAGACGCTGCGCCTCTTTTAGCACCTGATCGAAAGGCAGGCCCTTGTCACGCATCTCCGAGAGAATGAAATTTGTCGTGCCGTTGATGATCCCAGCGATCCATTCGATTCGGTTCGCCGTGAGACCCTCGCGTAACGCTTTGATAATTGGAATGCCGCCAGCGACCGCCGCCTCAAAGGCGACCATCACGCCTCGGTCACGGGCTGCCGAGAAAATCTCATTGCCGTGCACTGCGAGCAACGCTTTGTTCGCAGTAACAACATGCTTGCCGTGCTGAATCGCTTGGAGCACAAACTCTTTGGCAAACCCGTAGCCACCGATCAGTTCAACGACCGCGTCAATCTCAGGGTCCTTGGCCATCGCCATTGCATCTGAGAAGACGCGCGCCTGACCGGCTGTGACTTGTTGCGCCTTCGCCTGATCCAAATCCGCAACGGCAGTAATCTGGATCGCCCGACCCGCCCGGCGTTCAATCTCATCGACATTACGGCGAAGCACCGCCCAGGTGCCACCACCGACAGTTCCCAATCCAGCAAGGCCGACGCGCAGCGGCGTAGAGGTGGTCATGCATCCTCTCCCTGTGGGGTTCTCGGCTGAATCAGGCCGTCGTTACGGAACATCTCTTTGATGCCACGAACGGCCTGTCGAATACGCTGCTCATTCTCGATGAGCGCAAATCGCACATGGTCATCGCCATACTCACCAAAGCCGATCCCTGGGGATACCGCCACCTTGGCTTCATGGAGGAGTTTTTTAGAAAACTCGAGCGACCCCATCTGACGGTAGGCAGGCGGAATCTCCGCCCAGACGTACATGGACGCCTTTGGCACCTCGACATCCCATCCCGCTTCAATCAGACCCTTCGTCAGAACATCACGACGGGCCTGATACTTCTGTCGCACCTCTTCCACACAGTCCTGCGGGCCTTCAAGCGCAATCACCGAGGCGACCTGAATCGGCGTGAACGTCCCGTAGTCGTGGTAGCTCTTGATCCGCGCAAGGGCATTCACCAAGGTCTTATTGCCCACCATAAAGCCCACTCGCCAGCCGGCCATGTTGTAGCTCTTGCTCATGGTAAAAAACTCGACGGCAACATCGCGCGCACCGGGCACCTGCATGATGGACGGCGGCTTAAAGCCATCAAAACTAATATCCGCATAGGCCAGGTCGTGCACCACTAAGATGTCGTGCTGTTTGGCGAGCGCCACAATCCGCTCAAAGAAATCGAGCTCAACACACTGCGCCGTGGGATTACTTGGAAACCCAAGAATAATCATCTTGGGCTTGGGAATGGACTCCCGAATATTGCGCTCTAGCTCGTTAAAAAAATCAACGCCGCGGCCCATACGGAACGACTGGATACTCGCCCCTGCGATGATGGCGCCGTAAATATGAATCGGATAGCTTGGGTTCGGCACCAACACCGTATCCCCATGATCGAGTGTGGCCAGCATCAAGTGGGCCAATCCCTCTTTCGAGCCGATCGTGACAATCGCCTCGGACTCTGGGTCCAGATCGACGTCAAACCGCGTCTTGTACCAATTGCAGATCGCCCGTCGAAGACGCGGAATGCCCTTGGAAACCGAGTAGCCGTGGGTGTGCTCCTTGGTCGCAGTCTCAACGAGCTTATCCACAATGTGCTTGGGCGTCGGACCGTCCGGATTGCCCATGCTCATATCAATGATGTCCTCACCGCGGCGACGGGCGGCCATCTTGAGCTCGCCGGTGATATTGAACACGTAAGGCGGCAGGCGCTCGATCCTAGGAAATGGCTTCATGGTGTCTTTTAAAAGTGGCCCAACAGTGGGAAAAACCTTAACTTTAACTTAGGCGACGACTTGCAAAAAAACGAGAAAAACCTGCTAGGCTTAGCTCGCGATGCCACTGTCCCCTGTTACCACCAGTTTCACACAGCAGCCGAGCGGCGGCGCCTTTGTCATCAATGCTTACGGGGCAGACTATCTCGAGGTCAATGGGGTTCGCCATGAGTCCTCGGTGCTGGTCACCCCGATGGGCGGTCCAGAGGTCTTCCCTGCCTCGGTCACGACGCTGTCTGCGCCCCAGATTCAGGCCATTGCCGAAAGAGCCCCCGAGATCGTTCTCGTCGGGACCGGCAGCCGACAGATATTTCTCTCTCCCGCAATTCTTGCCCCCTTGCACACGATCCAAGTCGGTGTGGAGTGCATGGCCATGGGAGCCGCATGCCGAACCTACAACCTTTTGGCGCTCGAAGGCCGGAAGGTGCTTGCCTTGATCCTGTTTGACCACCCCCAGCGCTAGAGACCATGCCACTGCCCAAGGCCCCCACCAAACCTGCCAGCCTGATTTCCGCCACCGATGACCTCCTCGCTAAGCCCAGGAAGACTTCTGCCCCTCCCCCCGTCAGACGATCCGCACCCGATGCTGCTCCCAGCCCTATCGTGGCCCTAGAAGCGATCACCACGCAGGAGCCGATGGCCAAGCGACCCGAGAGTCGCCCCCCGATCAAGCCCCCCGTGAATCGCGAGGCACGAGAACCGCGGCGACGCAGTGACCCCGATGTCGCCAAGACGTTCGTGCTGGACACCAACGTTCTGATGCACGACCCAAGCAGCCTGTTCCGATTTGAAGAACACGATGTCTTCCTGCCCATGATGACGCTGGAGGAACTCGATAACCATAAAAAAGGAATGTCCGAGGTCGCTCGTAACGTCCGTCAGGTCACCCGCTCGCTGGATGCTCTGATCGACGCCATCTCAGGAGAAGTCGGCGACAAAGCAAAGATCGGCGAAGGAATCCCGCTCAATGCGCTCGGTCATCGTGAGGCAACCGGTCGGCTCTACTTTCAAACGGATCCGATTGAGACCGCACCCATCAAAGGGTTTGAGTCAGGCAAGGCCGACAACCAAATTCTGGGCGTGGTGAAGGCCCTCCAGCCCCGCCAGAAGGATCGCGTGGTGGTTTTGGTCTCCAAAGACATCAATATCCGCATCAAGGCTCACGCCCTTGGTCTGCCCGCTGAGGACTACTTCAATGATCAGGTCATTGATGACGCGGACCTGCTCTACTCCGGCGCGATGGCACTACCAGAGGGCTTCTGGGATAGTCATGGCAAGAAGCTTGAATCGTGGCAACAGAGCGGCTATACCTTCTATCGCATCACTGGCCCGCTTTGCGCAGCGTTTCATGTCAATCAGTTCGTCTTTGAAGAGGGCCCAAACCCGCTCTATGCCATCGTGCAAGAGGTCCAAGGACGAACCGCCGTGCTGCGCACACTGCGCGACTTCACACATACGAAAAATGCGATCTGGGGCATCCACGCCCGAAACCGTGAGCAGAATTTTGCGCTCAACTTACTGATGAACCCCGAGATTGATTTTGTAACGCTACTCGGTCAAGCGGGAACAGGAAAGACGCTTCTTGCGCTGGCCTCGGGGCTGGCCCAGATCCTAGAGACGAAGATCTACAACGAGATCATCGTCACACGGGCAACGGTGCCGCTTGGCGATGACATTGGATTTTTGCCGGGGACGGAAGAAGAAAAAATGCAGCCATGGATGGGCGCGCTTGAAGACAATCTGGAAGTCCTCAATCGCGGTGTCGACGGCGGTGGTGACTGGGGTCGCTCTGCAGCGGCCGATCTGATTCGCACGCGCATCAAGGTGAAGTCACTGAACTTCATGCGGGGCCGGACCTTCATCAACAAGTTCCTGATCATCGATGAAGCGCAAAACCTCACCCCCAAACAGATGAAAGCACTGATCACCCGTGCCGGTCCGGGCACCAAGGTCGTCTGCATGGGCAACATCGCGCAGATCGACTCCCCTTACCTCACGGAAGGATCGTCGGGACTCACGTATGTGGTCGATCGATTTAAGGGATGGTCCCACGGCGGCCACGTCACGCTCCAGCGTGGAGAGCGATCGCGCCTTGCGGACTTTGCGACGGAAGTTTTGTAGATGGCGTCCCCTAGGGGATTCGAACCCCTGTACTCACCGTGAAAGGGTGATGTCCTAGGCCTCTAGACGAAGGGGACCTGAGAAAAACAGGTCAGAAAACGCCTTACTCTGACTTCCAACAACCTGCTGCTGACTCGCACCTCAAAGCGTCCTGGTGGAGCTAAGCGGGATCGAACCGCTGACCTCTTGCATGCCATGCAAGCGCTCTCCCAGCTGAGCTATAGCCCCAGGTGCTTCGTCACGTGATTCCCCAGACCAAATCGCATCCGGGACACCGCAAGCAAGCCCGCAATTTTAGGAGAATAATCCGGGAAAGTCCAATTTCTCCTCTGATCGCCACTATGACAGCCCAGATTATCGACGGCCTTGCACTGGCCAAATCCCTCCGCGCCGAGGCAGCACAACGGGCAGCCGTCTGCGCGGCGAAGGCCCGCCCCCCGGGGCTAGCCGTAGTGCTGGTTGGGCAAAACCCCGCGAGCCAGGTCTACGTTCGTAACAAGGTGAAGGCCTGTGAAGAAGCCGGCTTCCATTCCCGGCTCATCGAGCGGCCCGAGACCACCAGCGAGCGCGATCTACTCGATCTCATCCACAGCCTGAACAACGACCCCGCGATCGACGGCATCCTGGTACAACTGCCGCTGCCACCCCATTTAAATTCCCATCTCGTCATCGAGGCAATCGACGCCGAAAAAGATGTTGATGGTTTTCATATCAGTAACGCGGGTGCCTTGATGACGGGCAAGCCACTGTTTCAACCCTGTACCCCCTACGGCGTGATGAAGATGCTCGAGTCCATCTCCGCAAATCTGTGGGGCGCCAACGCCGTCGTCGTCGGTGCCAGCAATATTGTGGGCAAGCCGATGGCGATGATGATGCTGGCGAAGGGGGCCACCGTGACGCTGTGTAATAGCAAGACAAAAGCCCTGGAAGAACATACCCGTCGCGCCGATATTCTCGTGGCTGCGGTCGGTCGACCGAACCAGATCACCGCCGATATGGTCAAACCCGGAGCAATCGTGATTGATGTGGGAATTAACCGCCTTGACAATGGCAAACTTGTTGGCGATGTTGACTTCGATGGTGTCCGTCAAGTGGCCAGCGCCATCACCCCCGTTCCCGGGGGCGTTGGCCCCATGACCATCGCGATGCTACTCACGAATACCCTTGAATCTGCTGAGAGAAAACTCCTTTAATCCAATGACAACAAACGCCCTTCTCCAAGACATCCTCGACCCGCGGGCACTTCCCCGTTACGACCTGATCGCGCCTGATCAAGTGGCACCGGCCATCGATCAGCTGTTATCTGACGCGCGGGCCGTCCTGACACAAGTCACCGATCCTGCAACGCCCCTGACCTGGGAAGCGGTAATGGAGCCCTTAACAGATGCGACCGAGCGGTTATCGCGCGCCTGGAGCGCTGTTCACCACATGTCAGGCGTCATGGACTCACAGGAGTGGCGCGATGCGTTGAACAGTCGGCTCGCAGAAGTCACGGCGTTCTCGACGGATCTTGCACAAAACCCGGCTCTTTTCGCCAAGACCAAAGCACTCCATGCGGCCCTGGAAAAAGGAAACGGTGCTGCGGCCCGCATTCGTGCACTCCACAACTCGCTACAGGCTTTCAAACTCGGTGGTGCCGAGTTATCGGACACTGATAAAAAGACCTTCGCCGATCTCTCGGCACGTCTCGCGATGCTCAATCAGAAGTTCTCTGAGCAGCTGCTCGACAGCACCAATGCCTCGATCATTCACGTGACCGAGGCCGCGCGACTGGCAGGCCTTCCAGACCATGCCATCGCCGCTGCCGCCGCGGAGGCAAAAAAACGCGAGCTTGAAGGATGGGTCTTCACGCTACAACACCCCAGTGCCAGTCCTGTGATGCAGTTCGCGAAAGACCGTGCACTACGCGAAGAGGTCTATCGCAAGCAGGCCGTTCGCGCATCGGAGATTGCCACCGAAGGCGCACAGAACAACAACGGACCGATCATGGGTGAGATCTTGACGCTCCGACAGCAGCAAGCCGCCTTGCTCGGCTACGCGAGCGCTGCTGAAGTCTCTCTCGCGCCAAAGATGGCCGACACCCCGACGCAGGTGATCGACTTTCTGATGGATCTGGCAAAGAAGGCACGTCCGTCAGCCCTGCGAGATCTCGACGAGGTCAAGGCCTTCGCCCAAGCACAACTCGGGCTCGAGACACTCGAGGTCTGGGATATCCCCTACGCGAGTGAGCAGCTCAGACAATCCCGCTATGCATTCTCAGAAGATGAAGTCCGTCAATACTTCCCTCTCCCGCGGGTGCTACAGGGTCTGTTTAAAGTGGTGAAGACACTCTTCGATGTCGAGATCAAGCCCGTCATTGGCTTGGCACCGCTGCCCGTGTGGCATCCGGATGTGCAGCTCTTTGAGGTGCAGCGCCAGCATCAGACGATTGGCCATGTCTACTTAGATCTCTATGCCCGCAGCACCAAACGAGGCGGGGCCTGGATGGATGACTCGCGGGGTCGTCGCATGCGCCACACAGCGGGCACACTGCAGACCCCCGTCGCACTGCTGACCTGCAACTTTGCCTCCCCCGTGGACGGCAAGCCGTCAACCCTGACGCACGATGACGTCATCACGCTATTTCACGAATTTGGTCACGGGCTGCACCACCTGCTCACCCAGGTCGAGGAACTTGAGGTCTCAGGAATCAACGGAGTGGAATGGGATGCGGTCGAACTGCCCAGTCAGTTCATGGAAAACTTCTGCTGGGAATGGGAGAACCTGTCCCACATGACCGCCCATGTGGACTCGGGTGAAGCCCTCCCCCGCACCCTCTATGACAAGATGGTTGCAGCAAAGAACTTCCAGAGCGGCTTGTTCATGCTCCGCCAGCTCGAATTTGCACTCTTCGATATGCAGATCCATATGTCACTGAAACCGAGTGACACCATGGATGCGACGCAGGTGGGACAAGCGATTGAGACCATCCTTTGGAGCGTTCGCAAAGAAGTGGCAGTGGTTCAACCCCCCGCATTTAATCGCTTTGCGCAAAGCTTCTCGCACATTTTTGCGGGAGGGTATGCAGCGGGTTACTACAGCTATAAGTGGGCCGAAGTGTTATCTGCAGATGCCTACGCCGCATTCGAAGAGGCAGGCTTTGAAAAATATGGTCAGATCGGTCAGCGGTTCTGGCGAGAGATTCTCTCGATGGGAGGGTCGCGTCCGGCCATGACGTCCTTTAAAGCATTCCGGGGTAGAGAACCTCAGGTGGAACCGCTACTTCGGCATAACGGACTGATCTGATCGCGTGCCGTTACGGATTGCCACCTGGAACGTGAACTCGCTGCGCGTGCGGCTTGCGCACGTGCTCGACTGGCTTGCCTCCAATGGTGCGGATGTCCTGGGACTACAAGAGACAAAGTTAATCGACGAGAAGTTTCCGCGCGCGGAGATCGAGGAGGCCGGATTCCACGTGGTCTTTGCTGGTCAGCCCACCTACAACGGTGTCGCGATTCTGGCGAGAAAAAGTATTTTTCTTCCTCCTTCGCAAGTCGTCGTAAATAACCCATTGTTTCAGGATGAGCAGGTGCGGATTATCGCGGCTGATCTTGTACACGTGAATGCAACAGCAGCGCATCCGTTACGGTTTATGAGTGTCTACGTGCCCAACGGCGCGGCAGTCGACACGGATAAATACGACTACAAAATGCGCTGGCTAACGGCGCTGAAGAAATATCTTGCGCAGCAGCTGAACGCGTATCCGCAGCTTGCGGTGGTGGGCGACTACAACATCGCACCAGAAGACCGTGATGTCCATGATCCGGATGCCTGGAGAGATCAGGTTCTCTGCTCCGCCCCAGAGCGACAACACTTTCAAGCACTTCTCGATCTCGGACTCAAAGATGCCTTTCGACTTCATCCGCAGCCCGAGGCATTATTCTCATGGTGGGACTATCGTCAGGCCGCGTTTCGACGTAACCGCGGCCTCCGAATTGACCACCTGCTGCTCTCCAGTGCGCTCGCCGGACGATGCGCGGCCAGCGGTATCGACACAGCGCCACGAAAGTTAGACCAGCCGTCGGATCACGCACCTGCCTGGGCGACGCTCGAACTTCCGCACGCCTGACGCGGGTCATGAGTAGCTTTCCGCTCAGCGCCCTGCTCATCGGACTATGGTCAACGGGACATTGCCTGGCCATGTGTGGTGGTCTCGCCGTGGCTGCAGGCCAGTCCAATCGTCGCCAACTCAATGCATCAACCCGACATCGAGGGGTCGTTCTTGCCGGATGGCAACTCGGCCGGGTCTTAAGCTACAGCGTTATGGGGCTCATGGTTGGCGCCTTTGGTGCATTCTTTCTTGCGCAGGCGCCGGTGGTACTGATCCGTCAGACTGCCTTCGTCATGGCAAATCTGATGCTGATCGCCCTCGGCCTCCACGTGGCGCAGGTCTGGAGCGGCATCACGCAGCTTGAACGGTTCGGGCAGGTCGTCTGGCGATGGATTCAGCCGCTCGCTGCGGCAACACTGGTCCCCCAGACGCCGGGGCATCCTCAGCCGGTTCCGGAAACACTGCGCGCAATGCGTGCCGGTGCCATCTGGGGATGGCTCCCCTGCGGACTCGTCTACAGCATGTTAATCACCGCGTCAGTATCCGGATCGGCGGTGAATGGGGCGCTCTGGATGCTCGCCTTTGGGCTCGGAACCATGCCTGCGTTGTGGATGACCTCTATGGCGTCTAACCGGTTCACCGATCAATTTCGAAGATCGTCTGTTCGAAAGGCTGCAGGCCTTCTTATCATCGCGTTTGGTCTGTGGGGGCTGCTGCGTGCCACCGGTCTGATTCAGGTCGACTGGTTTGACGCCTTCTGTATTGGCGGGGGATCCTTCTAGTTCTTATGACAGAAGTATCGCGCTCGCTTGACGGCTGTTTTCACTGTGGAGAACCAATCCCAACAGGCAGCCACTGGCAGGTCTTGATCAAGGGCCAATCACGGCCGATGTGCTGTATCGGTTGTCAGTCGATCGCACAGGCCATTGTCGATGCAGGGGCCACGAGCTACTACGAGCAACGCACCGACTTAGGGTTAGACGTTAAGACACTCGAATCGCTTGCGCCGTGGACAACGCTACTTGATGACCCCGACTGGACCGCACAACATGTTCGACAATCGGCGCAACAGTCCCAGACGACACTCGTGATTGAGGGGCTTCGTTGTGGTGCCTGTGCCTGGCTCATTGAAAAGATTCTGATTCAGACACCTGGCGTCATCAGTGCGCGGGCGAACGCCACGAATGCACGTCTGGCACTGACCTGGGATCCCCACCAGACATCCCTTTCGGCGATCGCGGAGAACATCTCTAAGATTGGCTACGCGCTACTGCCAGTCGGATCAGCACCACTGGAGACCTCGCGACGTCAGTCCGATCGACTCGCGTTAAGACGTCTGTTTGTCGCAGGGTTATCGTCAGCACAGATCATGATGTATGCCTACCCTGAGTATCTTGAAGGCGGCGCGCTTGACGGCGATATTCGTTCCCTGATGCGCACGGCCAGCATGCTCATCACTGTCCCCGTCATGGTCTACAGCGCTACGCCTTTCTTTGAGTCTGCCTGGCGAATGCTCAGACAGCGACGGCTCGGTATGGACGTTCCGGTCAGCCTTGGATTGTGGATCGCCTTTATTGCCAGTATGTGGGCCTGGTGGACCAACGAAGGCGAGGTCTACTTCGATTCTGTCTCGATGTTTGTCTTTCTGTTGCTGGGCTCTCGATGGATCGAGGCACGCATTCGCGCGCGCACATCGGCGCAACGCGAGCGACTTGCGACTGCTATCCCCGTATTAGCGCACCGAATTTCGCCAGACCCCGGCGATGTCGCTGCATGGACACTACGGCCCGGCGATCGTGTGCGAGTGAAATCCGGAGACCGGATACCAGCGGATGGATTACTACGCTCCCCTCTCACAGACGTGGACAATGCCTGGCTGACAGGCGAGTCATTACCAGTCCCTGTACGCTCAGGGGAACGCGTCCATGAGGGTGCCATCAACTTAGGCCCCGAGATCGAGCTTCAGATTGAAACGTCGGTGGCAGATGGCACGCTATCGCGCCTATCGCAACTCGCAGAGCAGGCGGCGGCCGATCGTC
>JACCEC010831614.1_pt1 | contig 10675 bp, 8 predicted proteins | sample 7450121 | NCBI WGS metagenome assembly JACCEC01 (sample SAMN15323455, study PRJNA562643) | freshwater metagenome | isolation source: river surface water | place: USA:Blue River Watershed | collected 2017-08-18 | reverse complement strand
GGGTGATACACATATGCTATGAGTTCTTCATGTAGCTGAGCAGTAGCTTGTTTGATAGCATCATAGTCAAGGATAAAAATGGAAGGATTACTAGATAGTCCATACCAATCAATCTTATCTGGGCTATTAGATAGTAGCCGCCAATCGATCTTATCTAGATTAGCTTCTATTAAGAAAATAGCATTTGGATTGCTAGATAAGTATCCCCAATCGATCTTATCTTGGTTAGTCTCCAACAAGTGAATTGCATTTGGATTACGAGATAAGGCATGCCAATTGATCTTATCCATGTTATCTTCTAACAAGCGAATTGCATTTGGATTAGTAGATAGCCACCCCCATTTGATCTTATCTTGGTTAGTCTCCAACAGGTGATTTGCATTTGGATTACGAGATAAGGCATGCCAATTGATCTTATCCATGTTAGCTTCTAACAAGCGAATTGCATTTGGATTAGTAGATAGCCACTCCCATTTGATCTTATCTTGGTTAGTCTCCAATAAGTGAATCGCATTTGGGTTCTTGGATAAGTGCCACCAATTGATCTTATCAGGATTAGCCTCCAACATGTGAATAGCGTTTGGGTTACCAGATAAAGTATCCCAAGTGATCTTATCTTGGTTAGCTTCCAACAAGTGAATCGCATTTGGGTTCTTGGATAAGTACCACCAATTAATCTTATCAAGATTAGTCTCTAACAAGTGAATAGCGTTTGGGTTTTCAGATAACCGGTTCCAATTAATCTTATCTGGGTTAGCTTCCAACAAGCGAATCGCATTTGGGTTACTAGATAAGATCATCCAATCAAGTTTATCAATAAGAACCCAACTACGAAGAATATATTTGGTTTCATTGTTAGTCATCATCATGGTAGTGAAGTATATCTACTAATATCTGTATCAATTTTTTTGTGACAAAAAAAGATATCCATATGATGCTTCTACCCCAAATACTCACTATCAGTACCATATTCATGCATCCATTTACCAACGCGTGTTGGGTGATACACATATGCTATGAGTTCTTCATGTAGCTGAGCAGTAGCTTGTTTCATAGCATCATAGTCAAGGATAAAGATAGATGGATTTTGATACAAGTAATCGAATTTGAGTTTATCTTGGTTTCTTTCCAACAAATGATTAGCATTTGGATTGCTAGATAACATCTTCCAATCAATCTTATCTTGGTTAGCTTCCAACAAGTGAATGGCATTTGGATTTCGAGATAGCCTGCTCCAGCTAATCTTATCCATATTGTTCTCTATTAAATGAATAGCATTTGGATTGCTAGATAAGCACCACCAATCTATCTTATCTTGATTGGCTTCCAACAAGTGAATCGCATTTGGATTTTTAGATAAGTACCACCAATCAATCTTATCTTGGTTAGCTTCTAACAAGTGAATAGCATTTGGGTTGCGTGATAACCAAAACCAAATAATCTTATCAGGATTAGCTTCCAACAAGTGAATAGCATTGGGGTTTTCAGATAACCGGTTCCAATTAATCTTATCTTGGTTAGCTTCCAACAAGCGAATCGCATTTGGATTGCTAGATAAGATACGCCACTCAATCTTATCTTGATTAGTTTCCAATAAGTGAATCGCATTTGGATTGGCGGATAGCCAATACCAACTAATCTTATCAAGATTAGCTTCCAACAAGTGAATAGCATTTGGATTCATAGATAGTTGACGCCAAATATTTGACTTAGATGGAACCCAATCATGTATCTTGTAGAAAGCAATCATAGTATTGTTCGTGTTAGCTGTATTTGTATATTTACTCGTGTCTCTGTCAATTTTTTTCACAAAAAAAGAAGCACTTAGTTAGCAGCTATAGGAGACCAAAAGATGCTCAATATATGTTACTCGAAAGATAAGTATAGCATATGCGCCAATAACATCGTAATAATAGATCCCATAACAAATAGTTTCTGCTGCAAAGCATCTATTTGATGCTGCAAACTATCCATTTGATGTTGCATCGGAACAATCTCATGTGATCTATTCCAAAGAATATATCTTTCAAAACATTCATGATTATTATCTAAGGTATCAATTGATTTGCAAATTGATTCAACTCTATTACAAATCTCCATAGTAGTATGATTTTGAGCAGTATCTTGCATAGCTTGACAATATTTAAATTTATCAAGTTGCTCATTCAACTCCGCAATCTTAGTAGCATTTATAGTCTGAGATTTAGTTAGATCTTCTAGTTGATGCTCTTCATTAACGAAAATATTTGGGTTCTTAGAAAGACATGACCAATCTAACTTGTCTTGTATATATTTAAGCATCGTTTGATCGTTCGAATATTCAGCAATATTATCTAGATTAGTCTTCATTTGATCAAATATAGGTTTTGGGTTAGAACCACTACATGAACCACCAAATGCACTACTAGTTCCAAAACCAAATGCCCTACTAGTTCCAAAACTAAATGAGCCTGAATTGTTCCTTAGCTTATCAGAATTTGCTTCAAAGATTTTAATTGCAGCTGGATTGTCTTTTAATATAGTCCAATCTAACTTGTCTTGGTTGTTTTCTAACAAGTGGATCGCAGCTGGGTTGGATGATAACAATTTCCAATTAATCTTATCAATGTTATTCTTTAACAATTCTATTGCCCATGTTTGACTACTCAAGTAATCCCAATCAAGATTACGATGTGTATTATTCTTTAATATATTAATTGCTTCTGGCATCTTGCTTAACTTATACCAATTAATCTTATCCTGGTTAGCCTCTAACAAGTCAATTGCTTGTGGGTTTGTTGAAAGACTATCCCAATCAAGCTTCTCAATGGGTACCCAACTATGAAGTACGTATTTAGTATTCTTGTTAGCAAACATAGTATTGTTCGTGTTAGCTGCGTTTGTATATTTACTCGTGTCTCTGTCAATTTTTTTCACAAAAAAAGAAGCACCAAAGTATCTCATTTCAAGTGCTTGGATAACGCAACTAAGCCTCGGGCTGCTCAATAGCATCTTCTTCAGAGATGAAGATACTTGGATTAGCTGCAATGTAGTAGTGATCAATGTTACTATTCGTGAAGAATTGAACAGCATTTGGATTAGAAGACCAGTATCTAATTGGAATGAAATTCAAATCAGTTTCCAATAGGTGAGCTACTGCAGGGTTGGACCCGACATAGCGAAAGATTTTTGAAGTTGCTTTATCATGGATAAGATTAATATTTGCTTCAATGAATGGAGCAGCATGCGGGTTGCAGAGATACTCTCCAAATATTTCATACTCGATATTTGGGTTAGCATCCAAGATATGTATTGCATTTGGGTTCATTGATAGTGTATGCCAGTTAATCTTATCTGGATTGGCTTCCAACAAATGTATCGCGGCTGGGTTCATGCATAACCTCTTCCAATTGATCTTATCAGGATTGGCTTCTAATAAGCGAATAGCTGATGGGTTTTGAGACAAACTTGGCCAACAAATCTTGTCAGGATTAGCTTCCAACAAACGCATAGCAGCTGGGTTGCGCGATAGTTGGCACCAATCGAGATCTTCAAGATAGAGCCAATCGAGTATCTTAACTGGAGGAGTAGGCATGTTGATAGTTATCGGTTCATATCTTTCATCCATATCTTCCATGAAATCCCAATCTTGACAATTGGTTCGATCGAATAAGAATCTGAATCGATTATAGGGTATGGTTCTATTGCGAATAGTAACAATGTCAGTGTTAGCCATAGTAATGAGCACGTTTTGATAAGAGTTATCGGTATATTAATAGGCGTTTCTTTCAATTTTATATATAAAAAAGAAAGAGATACATCATCGTACCTTCTCAAGTCGATTAGAACCAACTTGGCAACATATTCATCAAACTCGTAAAGAATGAGTCTGGACGTTCGGTAACCATCCGATTGGGATTATCTTCCTTGGAAATGAAGATGTTAGGGTTAGCCGCAATGTAGTAGTGATCAATGTTACTATTCGTGAAGAATTGAACAACATTTGGATTAGAAGACCAGTATCTAATTGGAATGAATTCCAATTTGGTTTCCAATAGATGTGCGACTGCTGGATTTGAACCTACATAGCGAAACACTTTTTTAGAATGTTTCTCTTTGATAAGATCAATGTTGGCTTCAATGAATGCAGCTGCATGTGGGTTGCAAAGATATTCACCATACAATTCATAGTCAATGTTGGGCATCATTTCAAACAAGTGCAGACCATTAGGGTTCATTGCTAAGGTATGCCAATTGATCTTGTCCATATTAGCTTCAAGCAACTCAATCGCAGCTGGATTCATTGATAGCATTTGCCAGTCAATCTTATCCATATTGGCGATAAGTAGATGCATTGCAGCTGGATTGCGCGATAGACTTGGCCAACAAATCTTGGTAGGATTAGCTTCTAATAGACGCATCGCGGCTGGGTTGCGAGACAATTGGCACCAATCAAGTTTATCAAGTGAAAGCCAATCAAGAATCTTCACCACTGGAGAAGGCATATTGATAGTATATGGCTGATATGGTTGATAGAGGTACTCCATTGTTTCTTCAAATTCAGTATCGTAACGTTGATTGTTTGAATCAAACACAAATTCAAATTCATTACGAGGAACTACCTTATTGCGGAGAACAATAGGGGCAGCAATAGAGGCGGCAGAGGTAGCGGTAATAGCAGACATGGTGGCTATGGAAAGCGTGGTTGATAAAAGGGTATCAGGTATTTATATATAAAAAAATCAATTTTACACAGCCATGGAAAGCAACCAAAGATAGCATTTACTCCAAGAACCCATTCTCAGTGCCATGTTCATACATCCACTTACCAACGCGCGTTGGGTGATACACATATGCAATAAGTTCTTCATGTAGCTGAGCAGTAGCTTTCTTCATCGCATCGTAGTCTAGAACAAAGATAGCTGGGTTTAGTCCAAGATATTGCCAATTATTGGGATTAGTATTAACTTCAACAACATCAATTATCGCTGGGTTTTGTAGAAGGCTACTACGATTACCCCTGTATAAGTCACCTTCAAATAGATGCAAAGCTGCTGGGTTACGTGAAAGATTATACCAACTAATCTTTTCAGGGTTGGCTTCCAATATATGAATAGCAGCTGGGTTATGACATAGCCAGAGCCAATGAATTTTATCCAAGTTGTTCTCAATAATTGAAATCATATGTGGCTCTTCCGATAATTTCATCCAAGCGATCAAACTGAGTTTATCCAAGTTGTCCTTAACAAGATGTATAGCATTTGGATTTGTTACTATAGTTGCCCAATTAATCTTATCTCGATTAGCTTCTAACAAGTGGATAGCATTTGGGTTACAAGACAAGGTATTCCAATCAATCTTCTCCATATTAGCTTCCAACAAGTGTATCGCTGATGGGTTTTCGGATAAAAGTCTCCAATTAATCTTGCTAGGATTAGCTTTCAACAAGTGTATCGCATTTGGGTTTTTAGATAAAAGTTTCCAATCAATCTTCTCCATGTTAGCTTCCAACAAGTGTATCGCAGCTGGATTAGCAGATAAAAGTCTCCAATTAATCTTGTCTTGGTTAGCCTCTAATAGAGATATGGCTTCTGGTTTGCAAGATAGACGATTCAAATCAAGTTTATCAATTGGGAACCACTCTCGGAGCTTGTAGATAGCGGGCATTGTAGTAAGAAGATCTGCGTAGCAGAATCTCAGGTATTAACTAGTAAAATTATCAATTTTATAACAAAAAAAGATACAAGATTGCAAGTCTTTACTCCAAGTATTCGCGATCAGTTCCATACTTATGCATCCATTTGGCAACACATGTTGGATGATACACAAAGGCCATAAGTTCTTCATGTAGCTGAGCATTAGCTTTTTTCATTGCATCGTAGTCAAAAGTAATTGCTGCTGGGTTGCTTAATAGTGCGCGCCAAATGATCTTATCCGGGTTCTCTTTCAACAAATGCATCGCATTGGGGTTGGATGAAAGCCAATCCCAATTAATCTTATCAGGATTAGCTTCTAACAAGTGAATGGCATTTGAGTTGCTCGAAAGATACTTCCAACAAATCTTGTCTTGGTTAGCTTCCAAAAGTTTAATAGCATTTTTATTCGTTGAAAGGTTCTCCCAATTAATCTTGTTTTGGTTTGCTTCCAGTAAATGTATGGCATTACAATTCATCGACAATTGATCCCAATCAATCTTGTCTTGGTTAGCTTCTAACAATGGGATCGCCGCAGTGTTCAAACATAAATAATACCAATCAATGTATTCAGGATTAGCTTCCAAAATAGGATATATCCACTCTTCTTCATACATCTCATCCCAGTCGATATTCTGAGGATTAGCTGCCAATATATGGTACGCTTCCCGCATGCCAGAAAGATTAAACCAACTAATTTGATCCATATTCGATTCTATCAAATGAAGTGCTTTTGAGTTTGCCGACAAATTGTCCCAATCAATCTTGTCTTGATTGGCTTCCAATAAGTGTATCGCATTTGGATTAGAAGACAAGTTCCACCAAACAATCTTATCTTGATTAGCTTCCAGCAAGTGAATTGCATTTGGGTTTCGAGACAAACGTATCCAATTAATCTTATCTTGGTTGGCTTCTAAAAGCTTGATAGCATTAGGGTTTGCCGACAAATTGTCCCAATTAATCTTGTCTTGGTTGGCTTCCAATAAGTGTATCGCATTTGGATTATAAGAAAGTAAATCCCAACAAATCTTGTCTTGGTTAGCTTCTAATACTTTGATCCCATATTTATTATGGGATAAAATAATCCAGTCATTTTTAGTTGCAAATGCTTCAAATTTCTCTTGAATCCAATGATGCAATGTAGTGGCAACGGGCATGCGCGAATTCATTATGGCGATAATCTTATCAGGTATTAATTGGCGTATCTGTCAATTTTTGCATAAAAAAATAAATTTTGGATTTGGGCATAGTAGCTCACATAAGCTGTCTGGCACCCGTCTTCCATAACAATGAATATCTACTCATAGTCCAAATACTCACTATCAGTGCCATATTTATGCATCCATTTGGCAACGCGGGTTGGGTGCCATATATAAGCAATGAGATCTTTGTGTAGCTGAGCAGTAGATGATTTCATGAAATCATAATCGATCGCAAATATAGATGGATTAATCAAGAAACCGATATGATCCCATTGTATTTTATCTGGTCTTGTTAGTAATAACTCCAAGCCATTAATATTATACGCAAGAATGCCCCAATCAATTCTATCTTTATGAGCTTCCAATAGATGGATTGCATTAGGATTGGACGACAACTGATCCCAAGCAATCTTATGAATATTTGTTTCTAACAAATGAATCGCCGCAGGGTTCCTTGATAAGGAGAACCAATCGATTTTGGTAGGATTAGCTTCCAATAAATGAATCGCCCAATCATACTGTGATAGACAAATCCAATTAATGTATTGTTGATTGGCTTCCAATAAGTGCAACGCCCATTCATAACGCGATAATAGATACCAATTAATCTTATTTTGATTTGCTTCCAATATCGGCAACATCCATTCACAGTAGCGTTCTTTATTTCTGTCATCGTGTGATAAATAAAACCAATTAATTTTTTCAGGATTATCTATCAATAGCTGCACAGCATTACTATTTTTAGTCAATGCGATCCAATCGATACTATCAAAATTAGCTTCCAACAAAGGAATTGCGCCAGGGTTTTCAGATAAATCTCTCCATATGATCCTTTCAGGATTAGCTTCCAATAAATGAATCGCATTTGGGTTGCTATTTAGAGCAAACCAATCGATCCTATCAAGGTTTGCTTCCAATAAATCAATCGCAGCAGGGTTTGCAGATAGACTTGACCAGCAAACCTTATCGGGATTATTTCTTATCAAGTGAATAGCCCAATCATATTTAGAAATTATAGACCATCTGATTTTATCCAGATTTGCTTCTAATAGTTCTAATGCCCATTCTTCCATTGATAAATAAATCCAATCTTTAATATGTTCTTGGTTAATTTTTAGTAGATTCAAAGCCTTTTCATGCACGCGAATGATATCCAATTCTTTTGAACTCAAGTAGTAATAAGATTTTTTTATGCATTCATTGAAACCATTATTTATGGCACCTTTTAAGTCAATGTCATTGTTGCCATTTAAAGCAGTTTCAATTATTATTTCTTGGAATTGATTAAATTGTTCTTCAAACTCAGATAGACTTTGATTCATTGGTTTAATCTTCATAATATCATCACGGATCTTATAAACGATGGGCATGGTAGCGATTGAGAGTTCTTGATAATGGTATCAGGTATTAATTGGTGTCTCTGTCAATTTTTACATAAAAAAAGATACACCGATGTGCCACTCACAAAGTCTCTTACTCCAAGTATCCACTCTCAGTTCCATACTCCTGCATCCATTTAGCAACACGGGTAGGATGACACACGTAAGCGATGATTTCTTCATGCAACTGAGCTTTGGTAGCTTTTGCAACTTTATAGTCAATGGTGAATATATTTGGATTCCGGAATACGGCTTCGAAATCAATGAATGGCATTTCGATAGTTTCAAGTAGTGGTAGCATGCCATGATTATTGTATAGTTGCTTCCAATCAATCTTGTGTTGGTTAGTTTCCAATAACTCAATTGCTGCCGGATTACGTGATAGTACAACCCACTTACGCATAGCATCTGGGATCGTTTTAATCAAGTGTATCGCAGCTGGGTTAATTTGAATGGTAAGCCAATTAATCTTATCCAAGTTAGCTTCCAACAAGTGAATAGCCGATGGGTTGCATGAGAGATGAGACCAGTTGATCTTCTCCATATTTGCTTCCAATAAATGCATCGCATTGGGGTTCAAACACAATTGCTCCCAATTAATCTTCTCCATATTAGCTTCTAATAAGGATATCGCGCCTCGGTTGCGAGACAAGATACCCCAATCAATCTTATTAAAGTTGTCTTTCAACAATCGTGTTGCGAATGGATTAGATGACAAGTTCTTCCAATTAATCTTGTCTTGGTTAGCTTCCAGCAATGGTATCGCCGCCGAATTCAAGGAGAGCTGATCCCAATCTACCTTATCGAGATTGTCTTTTAGTAAATGAATTGCTTCTGGCAATGCTGACAAATGATACCACACAATGAAGTGTTTATGCTCTTCTAAGAAGGGGACCGCCCTTGGGTTCATTGATAAACTTACGATGTGATGATCTTGTAGCAAGTGAAGAGACAAGATGCCGCTCTCATAGATTTCAATATGCTTCTTTATGAGTTGGTCATATGTTAATGTTGGATTTGGGCGACATAATTCTGTCTTAATGATAAACTGGATGCTTTCCATGTACTTATCAAATGTATCAAAGGTCGAATACTGGATATTGTAAGCTCGAATAACTGAATCACAGAACTTGAAGATAGCAGGCATAACAATCACTGATTATTGGTATTTACTAGTGTCTCTGTCAATTTTTTTATGAAAAAAAAGATACGCAAATGCAACCAAAGAGAGCATTTACTCCAAGTACTCACTCTCAGTACCATATTCATGCATCCATTTGGCAACGCGCGTTGGGTGATACACATAAGCAATGAGTTCTTCATGTAGCTCAGCAGTAGAATTCTTCAGAAACTTATAATCATACTTGAATATAGCTGGATTCTTTAGAAGATTTGGCCGATGAATCTTACGTTTATTAGCTCTCAACAAACGAATGGCATATGGGTTGAAAGATAATTGCTCCCAATCAATCTTATCTTTATTAGCTTTTATCAAATGGATAGCCCAAGGTCTACTGCATAATAAACTCCAATTGATACGATCTTGGTTAGCTTCCAACAATGGTAAGCTCCATTTGCCGTAATTGAAATCGTACTGTATACCTGAGAGCTCAATCCAATCAACTTTATGCTGATTTGCCATTAACAGCGGTAGAGCCCATCTTTTTGAAGAAAGTATGGACCAATTAATCTTATCCAAATTGGTTTCTAACAAATGTATAGCAGCTGGATTAGCAGATAAAGATTCCCAATTGATCTTATCTTGGTTAGCTTCCAATAAAGGTAGTGCCCACTTTTTACAAGAAAGTATACTCCACCCGACCATACAAATTTTATCCAAATTGGCTTCCAATAATGATAACGCTTCAGCATTGAAACATAACCCAATCCAATCAATCTTATCCGGATTAGCTTCTAATAATGGTATTGCCCATTTTAACATAGATAAACTTTTCCAATCGCATTTATCAGGATTAGCTTGTAGTATGTGGATCGATTTACAATTCCATGATATTTTTGCCCAATTAATTTTGTCTTGGTTAGTTTCTAACAAATGAATAGCAGCTGAGTTGCCAGATAAATACCCCCAATGAATCTTATCCTGGTTTGCCTCCAATATACGTATCGCCCATGGACGAGATGAGAGGCGAGTCCAATCAATTTTATCTAGATTGGCCTCTAGTATATGAACGGCTTTTGGGTTGAAGCATAAACACCCCCAATGAATCTTGTCTATATTAGCTTCCAATAATGGTAACGCCCATTCTTGCTGACATAGCCATTTCCATGCGCCCTCATCAAGCTTATCCAAGTTCTCTTCAATTAATGGTAACATCCATCTCTTTGAACATATTTGTAGCCAATCAATCTTATCGATATTTTCTTTGAAGATTTTCATGATGTTGGGGCTAGCTGCTCTTCG
>JACCEC010237529.1_pt1 | contig 10675 bp, 8 predicted proteins | sample 7450121 | NCBI WGS metagenome assembly JACCEC01 (sample SAMN15323455, study PRJNA562643) | freshwater metagenome | isolation source: river surface water | place: USA:Blue River Watershed | collected 2017-08-18 | reverse complement strand
GCTGCGGGGACTGGGTGAGGGCGTAGAACTCGCCGGGGTTGGTGCGGCTCGGCACGAGGAACTCGCGGGCGCCTTCCGGGGTGCTCTTGAAGAGGGTCGGGGTCTCGATCTCCAGGAAGTCCTGGCTGTCGAGCTCGGCGCGGATCGCGCGGGCGGCCTTGGCGCGCAGCTTGAGCAGGCCGATGTTGCGGGGGCGGCGGAGGTCGAGGAAGCGGTACTCGAGGCGCAGGTCCTCGTTCACCTTGTCCGCCTTGTCGTCGTCCATCGGGAAGGGCAGGTCGGCGCAGACGTTATGGACCTCGATGGTGGCGGCCAGGACCTCGACGGCCCCGGTACCGAGCTTCGGGTTGACGGTCTCGGCGGAGCGGGCGGTGACCTTGCCGGTGACCTGGATCACGGACTCGGTCTTGAGGCGCTGGGCAATCTCCTGGTTGGGTCCCGGATTGAACACCACCTGGGTCACGCCTTCGCGGTCGCGCAGGTCGATGAAGGTCACGCCCCCGAGGTCGCGCTTCGTGTCGACCCAACCCACGAGGGTCACGGTCTGGCCGGCGTCGGCGGGGCGGAGGGCGTTGCAGGTGTGGGTGCGGTTCATGGGGGCAGGTCGACGGAATCGAGGGGTATGGTTAACGGACGGGGAAAACCCTAGTCAAAGCCCAATTGGGAGGGGCAGGCGGACCTCCGGGGCGGCGCGGGGTGCCGGCCCGTGGATTGGGGTGGGCAGGAGGCCTTCCCAGGGCTTAAGTCCACGCATGCGCACCCCCGCACTCCTGGCCGCCGGCCTGCTCGCCGTCGTCGCTACCGCCGCCCCTCAGAAGGTCGAGATGGCTGGCTATCTCATCGTCCCGACCGAGCGCGTGAACGAGCCCTATGACGCCGGCTTCTCGATCTACGCCGCGGCCTGGCCGCTCCTCAGCGAGTACCCCGGCCATCGTTTCCAGACCGGCCTCTTCGGTACGTGGATGCACCCGCTGTATCCCAAGGACGCCAAGCCGAAGGACCTCTACAACGACATCGAGGGCGGCCTGGGCTGGTGGCGCGACACGCGCTTCCCGTCCGTGACGCCGAAGTTCATCATGGGAGGAGTCGGCGTAAATTTCTATGACATCGCCAACGGCCCCGCCTACGGACGGGGTACGTGGGAAGATCCGCGCGGACTCTACGGCGTCGCTCAGCTCACGCCTTGGCTGCTGTTCCCGCTCGACGGCCTGAATCTCAAGCAGGGCGTCAACGGCGAGCTCTTCGGCTACGGCTACCTGCCGATGCCGTTCGCCGAGGCCAAGGCGAAGACCGAAGGCAAGGACGTTCCCACGGGCGCCAACTGCTGGACGCTCTTCCTGAACTCTTCGAATTTCAAGGGACCGGTCTGTTTCTTCACGCCGAACTTCTGGTCGCGCGCGGCGCTCCGCGATCCCGCCGTCGCCGGCCAGATGCTGGATTCGCGCGGTTCCGATCCGAACAAGCATTTCCAGATGGAGACCCAGTATGTGCCCGCGGCGATGGCCAAGGATGAGAAGGGCGACACCTATGCGCGCGTGGCCCCGACGTCTTTCCCGGTCGGCGCCGATGGCACGACAGTCGTCCTGCATCGCCTGACCTGCTATGACCGCCGCGCCCTCTATGATGGTGTGAAGGCCTGGTTCGACGGCGGCCCCGTCGCCTCCGGCGCGATCAATCCCGCCGGTGCGCTGGTGCAGAGCTTCCGCCAAGGCGGCGGCTCCACCTGGAGCATCTACCCGCAGGGCACGAAGCGCGAGGCCAAGCCCGGGCTCGACTGGAAGGCCTTCGCCACGCCGCATATCCCCGATCCCCATACCTACGGCTACAAATGGAACGCCGACCTCGTCACGCGCGCCCGTCCGGGACTCGTCACCCTGCCGGAGTATTACCGTCTCGGCTCCTTCGGGAAGAACGGCCGCTGGAGCGCGGTGACGGCGAAAGATGTCCCGCCCGCCACCGGCCTGGCGCAGATGACCTTTGATCCGCCCAAGGAAAAGCCGCAGGCCCCGCGCGAGACCCAGCCCGGGGAAAAGACGACCTGGAAGGTCCCTGGCCCTAAGGCCGGACCGTTCCAGGCCTTCCTCGGCGACGGCAGCGTCGTGACCTACTACTGGTATCGCTTCGCCGATCAGCCCGCCATCCTCAACGCCGACCTGACGCCCGCCGAGCGCGAAGCCCTGCAGGTCAAAGTCGAGAAGCTGCACCGCACCTGGACCAAGGATCGCGACTACCTCGCGCCGCCCACCGTCGGTAAGCTCGCCGCGCTCGATCCTGCGCAGGTCCTCATCCCGCCGAAGGGGCTCGAGATCGGTTACGTGCCCATCGCTACTCGGCAGGAACTCGCCCCGGCGAAGAAGTGAGCCGGCTCAGCGGCGCTCCAGGTCCTTGGTCTCGATCGGCTCGACGTGGGCGAGGTGGTCGGGGTCCTTCTTGCCGGTGAGTACCTTGACGAGGCACCAGACGAAGAGCCCGGTGACGGAGCCCACCGAGAGGAGCATGAAGAGAAGTCCGGCGGTAGTCATGGTCGGTAAAGCGTAGGATCAGCGGGCGTCCCAGCGTTGGCCGGCGCGGCGGATCATCAGCGCCGTGAAGCCGGCGAAGAGGAGGAGACCGAAGGCCGTCAGGCGGGCGACGCCGCTCGCCGGGTGACCCGGACCGCCGACGAGGTCGAGGATCGGCTCGGTCGGGGCAAAAACGGGCGCGGAGACGGAAAGGTTCCAGCCGGCGACGTTCTTGAGGACGAACAGGCCGAAGACGATGGTCAGGAAGGCCGGCGAGAGCCAGCGGATGACGAACTTGAAGACCTTGGGGATACGCAGGTCCGCCCCGTGATGCGCCTCCGTCCAGCCGCGTTCGGTCCCGAAGGAGAGGTTGAACGCGTAGATGAGGATCGTGCCCTGCAGGAAGATGCCGATGTCGCCGATCCAGAAGTCGACGGTCGCGAGGGCCTTGAGGCCGGCGCTGAACCACACCACGAGCGTGCAGCCGACGGCGGTGATGAGGCCGAGCAGCGCGACGGAGCCGCGGCGGTCCAGCCCGAGGCCTTCCTCGAGGAAGGCGATGCCGGGCTGCAGCATCGAGAGCGAGGAGGTGATGGCCGCGATGAAGAGCAGGGTGAAGAAGAGCCCGCCGAAGAGGTGGCCGTAGGGCATGCCGGCGAAGACCTGCGGGAGCACGTTGAAGCCGAGGGCGAAGGTGCCGCCGGCGACGGCCGAGGCGCCGAGGAAGGCGAAGGCCGCGGGGACGGTGATCAGGCCGCCGAGGCCGACCTCGCAGAACTCGTTGGCCGCGGTGGCGGTCAGGCCGCTGAGCACCACGTCATCCTTCTTCTTCAGGTAGCTGGCGTAGGTGATGATGACGCCGAAGCCGACGGAGAGGGTGAAGAAGATCTGGGAGGCGGCCTTGAGCCAGACCGCGGGGTTGGAGAGGCCCTTGGCGATGTCGCGCGGATCCCACATGTAGCCCAGGCCGTTCCAGACGCTGAGTTCCGGCTTCGTCGGGTCCGGCGTGCCGAGGGTCATGACGCGCACGAGGAGGGCCAGCGCGATGACGATGAGGAGCGGCATGCCCCAGTTGCAGATGAACTCGATGCCCTTGGAGAGGCCGCGGTAGATGATGACGAAGTTCAGGATGAACACGCCGACGAAGAAGAGGAAGGGGCCGGTGAAGCCAAGGATCGCGCCGTCGGCGGCCTGCCCGGTGAAGGCGCCGAAGAAGCCCGCGTAGGCGGCGGGGTCCTTGCCGAGGTCGAGGCCGCCGGTGAAGCTGTGCCAGGCGTAGCCCAGGCACCAGGACTCGATGACGACGTAATAGAAGTAGACGCCGACGGGGATGATGAAGCCGAGGAGGCCGACGTATTTGCCCCACGGCTTGCGGATGATGGCGTGGAAGATGCCCGGCGAGGAGTTGTAGCCTTGCGTGCCGCCGAACCGGCCGAGCGTCCATTCGACCCAGCAGATCGGCAGGCCGACGACCAGGAGGGAGATGAAGTAGGCGATCAGGAAGGCGCCGCCGCCCGTCTCCTTGTCGGCCACCAGGCCGGGGAAGCGGAGGAAGTTACCGAGACCGACCGCGCTGCCGGCGACGGCCATGATCACGCCGAGTTTGGAGCTCCAGCCATCGGTTTGCTTGGTCGTCATCGTCAGGGGGTGACTGGTTTATTAGGCGAGGGGAGGGGAAGTGCAACGCTGAGAAACAGGCCCGGCTCAGGTGATGGCGGTTGGCGGCTGGCGGTTAGGAAGGGGTCCTTTCCGGGGTAGGCCCAGATCACCAGCCCTTGGCCGGTCGTGCGGTGCCCTTGCTGCTTACCGCTTGCCGCTAACCGCCAAACCCTTGGTCTTCGCTTCCCCCTATTAATCTCGCCCTTTTCATTTCATCCACTCACCTTGAGGTGATGTCTTTTGAATCTCTCGGCCTTGATGCCGCCATCCTGAAGGCCGTGGCCGACCAGGGGTACACGGAGCCGACGCCCATCCAGAAGGCGACCATCCCTGTCATCCTCGAGGGTACCGACGTCATCGGGATCGCCCAGACCGGCACCGGCAAGACCGCCGCCTTCACCCTCCCGCTCATCACCAAGCTGCTGCGCACCAAGTCCGGCGCCCATCGCGGCCTGGTCCGCTGCCTCATCCTCGCCCCGACCCGCGAACTCGTCGTCCAGATCGCCGAGAACGTGAACGCCTATTCCCGTTACGCCGGCCTGTCCGTCGCCACCTGCTACGGCGGCGTCGGCGAGCGCCCGCAGATCGCCGCGCTCCGCGCCGGTTGCGACATCCTCGTGGCCACCCCGGGCCGCCTGCTGGACCTCGGCCGCCAGGGCCACGGCAACTTCGGCGCCCTCGAGTACCTCGTCCTCGACGAGGCCGACCGCATGCTCGACATGGGCTTCCTGCCCGCGATCAACACCATCGTCCGCGCCCTCCCGAAGGAGCGCCAGACGTTGCTCTTCTCCGCCACGCTCTCCCGCGAGATCGAGGCCCTCACCTCGCAGTTCCAGCGCTCGCCCAAGATCCTCGAGATCGGCCGCCGCTCCAATCCCGCCGAGACCGTCACCCAGCTGCTGTTCGAGTGCCCCGGCGCCCTGAAGCAGGTCATGCTGCACCACCTGCTCGCCAATCCCGAGCTGAAGATGGAGACGGTGCTCGTGTTCGCCCGTACCAAGCACGGCGCGGATCGCATCTGCCGCAAGCTGGCCGGCGCCGACATCCCGTGCGCCGCGATCCACGCCAACCGCTCGCAGAGCCAGCGTCAGCGCGCCCTGCAGGCCTTCAAGAACGGCGAGGTGCGCGTCCTGGTCGCCACCGACATCGCCTCGCGCGGCATCGACGTGGACGGTATCTCCCACGTGGTGAATTTCGACTTCCCCGACGCGCTCGAGGATTACGTCCACCGCATCGGTCGCACGGGCCGCGCGCTCGCGACCGGCACCGCCATCACCTTCATCACCCGCGAGGACTACTCCGAGCTGCGCCGCCTCGAGCGGATCGTCGGCAAGCACCTCCACTGCGGCAAGCTCCCCGGTTTCGACTACACGCAGCAGGCCCCGGCGCGCACGCCCGAGGACTTCCAGCGCGACGTCGACCCGCGCGCCCGCGGCGGTCGCCCGCAGCATTCGCAGGAAGGCCACCAGCACCCGCAGGGCGGTCGCTTCGGCGGCCAGCAGGCGGCCCAAGGTCGCTACCGTCCGTTCGGTCGCCCCGGCACCCGGCGGCAGGGTGGGCCGAGGTAAGTGGTTGAATAAGGGACGGGGCTAGGGCTAGGGACAGGGACAGGGACAGGAAAAGAGTACAGAGTACAGAGTACAGAGTACAGAGTACAGAGTACAGAGTACAGAGTACAGGGGTACGCCGCGCTCTTTGATGGAGCTGGGTTTCCTTTTGAACTCCGTGTTCTGGATTGGAATCCTAGCCCTAGCCCTAGCCCTAGCCCAAGCCCTGTCCCCGGCCCTAGCCCTGGCCCTTTCTCAAACCTCTCTTCTTTCCATCGGCCTGTTTTCGTCCTAAGCAAAGCGTACCCCATCCCATGCGTTCCCTGCTTCCCCTCCTCCTGGTCGCCGGTCTCGTCGCCGCCGACGCCCCCAAGGCCGCGCCCGCCGCGCCCAAGCTCCCCGCCATCCCCTCCGCGGCGATCGCCAAGAAGAAGGAGCTCCTCTTCGAGGATAACTTCGAGGGGGCCGAGGCCGACAAGCGTTGGGTCAAGGTGGTGCCGACCTTCGCCGTGACCCAGGGCGTGCTCAAGGGCACCCAGACCCGCGACAAGACCATCCCGGCGGCCGACGGGAAGCCCGAGGTCCGCGCGCACGCCGCCGTGCATGGCCTCGAGGTCCCGACCAAGGACAGCATCGTCGAGTGCAAGGTCCGCTTCGAAGGCGCCACCATGATCGATGTCGAGTTCGACGACCGCAAGTTCACGGGCTGCCACTACGGTCACATCTGCCGGGCGCAGCTGCGTTTCAACCCGAAGGACAAGACTTTCTCCGCGGTGATCATCGACGAGAAGGACGGCAACATGCGCAACGACATCCACGCGATGAAGAACGACCCGGCGAAGAAGGCCGAGCTCGCCAAGCTGCTCGTGGGTCGCCAGGCGACCTTCCCGGTGAAGGGGGACCTCGCCGAGGGCAAGTGGCTCGCCGTGGTCGTCGAGACCGTCGGCGACGAGATGCGGATGACCGTCGACGGCCAGCCGGTCGCCTACCTCAAGTCCTCGGGTATCGCCCATGCGACCAAGTCGCGGATCGAGTTCGGTGTGGCCGGCAAGGATGGCTGCCTCGATGACCTCAAGGTCTGGAACGCCGAGCCGGCGAAGTAAGGCCAGTGTCAGCCGTTGATCGGGCCTCCGGCGCGTGCCGGGGGTCTTTTCAGGTGCGCTTCGGCAGGCTGGCGAGCAGCTGCTCCAGCTCGCGTCCGTAGCGCACGTAGGAGCGGAAGCGTTCCTCCGGGCTCGCCGGCGCGGCCTCGGGGCCGAGGTGCACGATCTTGGCGACATGCGGCTCGATCGTGAGACCGGCCGCGTATCCCGAGGCCAGCAGGTCCGCCAGCACCTCGCGGACGTGGGCGTCGCCCTGACCCGGGTAGGTGAAGGCGTCGCTCTTGCCTCCGCCCGGCGCGCGGCGGCAGTCCTTCACGTGAACGTAGGCGATGAACGGCCGCACGGCCTGATAGAACGCCAGCGTGTCCTGACCATAGGACGCGGTGTTGCCGATGTCGAAGAGGTAGCGGACGTGCGGGTGGTTCAGCTCCTCGAGGAAGGTGCGCGCGTTCGCGGGGCTCGCCCCGGCCCAGCCTTCGCAGTTCTCGAAGAGCAGCATGATGTCGCCGTCGGCGGCCAGCTTCGCCATCTCGCGATACCGTCGCAGCCCCTCGTCGCGCCATTCGCGGTCCGTCACGCCCGCCTGCATCCAGCCCATCGTCCGCACCAGCCGGGTGCCCGCGCGGCGCAGGCGCGGGATCAGCACGCGCAGGTCCGCCAGGTCGGTCGCGAAGTCGCCCGTGATGGGCCGGCTCCAGTTGCCGATCGCCGAGCCGAAGCTGCTCACCCTCAGGCCAGCGTCCTCGATCGTGTCCATCGCCCGCGCGAAGGCGTCGTCGGACACGGCGGCCGAGCAGACCTGGCGGCCGTCGAGCAGGCGCAACTCGATCGCCGGCCAGCCGAGCGTCCGCTGGGCGGCCACCTGGCCGACGATGTCGTCGGCCGCTTCATCCGCGAGGCCGGAGAGAGGGAAGGGGGACATGGCGGGAGACTGACGGGCCGTCGCGGGGGTGGGAAGCGACAAAGGCGGGCGGCGTTCAGCGCAGCAACCAATCGACCGCGCGGTCCATGCGCCCCGCCGGCGGGCCCGCGTCGACCCGCAGTCCGGGCCGGGCTCCGAGTTCGGCGGCCGCCGCGTCGTCGGCGAGCCACAGGGGGTTCGCCGCCGGCACCGCCGCCAGCAGGCCGGGTACATCGAGGTATTTCACGGCGCCTGGCACGAACATCGGGTGGCGGAAGTCAGTCAGCGTGGCGAAGCGGAAACCTTCCGGGTCCAGGGCCAGCGGCGTCTCCGCCAGGTCGACCGCCGCCATCGCGGCGAGCGGGGCCGTCCAGCCCCGGGCCGCCACGCTGACCTTGCCGCCCAAGGTGGGCAGGCCGCCGCCGAGATCAGGTTGGCGAAGGAAATCCCGGATCATCCGGATGTCATGGGCGCGTTGCACCGCCAGGCACTCGTTGTACCCGAACGTGTAGGCGGCCACCTCCCGGGGCTCCTTCACCTTGCGATTCGGCGCGTCCGGTTCGGTGCCCTGCCGGTAGAGATCCGCGCCGATCACCTCGACGCCGGCTGCGATCAGCCGTTGCACGGCCGGGCGCAGCTGTCGGCTCGTATCGCGCAGGCCGGCTTTACCGGCCGGATCGAGCCAGATCACGGCGTCGCCGCGCGCGTCGACCGGGTGCAGCCATTCGATGGACACCTCCTCGCCGCGCGCGTCGCGCAGCGTACCCTTGATCTCGAAATGGGTGGAGCGCCATTGCGTCGACGGTTCGACGAACGTCACCGGGCCGGTCGCGCGGGGGCGGGTCAGGGAGCGCCAGCCGGTCGCCACCGCGTCGCCGCCGGCGCGGAGGTCGGCGCGCAGCCGGCCCGAGGCTTCCTGGTCGAACCAGCGCAAAAGACCCCGCTCGAAGTCCGGGTCGGCCGCCTTGGGCGCCGGGTGCGCCTCATCCCAGACCGTCAGCTCCGCCTTGCCCAGCACCCGGTAGTCGCGTTCGATGATGGGCGTGGGCAGGCCCAGCCGGAAGTGGCGGTTCAGCCACCCGTAGAAAGCCGCCCGGGCCGCGCGATTGTAATTGTGCGGCGACGACTCGTCCCGATGCAGCATCACGTGGTCGCCCGCGCCCAGCCGCTCGTAATAAGCCCGGAGCTGAGGGAAGCCCTTCGTCGCCATCTCCTTGGTCCAGTCGTTCGCCGTGGTCATCCCCTGCGGCTTGGGCGCGAACAGCGCGGCGAAGTCGACGTTCCCCCGGTCGAGCCGGAGCAGCGACGCGTTCTCGCAGGTGCAACCGCCCTGCATCGCGGTGGAGACCATCACCGCAGGGAAGGAAAGGGCGATCCGGTCGTCGAGCGCCGCCAGGATCATGGTCTGCGTGCCGCCGCCGCTGGCGCCCGTGACGGCCACGCGGGCCGGGTCCACCTCGGGCAGGCTGAGCACGAAGTCGAGGGAGCGGAGGTTGTTCCAGGTCTGGAGGCCCATGACGCTCTGCAGGCGCGCCTCGGCCTGGGGGCTGTAAAGCCCCCAGCCCTCCGCGCGATTCATCTCGGGTCGCTGCTTCGCGAAACGGTGCACGAGCGATTCGGGCAACTGGACCGAGTCGGAGTCGCTCAGGCTATCCCACTGCCAGACGAGGCAGCCCATCCGGGCCAGCTGGACGCACATCGATTGGAACCGGCTCTTGCCGCCTTCGACGAAGACCTCCTGTCCGGTCGCGATCTCCTTCCGCACATGCTCCGCGGGCTGGTTCAGGAAACGCGCGTCCTTCCAGTGGCCGTGCGCGAAGAGCACCGCGGGGATCCGGCCGGTGAACTGTTTCGGCCGGTAGAGGTTGCCGGTCACGTAGAAGCCGGGCGCGCTCTCGAAGTAGACCTTGTCGATGACGTAGTCCCCTTGGTCGATGCGCCCATGGATGACCGCGCGCAGCGCACCCTTCGTCGGCAGCGGGTGGAGCCCCAGCGCCACCGCGACGTCGGTGCGCATCCCCCGGAGCGATTCCGGAGAGGTGTCGGGTCGGAGCGGAAAATAGCCGTTCAGGTCCTTCAGCGGACCGTCGCGGACCTCGGCGGCGGTCAGGGGCAGGAGGCCGGCCAACAGGAGCAGGGCGAGGCGGGGCATGGGAGGGAGACTGCGGGCAACGATGCGGGGGACAACCGGAGAAATCGGCGGGGCGGAGGGGCTTGCAACTTCCCGTCCGTCGGGTTGTTTTATCATCACTATGAAGCACCCCGCCGCCTGCGTCTGCCTGCTCGTCTCCGCCCTCGCCATCGCCGCCGACCAGCCGGCCGGTCCCCGTCCCGAACGGGAGCCGGAACCGCGTGGTGACCGTCGCCCCGAAGGCCAGCCTCAGGGTAATCAGCCGATCGTGATCCCGCTGCCCCGCGGTTTGCCGCCCGGCGCCTACATGCTCGTGCCGCTCCCGTCGCAACCCGGCCAGCCGCAGCCCGGTCGCGTCCAGGGCCAGGAGCGTCCGAATCTCGAGCGACCCAACATCGAGCGCCCCAATGTCGTCCGACCCAACGCCGACCGACCGGAGGCCGAACGTCCGAACGGCGACCGACCCTCGGCCCAGTCGCGGGAAGGGCAGGGCGCCCCCGTCCGTCCCGCCGCGATGCTGACCCCCGACGAGCAGGCCAAGCTCCGCGCCGCCATGGAGAAAGCCGGGCAGGAGGCGGCCGTGAAGGAGGCGCGTGAGGTCGCTCAGAAAGCGCAGAAGGCCCTCGAGGAAGCCCGTCTCAACGAACGCAAGGCCGCCGAGGCTGCCGCGCTCAAGGCCGACCCCTCCCTGGAACCTGTCTTCGACAAGCTCCGCAAGGGCCCGTCGAACCAGGCCCCGAATCGTCGTGGCAACGAGCGCGGCGAATCGCCGGCCCGCTAAGCCCCGGTCCGCGGATGCGCCGTCGCTGGTTCCTTTGGCTCGCGCTCGTCGG
>JACCEC011122491.1_pt1 | contig 10676 bp, 7 predicted proteins | sample 7450121 | NCBI WGS metagenome assembly JACCEC01 (sample SAMN15323455, study PRJNA562643) | freshwater metagenome | isolation source: river surface water | place: USA:Blue River Watershed | collected 2017-08-18 | reverse complement strand
ATTCCGTCTCGTCCTGCTCGCCCTGTTTGCCGCCACGGCCGCTCGTCCGGATCTCGCCGCCCGCATCGACCTCCTCCTGCTGCCACCGGCCGCGGCGGTCGCCGGCGTCACGGGACTCGAGTTGGTCGTCCACCTCAACAATCCCACCGACCGGCCGGAAACCGCCCAGCTCCCGGCCCAAGTCGAGGCCGATTACGCCACCGAACTCGGGCCCGACCGGGCGGTTTTTGCCGTCGTGGGCGGGGCGCGCACCCTTGTGATTCCCGCGATGCGGCGGGCCGAGGTGCGGCTGCGCCTGCTGCACGCGCTGCGCGCGACCGGCGGCTTTGTCTCGTTGCGACTCACCGCTCCGCCCACCAACGCCATCATGTTCGAGCTCTCCGGACCGCCGCCCGCTCCCGCGGCGGAACCCGCGCTCCTCCAAGCCGCGCGCCATGTCGATCTCACGAGCGACCACGAGAACATGCGCCGCCACATCTCGGCCTACGATCCCATCTACTTCGCCATCGGCTCCCGCGACCGGCTCAACGCCCGCTTCCAGTTCAGTTTCAAATACCGGGTGCTCGAACAGGCCCTCGGCGAGGAGTCCTGGTGGCGCCACGCCGTCCGCGACCTCTATTTCGCCTATACCCAGACCTCGATCTGGGACCTCGAATCGTTCTCGAAGCCGTTTTACGACACCAGCTACAAGCCGACCGTTTTCTTCCTCCACGAACTGCCGCGCGCCCCGCGCAGTCCCTGGCAGCTCTCGCTCCAGTCGGGCGCCCAGCACGAGTCCAACGGGAAAAGCGGCGCCCCCGTGACCTCGTCCACCCGCTCCGGCCTGCTCTCCCCCACGCTCGCGTCCCGCCATCCGAGCGACACCCGCAGCCTCAACACCCTCTACCTCGTGCCGCAGGTGCGCTGGACCGACGACAGCGGCTTCTTCCTCTCCGCCCGCGCCCGGATCAGCGCGTTTTACCAGATCGACGAGAACCCCGACATCACGGACTACCGCGGCCACGTCGAACTCACTCTCCGCGGCGGCTACGATCGCGGCCCCCAGGTCTCGGTCCATCTTCGCGGCAAACCCGGCGCGCACGGGAGCGTCGAATTCAACTTCACCTGGCCCGCCAACCAAACTCCCCTGCTCAAAAACCTGGAATTTCTCCGCTCCCTCGGCGGCTACGCGCAGATCCAGTATTTCAACGGCTACGGCGAAAGCCTGCTCGACTACGACGTCCGCCGCCGCGACCAGCTCCGCTTCGGCCTGATGATCGTCCGGTAAACCTTCCGCTGCGGCCCGCGCGGTCCCGCGCGCCTCACCGCGCGCGCGCCGCTTCCGCCGCCCGCAGCACGCGCAGCGTGTTGCCGCCCCAGAGCTGGGCGAGATCCGCCTCACGCCACCCTCGGGCGACCAAGGCACGCGTCACATTCGGATAATCGGCGACGTCGCGCAGCCCGTCGAAAGCCCCGCCGCCCCCGTCGAGGTCGAAGCCGATGCCGACATGGTCGATGCCCATGACCGCGACGGCATGCTCGATGTGGCGGATCACGTCGTCGAGCGAGACGCGGGGATTGGGCCAAGCCGCGCAGGCCCGGTCGTAGTCGCGATCCTCCTCGGCCAGCATCGCGTCGTCCGGCACGCGATCTTGGTATTTCATCAGCACGTCGGCGATCGCCTCGGTGCGGCGGTTGCCCGGATCATTTGCCAGGGAGATGGCGAGGGCGTTGATCTGCAGCACGCCGCCGCGCGCCGCGAGCGCGCGCAGCAGGTCGTCGCCGACGTTGCGCGCGTGGTCGCAGACCGCGCGCGGACCGCTGTGCGACAGCACCACCGGTGCGCGCGAATGCTCCAGCAGATCGCGCAGCACGTCGTCGCTCGCGTGCGACGCGTCCAGCACGACGCCGAGCCGGTTGCACTCCGCGACGAACTCTTTCCCCAACGGACTCAGTCCGCCCCACTCCGGTCCGCGGGGATCGGTCGACGCGTCGGCGAGATCGTTGTTCGCCATGTGCGTGAGGCCGGCCATGCGCACGCCGAGGCCGTGAAATTTGGCCACGTTCCGCAGGTCGCGGCCGACCGAATACGCGTTCTCGATGCTGAGAAAGATCGCGCGCCGACCGGCCGCCTTGAGCCGCAACGCATCGTCGGCCGTGAGTGCGAGCCCGCAGGCCGCCGCGTTGGCCTGCAGCACCTCGTGCGTGCGCTCGAAACAGCGCACCGCCCGCGCATGGGCGACGGCCAGCGCCTCCGTGCTGCGACCCGCCTGCCCCACGTAGACCGCGAACACCATCGCATCCACGCCGCCCTCGGCCATCCGCGGCAGATCGCACTGGGTGCGGTCGACCGCGTAGTCGTGCCGGGCCCCGAAGTCCCAGCCCGCCCGCATCAGGCTCGCCGTCGGCGTGTCGATGTGGGTGTCGATGGTGAAAAGCCGTTCGTGCAACGCGCGCACCGCGTCCGCCGGCTTCGCGGCCTCCGCGCTCATCGGTGGCCGCCTTTGCCGCCGCCCGGCTTGCCCGGACCCTTGCCGCCGCGGAACCACGGCCGCTCGGCGCGAGGCAGGTAGGTTTTCTTTCCGCCGCCGCTTGCGCAGGGCGGCGTGCCGCCTTGCGAGACCCGCGCGACGGGCGGCAGCTCTTTCGCCGGCTTGTCGCCGAGCAATTCCTTCGCCGCCTCGCCCATCCCGAGCTTGTGCAGCGTCGCGCGCAGCTCGCCGCGCATCTCCGGCTTGTGCCAGAAGAAGAAACTGCGCTGCGCCTGTTTCTCCTCCGGCGTGCGCGCCACCTCGACGGGCTTCTGGTTGTAGGGATGCACGCCCGTGGCGTAGATCTCCGTCGCCACCGTCATCGGTGTCGGCGTGAAGTCCTGCACCTGCTCCAGCTTGAAACCGAGTTCCTTCGTCTTCACCGCGAGATCCGCCATGTCCGCGGGTTTCGACCCCGGGTGCGAGCTGATGAAATACGGCACGATCTGCAGCTGGCCCTTGCCGAGCTTTTCCTTGGCCGCGTCGAACCGGTCCTTGAACTCGTAGAAGTAGTCGAACGACGGCTTGCGCATCACGTCGAGCACGTCGTCGGAGGTGTGCTCGGGCGCGACCTTGAGCCGGCCGGAGACGTGATGCTGCACGAGTTCGTCGATGTAGCGGTCGTGGCTCTTCTTCGCCTCGGGCTTCGCGTGGTCGTGCAAAAACAGGTCGTAGCGGATGCCGCTGGTCACGAACGCGTGCTTCACGCCCGGCGTCTCGCGCACCGCCTTGTAGATCTCGAGCAGCGGCGCATGGTCGGTGTCGAGGTTGCGGCACACATCGGGCCAGATGCAGCTCGGCCGGATGCACTCGTCGCAGATCCACTGCTCGAGGCCCTTCATCTTATACATGTTGGCCGAGGGGCCGCCGAGATCGGTGATCGTGCCGTGGAAATCGGGCATCTGTTTGATGCTCTCCACTTCCTTCAGAATGCTCTCCTTGCTGCGGCTCGCGACGAACTTCCCCTGGTGCGCCGAGATCGTGCAGAAACTGCACCCGCCGAAGCACCCGCGGTGCATGTTGATCGAGTGCTTGATCATCTCGTAGGCCGGGATCGGCCCGCGCTTGCGGTAACGCGGATGCGGCAGCCGCGTGTAGGGCAGGTCGAAACTCGAATCGATCTGCCCCTCGCTCATCGTCGGAAACGGCGGGTTCACCACCAGCATCCGTTCGCCCGTCGGCTGGAGCAGCCGGCGCGCCTTCACGCGGTTCGACTCCGTCTCGATGTTTTTGAAATTCCGCGCGTAGAGCGCCCGGTCCGCCACGCACTCCTCGTGCGCGTGCAGCGTGAAGTCTTCCCAGTGCTGGTTTTTCGGCAGCGGCGCTCCGGGCGGCAACAGCACCGCCGTCTGCGCGATCGTCTTCAGCGACGAAAACGGCACGCCGCGCTTCATCAGCCGCATGATCTCCAGCAGCGGCAGCTCGCCCATGCCGTAGACGAGCATGTCGGCGCCGCTCTCCGCCAGCACGCTGGGTTTCAGCGTATCCGACCAGTAGTCGAAATGGGTCACACGCCGCAGGCTCGCCTCGATCCCGCCGATCAGCACCGGCACGTCCGGCCAAAGCTGCTTCAGGATCTGCGTGTAGGCCGTCACCGCATAGTCGGGCCGGAAGCCGTGCTCGCCGCCCGGCGTGTAGGCGTCCTGCTGCCGCAGCCGCTTCGCGGCCGTGTAGCGGTTCACCATCGAGTCCATGCAACCGGCCGTGACGCCGAAAAACATCCGCGGTGCGCCCAGTTTCTTGAAGTCGCGCAAATCGTCGCGCCAATTGGGCTGGGGCACGATGGCCACGCGCAGCCCCTCGCGCTCGATCATGCGTCCGATCACCGCCGTGCCGAACGCCGGATGGTCGACGTAGGCGTCACCCGAGATGATGATCACGTCGAGGTAGTCCCAGCCGCGTGCCTCGACCTCGTCGCGGGTCGTGGGCAGCCAGCGCCGCGAATCCCAGATGGGATCGCGGGCGGGCGGTGGGACTGCGGTGGAGGAGCCGGTGGGTTGGGACACGGGAACAGGCACGGAAGGTCGGCAAGCTTCCCGCGCGGAGCAAGCACGGCCGCAGGCCTCCCGTTGACACGGCCCAAGCCCCGCCTTCCCTCGGCTCGCCCCACTCCCGACGGCCTCCCCGCTCACCCTCCTGCCATGCGCCTACTTGCCCCGCTGCTCGTGTTCGGTCTCGCGTTTGCCTGCACGCTCCAAGCCCAGTCGGGTCTCGAACCCCGGCTCCGGGCGATTTTCGGCCCCGGCCGCGAATTCGAGCCGCGCACCGTCGGGCCGATCCGGTGGCAGGATGACAGCCGCAGCTACACAACGGTCGAACCCGCTGCCACCGACAAATCGGCCCGAGAAATCGTCCGCTGGGACGCCGCCAGCGGTCGGCGCGAGGTCCTCGTCACCGCTGCCCAACTCACCCCGCCCGGCGGCGCCGCCAAACCACTCGCGCTCGACGACTACACTTGGTCGCGCGACGGCCGCCGGCTGCTGATCTTCACCAACGCCCAGCGCGTCTGGCGCCAGAAGAACCGCGGTGACTACTGGGTCCTCGAGCTGACCTCCGGAAAACTCCGGCGCCTCGGCGGCGACGCGCCGCCGGCGTCGTTGCTCTTCGGTAAATTCTCTCCCGACGGCGACCGCGTCGCCTACGCCCGCGCCGGCAACCTCCATGTCGAGGATCTCGCGTCCGGCACCATCACCGCGCTCACCGCCGACGGCTCCGCGACCGTCACCAACGGCACGCCCGACTGGGTCAACGAGGAGGAACTCGCCATCCGCGATGCGTTCCGTTGGAGCGACGACGGGCGGGACATCGCATTCTACCAATTCGATACCGCCGGCGTCGGCGAATTCGTCCTGCTCAACAACACCGCCGGCCTCTACCCGCAGCTGACGCGCATTCCTTATCCCAAGCCCGGCACCACCAATTCCGCCGTGCGAATCGGCGTGGTCGCGGCCACCGGCGGTCCCGTGCGCTGGATGAAACTGCCGGGCGATCCGCGCGAAAACTACGTCGCCCGACTCTCCTGGACCAAGGACACCCACCAGCTCGTCCTCCATCGCCTCAATCGCCTGCAGAACCGCCTCGACGTGCTCCTCGCCGATCGGGACACCGGCGAGGTCGCGCCCTTGTTCCAGGACACCGACGCCGCGTGGGTCTCGGTGCGCGAAGCGGTGTTGTGGACCCGCGACGGCGACTCGCTGATCACCCTCAGCGACCGCGACGGCTGGCAGCGCGCCTACGCGGTTTCCCGCCGCGACCGCTCCGTGCGTGCCCTCACCCCGGCCGGCGCCGATGCGACGATGCTCGTCGGCACCGACGCCACCGACACGTGGCTCTACTACCTGGCCTCACCCGGCGACGCCACCCAGCGCCTGCTTCATCGGTGCCGTCTCGACGGAACCGGACAGGCGGAACGCATCACGCCCTCCGACCAGCCGGGCGTCCATACCTACACCCTTTCCCCCGACGGCGCCTTCGCCGTGCACACCCGATCCCGTCTGCACACCCCGCCGGTCGTCGAGCTGGTGCGGCTGCCCGCCCACGAGTCCGTCCGGGCCTTCGAGGATAACCGCGCCCTCCGCGAGAAAGCGGCGGCCTTCGTGCGCGCCCCGGAATTTTTCCGGATTCCCGCCGCCGACGGCGCGGTGCTCGACGGCTGGATGATCAAGCCCCGCGACTTCGACCCGAAGCGCAAGTATCCGTCCGTCCTCTACGTTTACGGCGAGGTGGGCAACGTCACCGTCACCGATGCGTGGGGCGGCACCCGGATGTTGTTCCACTACGCCCTCGCCGATTCCGGCTACGTGGTCGTCAGCCTCGACAACAGGGGCACGCCCGCCCCCAAGGGCCGGGCCTGGCGCAAGGCCTGCCACGGCGATGGCAACGCCATTGTCGTGCGCGACCTGCCGCCGGCCCTCGAGAACCTGCTGCGCGAGCGCCCCTACCTCGACCGCGCCCGCCTCGGCGTCTGGGGCCACAGCGGCGGCGGCGCCAACACCCTCAACCTGCTTTTCCGCGCACCGGAGCTCTTCGCCGTCGGCGTGGCCAACGCCCCGGTGACCGATACGCGCTACTACGACTCGATCTACCAGGAGCGTTACCAGGGCCTGCCGGCGGACAACCCGTCCGGCTACCGCGCCGCCTCGCCCGTCCATTTCGCCGACGGTCTCCGCGGACATCTGCTGCTCATCCACGGCAACGCCGACGACAACGTCCACTACCAGCACGCCGAGCTGCTGATCAACCGCCTGATCGAGCTCCAGAAACCCTTCGACATGCTTGCGTATCCGAACGGGTCGCACGCCCTCAACGAGGGCAAGGGCTACGCCGCCCACCGCTATCTGGCGATCGCGCGCTATTTCGAACGCCACCTGCGCCCCGCGCCCGCGGCGAAGTGAATCACGGCCGGCGCCGGGCCGCGTGGTCTTCCGCGGCCTGCAGGAGACGGATCACGTTGCCACCCCACATGTCGGCGAGGTCCGTCTCGGAGTAACCCTCCTTCAGGAGGCGCTCCGTGATTCTGGGCAAAGCCGCGACATCGCGCATGCCCTCGACCCCGCCGCCGCCGTCCCAGTCCGCGCCGAAGCCGACGTGCTTCGGTCCGACGAGTTTCAGCGCGTGCAAGACGTGCCGCATATAGTCCTCGAAGGTCGCCTGCGGCACGGGAAATTTCGTTTCGATTTCACGACGTTCCCGCGAAAACGCCTCCTGTTGCTCCGGCGGCAGCTCCACCGCCGAGACCGGACCGCCCCGGCTCGGGCGGGTCGCGGCGCCGCCGCGCGTCCCGCTCCCGCCCGCGCCGCGCGGCGGCAACCCGTATTTCAGGTAGAGCTGCACCATCGCGGCGTTGCGCTCCGGATTCGGCGGCGTGGGGATCAGGTAGGCGCTCAGGGCGTTGATCTGGATGACGCCGCCTTTGGCCGCGAGCCGCCGGATGCGTTCGTCGTCGATGTTGCGGGGGTGGTCGTTGGCGCCCCGCGGCCCGGAGTGGGAAAGGATGATCGGCGTCTTCGACAACTCGAGCATCTGGTCGAAGACGCTGTCGGCCGCGTGCGACGCATCCAGCACGATGCCCAGCCGGTTGCATTCCGCCACAAAATCCCGGCCGAGCGGACTCAGGCCGTTCCATTCCGGCCCCGCCGGGTCCGTCGCCGAGTCGGCCAGGTCGCTGTGCGTCGTGTGGGCCGGGCTCATCATGCGCACGCCGAGGGAGTAAAATGTCTGCACCAGCGTGAGGTCTTTGCCGATCGGATACGCGTTCTCGATGCTCAGGTAGACGATGCGTTTCCCTTTGGCGGCGATCCGCGCGGCATCGGCCGCCCGCAACGCGAGTTCGAAGTGCTGCGGATGCGCCGCCACCATTTCGCGGATCTCCACGGTCCGGCGCAGCGCCCGATCGCGCGCCGCGGCCAATCCCGCCGGCGTGCGCGGGCCCTGCGCCGTGTAAATCGCCCAAAAGCCCCCGTCCAAACCGCCTTCGATCATCCGCGGCAAATCCACCTGCGAGCGGTCGTCCTCCCAGCGGTGCCGATCGGTGATCTTCCACCCCGGGCGGGCGAGGTTGGCGGGCGTATCCAGATGGGTATCCAGCACGATCAATCGCTCGTGCAGCGCTCGCGCCCGGGCCATGAACGCCTCCGCCGACTCCGCCGCCCCAACGACGGTTGCACCGGCCACCCACGCCCACGCTCCCCAACACGCCGTCCGTCGCACGAAGTTCATGCCTCAGCCGACTGCACGCCGCATGCCGACGCAACGCCGCACCACCGGCCGCGCCGCCCCCCTCCCCGGCTTCCGTGGTCCCACCTCGCGCCTCCGTCGCTGCCGGTCCGGAGTTGCAGTCCGGAAACTCTCCGGCTCTGTGTTGCGTCCCTGCTCCTCATGTCCTCCCCCTCCGTCGAAAACGTCGTCATCATCGGCACCGGTTGCGCCGGTCTCACCGCCGCCATCTACACCGCCCGCGCGAGCCTCAACCCGCTCGTGCTCGAGGGCCCCCTGCCCGGCGGCCAGCTCACGACGACCAGCGAGGTCGAGAATTTCCCCGGCTTCCCCCACGGCGTGGACGGGTTTCAGCTGACGCAGAACATGCGCGAGCAGGCCACCCGCTTCGGCACCCGGTTCGAGCAAGCCCTCGTCCAGTCCGTCGACTTCACCTCGATGCCCCGCAAACTGGTCTGCGACGGCCGCACCATTCTCGCCAAGAGCGTGATCATCGCCACCGGCGCGTCGCCCAGGATGACCGGTATCCCCGGCGAAAAGGAACTCTACGGCGGCAAGGGCGTGACCACCTGCGCCACCTGCGACGGCGCGTTCTACCGCAAGATGGAGGTCGCCGTGATCGGCGGCGGCGACAGCGCCGCCGAGGAGGCGCTGTTCCTCACCCGTTTCGCCAGCAAGGTCTACCTCGTCCACCGCCGCGACACCCTCCGCGCCTCCAAGATCATGGCCGACCGCGCCACCTCGCACGAAAAGATCCAGTGCGTCTGGGACAGCGTGCCCGTCGCCGTCGAGGGCGTCGCCGCCGGAGCCGTCAGCGGCCTGCGCGTCAAAAACACCAAGACCGGCGCCGAAACCGTGCTCCCCGTGAAGGGCATTTTCGTTGCGATCGGCCACGTGCCCAACACCGGCCCGTTCGCCCCGCCGCTCGAAGTCGACGAGGGCGGCTATTTCAAGCCCCAGCCCGGTTCGCAGGTCCGCTCCAACATCCCGGGCGTCTACGTCGCGGGCGACTGCTCGGATCATGTCTACCGTCAGGCCATCACGGCCGCCGGCATGGGCTGCCAGGCTGCGATCGAGGCCGAGCGCTGGCTCGCGGAGCATCACGGGTGATTCGGCCGTGACGCTCGTCTTGCCGCCGACGGTGGCCGACTACCATCGGCAACTCGGCATCCCCGCCACCTACGCCGCCGAGCGCGGCCTGCCGTTTCACGCCGAAGCCGACGAAGCTTCGCTCGTCGAAGTCGCCGTCAGTCCCGACGGCCGGCCGATCAAGCTGACGCCACCCGCGGCCGACGCTTGGCGCAGGCTTCAGGCGGCGGCAGCCGTCGCAGGCGTGCCGCTGATTCCGGTCTCGGGTTTCCGCTCCCTCGCCCGCCAAGCCGGCATCGTCCGCGACAAACTCGCCGCCGGCCGCACCCTCGAAGAAATCTTCCGCTACGTCGCCGCCCCCGGGTTCAGCGAGCATCACACCGGCCGCGCCATCGATGTCGGCACGCCCGGCCACCTCGACCTCGAGGAGGACTTTGCGGAGACCCCGGCCTTCGCGTGGCTGGCGTCCCATGCGGCCGGTTACGGTTTCCAGCTCTCCTACCCGCGCGGGACCACCCACGGCATCGGCTATGAACCGTGGCATTGGTGCTGGCATCCGGCATCCCCGGCCTGACCTCCCGTCTGCGCCCCCCCGCGGCCGGCATGGTCCGCCCGCGACTTCCCCAGCGGGAATTTCGGGTCGACCCGAGACCAGGCTGAGAACCGCGGGCCAACTCACACCCCGCATTCGCCCGGCTTCTGGAATTGGAATAGTTCTAATTCCCACTTGCACCTTGGAATCATTCCAATTGGTTCGCGGCCTTCGTTTCTCGACATGCCCACCGCCCACCAAAACGCCGACGCCCTCGCGCAACGCCTCTCCGACAGCGGCCTGCGCGCGACCCCGCAGCGCGAAGTCGTTTACGACGTCCTGCTCAAGAAGCGCGACCACCCCACCGCCGACGAAGTGTTCGTCCGCGTGAAGTCCGAACTGCCCACCATCTCGCTCGCGACCGTCTACAACTGCCTCGAGACGCTCGTGCAGTGCAACTTGGTCCGCGCCGTCAATTTCGAGCGCGGCCCTACCCGCTACTGCCCCAATCTCCGTCCCCACGCCCATTTTCACGACGAACAGACCGGCAAGACGCACGACATCGATCTCCCGCCCGACCTGCTCGAAAACGTGAAGTCCGTGCTTCCCGCCGGCTACAATTCCTCGTCCGTCGAAATCATCTTCCGCGGCAAAGCCACCAAAGCCGCGTCCTGATCGGACCGACCGCCGCCGCCTCGCCTTCCAGCCACTCCTCACTTTTCCGACATGTCCTCGCTCGTCATCCAAGACCTCCACGTCGCCATCGGCGAAAAAGCCATCGTCAAGGGCCTCTCCCTCACGATCAACAGCGGCGAAGTCCACGCCATCAT
>JACCEC010800732.1_pt1 | contig 10676 bp, 10 predicted proteins | sample 7450121 | NCBI WGS metagenome assembly JACCEC01 (sample SAMN15323455, study PRJNA562643) | freshwater metagenome | isolation source: river surface water | place: USA:Blue River Watershed | collected 2017-08-18 | reverse complement strand
GCACGTGCCCATGCACATGATCAAGGAGAACATGGACCTGCAACTGGAGCAGTGCCACGAAGCGCCTTTCTACACGCTCGGGCCGCTGACCACGGATATCGCTCCCGGCTACGATCACATCACCTCGGGCATCGGTGCGGCGCAGATCGGCTGGTATGGCACGGCGATGCTCTGCTATGTGACGCCGAAAGAGCACCTCGGCCTGCCGAACAAGACGGATGTGAAGGACGGCATCATCACCTACAAGATCGCGGCGCATGCGGCTGATCTGGCGAAAGGCCATCCCGGTGCGCAGATCCGCGACAACGCGCTGTCCAAGGCGCGCTTCGAGTTTCGCTGGGAAGATCAGTTCAATCTCGGTCTCGATCCGGACAAGGCGCGTGAATTCCACGATGAGACCTTGCCGAAAGATTCCGCCAAGGTAGCGCACTTCTGCTCGATGTGCGGGCCGCATTTTTGCTCGATGAAGATCACGCAGGAAGTGCGCGACTATGCAGAGAAGCAGGGCATCAGCGAGATTGAGGCACTAAAGCAGGGCATGGAAGTCAAGGCGGTCGAGTTCGTGAAGACTGGTGCCGAGCTCTATCGCAAGCAGTGACCATGGCCGCGATGATCTCCATTGAGCTCAACGGTGAGGCGCGCACGATTGCCGACAGCGACAGCGTGCAAGACCTGATCGATGCCTTGTCACTGTCGAATCAAGCGCTGGCGATCGCCGTCAATCGCGAAGTGGTGCCGCGTGCGAGATGGCGCGAGCATCGCTTGGCTGGCGGTGACAAGGTGGATGTTGTGCGGGCGATTGGTGGGGGATAGTAAGCAGCCATGTTGTCATGGGACCCAGCGTTCGCCGGGATCACGATAGTGAGGCTGCTGCCCTTTCACCTGTGATCCCGGCGGAGGCTGGGATCCCTCTCTGCAGACCCAACAAGGAATGTCTTGATATTATGAGTAATCATCACAACGACGGCCTCACCATCGCCGGTAAAACCTACCGCTCCCGCCTGCTGGTGGGCAGCGGCAAATATAAAGACCTTGATGAGACCCGCCTTGCCACCGAGGCGAGCGGCGCCGACATCATCACCGTCGCGATCCGCCGCGTGAACATCGGCCAGGATCCGAATGCGCCCAGCCTGCTGGATGCCGTGCCACCGACGAAGTACACGATCCTGCCCAACACCGCCGGCTGCTATAACGCGAAGGACGCAGTCTATACGCTGCAACTGGCGCGCGAACTCCTGAACGGCCACAAACTCGTCAAGCTGGAAGTGCTGGGCGATGAGAAGACCCTGTTTCCCAACATGCCCGAAACGCTGAAGGCGGCGGAGACGCTGGTGAAGGACGGCTTTGACGTGATGGTCTACTGCAGCGACGATCCGATACAGGCAAAGATGCTCGAAGAGATCGGCTGCTGCGCGGTGATGCCGCTGGCCTCGCTGATCGGCTCGGGCATGGGCATTCTGAACCCCTGGAACCTGTCGCTGATCATTGAGCAGGCGAAGGTGCCGGTGCTGGTCGATGCCGGCGTCGGCACCGCGTCCGATGCGGCCATTGCAATGGAGCTGGGCTGCGATGGCGTGCTGATGAACACGGCGATCGCTGGCGCGCAAGATCCGATCCGCATGGCGCGTGCAATGAAGCTGGCCGTCGAGGCGGGGCGCGATGCCTTTCTGGCCGGGCGCATTCCGCGCCGCTTCGCTGCATCGCCGTCGTCGCCGATGGCGGGCCGCATTGCATGAACACACCCTGCGTGCTGGTGTTCGCCGGGCTGGATCCCAGCGGGGGTGCCGGCATTCAGGCGGACATCGAGTCGATCTCGGCGATGGGCGCACATGCGCTGCCCGTGATCACGACGCTGACGGTGCAGGACAATGATCGCGTTCACGCGATCCACCCGGTCGATGCTGAGCTGCTTCGCGCGCAGGTTCATGCGCTGACCAGCAAGATCGCTATTGCGGCGATAAAAATCGGCATCGCGGGCAGCCGAAAGACTGTCGATGTGATTGTCGAGACCATCCACCGGCTGCGCGCGCAGCAGCCAGCGCTGCCCGTGATTCTCGATACCGTGCTGGCAAGCGGCCATGGCGATGCACTGTCGCGCGAAGATGCGGTGCAGATGATCCAGCCCTTGCTCCCGCTGGCCACAGTGCTGACGCCCAACCTGCCCGAGGCCGCACGCCTGTGTGGCGGGGAAGCGGATATCCAGCGGCAGGCCATGCAGTTGCGGTCATTCGCACCGCATGTGCTGATCAAGGGGGGGCATGCCGACGGCGCCGACGTCATCAACCGCTGGTTTCATGATCAGCAGCAGCAGGTATTTTGCTGGCCGCGCCTGCCGGGAGAATTTCACGGGACGGGTTGCACGCTGGCCTCGGCCATCGCCGGCTGCCTTGCCCGTGGCCTGACGGTCGCCGATGCCCTGCAGCGTGCGCAGGCCTATGTGAACGATGCATTGCAGGCAGCGTATTCGATTGCCGACGGTCAGGCCATACCCGGCCGACGAACCGCCTCTCTTCAGGAGACTCCATGAAAGGTTTGTATCTCGTTACGCCCGATTGGGATGACACCGATCGCCTGATCGATATCACAGGCAAGGCGCTCGATGCGGGTGCAGCGCTGGTCCAGTACCGGCACAAGACAGCGACCGACAGCTTGCGGCACGAGCAGGCAAGCGCCTTGCTGGCCTTGTGCCGTCGACATAAGGTGCCCTTCATCATCAATGATCATCTGACGCTCTGTGAGTCGATTGATGCCGATGGTCTGCATGTCGGCGGCACGGACAGCCCGGTTGCCCAAGTGCGCGCTCAGCTGGGTAGCGGCAAGATCATCGGTGCATCCTGTTATGGCGATCTGCAGCTGGCCGCAGATGCCGCAGAGGCGGGTGCCAGTTATGTAGCCTTCGGCGGCTTCTATCCGTCGCGCGTGAAGAAATATGACGTCACGACCCCGGTCGATATCATTTCGCGTGCAAAGCGCAAGCTGTCTGTGCCGGTCTGTGTGATCGGGGGCATGACGCCTGAGAATGCGGCGCCGCTGATTGGTGAGGGTGCCGATATGGTGGCCGCGATCAGCAGCGTGTATCAGAGCGATGCTCCGGATCGTGCCGCTGATGCCTTCGTACGCCAGTTTGTACCGTCGGTCGCTTGACATCACGATAGCGGCCACGCGTCACTTCCCGGCGCTACCAGCATTCAGCGCCATGTTCGATGGTGTTCGCACTGACACTCAGTAACCGACACCAATTTTCAAAATTCTCGGAACCAACATCCCGGCTTGGCAACCCACGTCTGAACGTCGGCGCGCGATACTCGTGCGCTGCGTCTCTCGAACATTTGTTCGGTGTTCGAAAATTCTCGTGTGGGGAATCTCTTGTCAAACACGCTCGCGCATCTGCAGACGCATATGCAGGCATTAGGCCCGGCGGCCGATTGGATAGAGTCGATCATTCAGGATGATGATCAGAGCTGGTCTTTGCATACGACGCAGGGAGTGGATATCGGCGTCAGCTTTGCGTCATCACCCGCCCGGTTGATTTTTTCCGCGCTGATTGGCATGCCCGACGAAGTCGAGCGCGAGGCCGTGTACGCGACGATGCTCTGCACGAATTTGCTGTATGTCGATCAGGCCGCTTTGCGCGTTGCACTGACGGGTCCGGAGGGTGAGCTGATGCTGATCAGTGAAACCACTCCTGCCGACTGGCATCTGTCTGAAATCATCGATGCACTGTCAGAGTTTTCTGCCACAGCGCTCAATTTCATGGACACCCTTCAGCTGTCTGTTGAATCCGTCAGCGAAACGTCTGTTCATGCCGCCGCTTCCCTGCGAGTTTAATCACCATCAAGGAATCATCTCATGCATGCCACTATCGGAACCCATCACTCAAGCAAGCGCAACCTTGTCCCGTTGTCGTCGAATGTCCCATCAGAAGCTGTAGCGACCGTCTATGACGCAGTTCGCCACAAACCCGGTGACACCATTGTTCGTGCTGGCAAGGGCGCAGACGATAGCCGTTATGTCTACATGCCGAAAAAAGAGAGCCGGTTTGCCGCTGCAACCTATAAGGCCGCCAGCATTCAACGTCACCGGCAGCAGATGGCCGAGCTGCTGACTTACCTCGGCGATGGTCTGAACATGAAAGAATCCGTTGGCAATCACCAGCGAAGGGCCATTCTGGAATTGCGGAAGCTGGTGATAAAAAAAGACTTGTCTACAGAGGATTTCACTGCAAAGGAAATCGTCTGGACGCTGAAGCCATTGAATGATCACGTCAAGGGACGCCGGCGGCTGGAGAAAGTCTCGGCGATCAGGAATGCAGGCAGTCCGATGCTGAAAAGTCGCCGCGATTATTTGAATCAGTTTCTCCGCATGAGTGATTCCGATTTGCGGATACTGCAGCAGGCGCTTTTTGCCAACACGGAAAAGACGATCTCTTTTCAGGAGAAAAAAATCGTCCTGCAAAGTATGTTCGCACTCATCAAGACCTATCTGAAAGCGGGCGATCAGGGGGTGAGCCTCGCTGAACTGGTGCGCCAGAGCCCGCACCGGGATCTGCTGCTCAAATTTGCGAGTGCCTGGTTCGATCATGTCAACAAGCGCCAGCCGAACCAGCGGTTCAATTTACTGATGACCTTCAGCTGGCAAAAGACCATGACCTCGGTATGCCAGACCATCCAGACCATCGCCCGCGAGGCAGTCGGTGCTGAGCAAAAATCCCTGCCAGCCAGCCCGGATCGCTCTGCGCTGCTGACGAACATGATCGAGAAAGGCCGCGTGTCAGCAAAGGGATCAGCACAGGGATCAGCACAGGGATCAGCACAGGGATCAGCATGCGACACCCCTACAAAACTCACCTCATCCTCTCGCACGACCCAGCGATCGGCGCCACTGCCCGCAACGCCATCGTCGGCGGACATCGCATTGCAGACGGTTACCAAACTCGGCGCTCCTGCCCAGCTCGCCGAGCAGGAGGTCGACTCGTCGCTCGAGCTGGAGGCCGTGTCGTTGCCGGAAGACGCGGCTGATCAGCATCAGGCCCCGCCCGAGCTGCAGGTGCCCATGCAATTTGGCTGGCTCAGCGACCCTAGTACCTGGCCCCAGCCCAGCGGGCCGGTCGCGTCCTGATCTGCTGCGCTGTCGGACGGCGCAGGAAGCAGAGCAGCGCATCGGCGCAGACGTATAATCCGCCGATGCAAAATCTCCTTCATAACCTCAATCCTGAGCAGCTGGCAGCGGTCACGCTGCCGGCGCAGCCTGCGCTGATTCTTGCGGGGGCCGGCTCCGGCAAGACCCGGGTGCTGACCACCCGCATCGCCTGGCTGATACAGACCGGCCAGATGTCGCCGGCGGGTGTGCTTGCGGTGACCTTCACCAACAAGGCTGCCAAGGAAATGCTGGCGCGTCTGTCCGCGATGTTGCCGATCAATACGCGGGGAATGTGGGTAGGTACCTTCCACGGGCTGTGTAACCGCCTGCTGCGTGCCCACTATCGTGATGCCGCCTTGCCGCAGACGTTTCAGATACTCGACTCGCAGGACCAGCTGTCGGCGATCAAGCGCCTGCTCAAGCGATTGAACATCGATGATGAGAAGTATCCGCCCAAACAGTTGATGTACTTCATCAACAGCGCGAAAGATCAAGGTCTGCGGGCACCGGATGTTGAGGCGAGCGATGATTACCAGCGCAAGTTCGTCGAGCTGTATCAGGCCTATGACGATCAGTGCCAGCGCGAGGGCGTGGTTGACTTTGCCGAGCTGCTGCTGCGCTGTTATGAACTGCTGTCGCGCAATCAGCCATTGCGGGAGCATTATCAGGCACGCTTCCGGCACATTCTGGTCGATGAGTTTCAGGATACAAACGACTTGCAGTACAAGTGGCTGAAGCTGCTGGCGGGGCAACACGGTGCCGTATTTGCCGTGGGTGATGATGATCAGAGCATTTACGCGTTCCGGGGTGCGAATGTGGGCAATATGTCCGCGTTCGAGCGGGAGTTCAACGTCCAGAACCTGATCAAGCTCGAGCAGAACTATCGCTCGCATGGCCATATCCTTGATACGGCGAATCAGCTGATTTCACATAACACGCGCCGTCTCGGGAAAAATTTGCGCACCGATGCCGGCCATGGCGAGCAGGTACGCATCTTCGAGGCGTCCAGCGATCTGCAGGAAGCCCAATGGCTGATCGAGGAAGCGAAAAACCTGATCGCCGAGGGATGGATGCGCAGCGAGATTGCGGTGCTGTATCGCTCCAATGCCCAGTCGCGCGTGATTGAACACGCGCTGTTTTCTGCCAGCCTGCCTTATCGTGTGTATGGTGGTCAGCGCTTCTTCGAGCGCGCCGAGATCAAGCATGCGATTGCTTATCTTCAGCTGATCGACAATCCCCACAATGATTCCGCTTTCCTGCGGGTGGTGAATTTCCCCACGCGCGGCATTGGCGCGCGCAGCCTCGAGCAGCTGCAGGATGCCGCACGCCAGTATGGCATTTCGCTGTACGCAGCCGTGCCCTATGTGGCTGGCAAGGCGGGGACCGTGCTGGCCGCGTTTGTCAAACTGATCGAGGGGCTGCGTTTCGAGACCGAGCGTTTGCCGCTGCAGGAGATGGTGCAGATCACGCTGGAGAAGAGCACGCTGATCACCCACTATCAGGGCGAAAAGGAAGGCGCGGATCGTATCGAGAACCTCGAGCAGCTGGTCAATGCGGCGGCGCTGTTCCTGTCCGAAGAGGGCTTCCGCAACGATGCGCCGGCGCTGGTCGGCCCGCAAGTCGAGAGCGCAGCACCGGCGCTGGTCGCGGGCGATGGCATCGAGATCATCGATGCCGATGTGCCGCTGACCACCGTGATGTCGCCGTTGTCTGCGTTCCTCTCACATGCCTCGCTGGAGGCGGGCGACAATCAGGCGCAGGCCGGTCAGGATGCGATACAGCTGATGACGGTGCATGCCGCGAAAGGACTCGAATTCGATGCGGTGTTCATCACCGGGCTGGAAGAGGGCTTGTTCCCGCATGAGAACAGCGAAGAACTGGATGACGGGGTCGAGGAAGAGCGGCGGCTGATGTATGTCGCCATCACCCGGGCGAGAAAGCGGCTGTACATGAGCTTTGCGCAGACGCGCATGCTGCACGGCCAGACGCGCTACAACCTGCGTTCCCGCTTCTTTGATGAATTGCCCGATGAATCGCTGAAGTGGCTGTCACCGCGAGTCCAGCCGAACTGGTTCTCCGGTTCACAAAAGGCGGCCTGGGTCGATGCGCCGGACAGCGGTAATAACCAGATCGCCCAGTCATTCAATTCGCGCAAGGATATTGGATGGCGTGTCGGTCAAACCGTGCTGCACCAGAAATTCGGTGAGGGCGTGATCGTCAATATCGAAGGCAGCGGCACGCAGGCGCGTGCGAGCATCAATTTCGGGAAAAGCGGGATGAAGCTGCTGGATCTGGGTGTGGCGAAGCTGGAGCGCGTCAGTTAAGTCATCGGCCGGTGCGCTGCCCGGCCTCTGACAGGGCTCACCGCATTGCCCACCACATCGCCCACGGCATCGCTGGCGCGGCGTTAAGCCGGTTCCTGCTGCGGGCGCTCGAACACCTGCAGATAGGTCGGATAAAACGAGCAGTACATCACAATGGTCAGGATGACCGACAGTGGCATCAGCAGCATCACGGTCACCAGCGTTTTCCCCAGCAGGAAGCTGAGCAGGGTGCTGACGATGGCCGGCAGCGCAATGCCGATCAGGATCCAGCCCAGCGCATAGGCGATGAACGCGCGGCCGCAGCGCCGGACGGCGAAGAAGCTGTAAAAAATCGCCTTGAACAGACCCATCCGCTGCCAGGTGATCAGCGGTGCCGCATGCCAGAAGGCCATCGCGAACGGCAGGTACAGCAGTGATGCGAACATCATCGCCAGCGGCAGATCGTTCATTACCTGAACCTGCTTGTCATCGGCGGGCAGTTGCCCCGACATCAGCTTCCAGAAATTGCCGCCATCGATCAGCGACGACGCCAGCACACAGCCGATAGCGGCCAGCAGATACAGGGAGCCCAGACGAAGCAGGGTGCCCAGCGCGGGCGAGCGGAACGCCGTCAGCAGCAAGTGAGGCCTCGCCTTGCGTCCGGCCTCGATCTCCACGCAGGCCTGCATGAAGGCCATCGAAAACGTGGGTACCAGCAGCAGCGGCAGCAGCTGCCCGATCATCGGTATCAGCGACAGCGAGAACATCAGCAGCATATACAGCAGGAACAGCATCGACAGCTCGGACGGCTGCTGGCGAAACAGTGCGAATCCCTGTCGTATCCAGTCGATGCCTGCACTGACAGGTATGCGCTCAGCGTTCATGCCAATGCCTCGACGGGATGGTCGATCCGGTGCCGCAGGATGCGTTCGAAGTGCGTGGGATCGTGCGGCGTGAGCAGTTCGGCTTCGCGCGGCAGATGGAAGTCATACAGGCGCGACAGCCAGAAACGCAGCGCGCCGGCGCGCAGCATCGCTGGCCATGATTGTTTTTCTTCGGCGGTGAAGGGCCGCACCGAGGCGTAAGCATCCAGCAGCGCGCGCACCCGGGCACTGTCGGTTTCGCCGGTGGCCAGATCAATGCACCAGTCATTGACCGTGACCGCGACATCGAACAGCCAGGTGTCACAGCCGGCGAAATAAAAGTCGAAAAACCCGGTCAGCTGTTCGCCGTCGAACATCACGTTATTGCGGAACAGGTCGGCATGAATAGGCCCGCCCGGCAGCGCAGCGTAGACAGACGAGGCGGCGAAGGCCTGCTGGGTGTGCATCTCGGCGCGCAGCAGCTGCTGCTCATCGTCGGACAGGAAAGGCAGTACGACAGGGGCCGTCTCTTCCCACCAGGCCAGTCCGCGCAGGTTCGGCTGATACAGCGGGAAGTCTTGTGCGGCCAGATGCATGGCCGCAAGCATCGCACCGACTTCCCGGCAATGCACCGCTGCCGGTGCGGGCTGCCATTGCCCGTTCAGGCGGGTCACGATAGCGGCCGGCTTGCCCCGCAGCGCGGCGATCAGTTCCCCTTTGTCGCTCTGCAGCGGCGCCGGCACGCGCACGCCACGCTCGGCGAGGTGGCGCATCAGCTGCAGATAAAACGGAAGCTGCGCGAAGCTCAGCTTCTCGAACAGGGTCAGGACGAATTCCCCGCGCTCGGCGCTGAGGAAGAAGTTCGTGTTCTCGATACCGGAAGGGATGCCTTCCAGCGCGGTGATCCTGCCAACAGGGAACTGCTCAGCCCAGGGAATGACTTCATCCAGGCTGACCGGAGTGAAAACTGCCATAAGAAAAAAGAAGCGGATTGAAGGGTCGGGGCCAGCGGCCGGCGAGTGCGTCAGCGAATCAGTATGTCAGTACATCATTGAGTCAGTACGTCAGCGAATTGGCAGATCAACGATTGAGCGTCGGCGGTGGCGCAGGCGGGATGTCTTTCGGACGGCCCGGGCGGAACTGCAGGATCTCCCACTGCGCGGCGCGGCCGCCGCCCTCGGACGAGGGAATCTGCTCGGCAGGGGTCACATAGTAGGTGTTGTTCCCGCGTTTGACCCGGACGGAGGTGATCGCATTCTGTTCGCGCTTTTGCGTGATCTCGGGGACGCCGTCGCCGACAGCCGCCGAGGCGGCCGGGTCGTCCAGCAGCGTATCGACACGGGCTTCGTCCCCCGGTACCGCGAACGCCGAGGCGGCCAGTGCCAGTCCGAGGCTGCTGCCAATCAGGCGCAGGTGCTGCATGCAGTGGTGGTTCATGGGGAGCTCCCGGACAGGTCGAAAGATGCGTCGTGTCTCTGGCGTTTCGAATATCTCTGCGGTCTCGCGCATCGAGCCAGACCACATTCTAGCAAAGCGCCCGCCGGCGCCGCTTGCCCCGGTCAGAGGAAGGAACGGTGGGGTGCCTCGGTCTCTTCCGGGACGATATCGCGCGACTCGTAGAAGGCGAAGATCGCGTCGACAATCTGCGCCGGCTCGTCGATCACCTGCAACAAGTCGAGGTCTTGCGCATCGACCATGCCCCGACCGACCAGCACCTCCTTAAACCAGCGGATCAGGCCCGACCAGAAGTCGGCTCCGACGAGGATCACCGGTATCCGGCGTGTCTTGCCCGTCTGTATCAGGGCCAGCACCTCCGAGAGCTCGTCCAGTGTCCCGAACCCACCGGGCAGCACGATGTAGGCATCGGCGTACCTCACGAAGGCGACTTTGCGCGCGAAGAAATGCCTGAACGACAGCGAAATGTTTTGCCAGGCATTGCTGGCCTGCTCATGGGGCAGCTCGATGTTCAGGCCGATGGACGGCGACTTGCCTTCATACGCGCCTTTGTTGGCCGCTTCCATGATGCCGGGGCCGCCGCCGGAGATCACCGAGAAGCCCTCATCGGACAGACGTCGGGCGATCTCTGCCGCTGTGTCATAGAACGGATCGCCCGGCCGGATGCGCGCTGACCCGAACATCGATACGGCCGGCCGCACCTCGGAAAGCCGCTCAGCGGCGTCGATAAACTCTGCCATAATCGTGAACATTTGCCACGATTCACTCGCCTTCTGCGACGTGGCTCGCTCCACGTTGGTCAACTGCCGCAGCCGCGGCACCCGTTTCCGGTCGCTTTCCATATGAATAAAACCCTGTTGCTGGTGGATGGTTCGAGTTATCTGTACCGGGCTTTTCATGCGATGCCTGATCTGCG
>JACCEC010357862.1_pt1 | contig 10676 bp, 10 predicted proteins | sample 7450121 | NCBI WGS metagenome assembly JACCEC01 (sample SAMN15323455, study PRJNA562643) | freshwater metagenome | isolation source: river surface water | place: USA:Blue River Watershed | collected 2017-08-18 | reverse complement strand
GGCGGTGGACGATGACGTCATGAAAGCCGAAATAGATCGCGCCATAGGCAGCGATGCCGCCGCCGATCCACGCATAGATCGGCCCCTGCCCAAGCCCAATGCCTATCCAGAACAGGCTGATCGATGGAACCGCAAAGATCGCGGCGTAGAGATCGTTCAGCTCGAACATCCCGTGCCGAGGTTCATGATGGCTTTTGTGGAGAAACCAGCCCGGGCCATGCATCAGCCAGCGATGCGCGACATAGGCAAAGCCTTCCATGAAAATCACGGTGAGGGTAAAAACAACAAGGCCAATGAGAAGAGACATGATGGTTTCTTACACCGTCATTCATGTGCGCGTCATCCCCTTCGCCGCACAAAAGGCGTGACCCAAACCAAAGGAGGAGGCCAAATGAACCGCTTCACCCTCGCCGCGCTGAGCATCACCGCTTTGCTGAGCGCCTGCGTGACGCCCGAAGCCCGGCTCCGCAATGGCCTAACGGCAGCGGGCCTATCGCGCGACACCGCAGCCTGTATGGCGGACAGAATGGTAGATCGATTGTCTCTCGCGCAGTTGCAGCGGCTCTCAGATTTGGGCAAGATCCGAAAAGATCGGATTGGCGAGCTGACCGTGGGTCAGTTTTGGCGACACATCGGGGCGCTCAGAGACCCTGAAATCATCTCGGTTGCGACCCGAGCGGGCCTCAGCTGCGCCGTTTATCAATAATGGTCCTATGTCTGGCGAATGGTAGGGCTTCCCATAAAGGTAAGGCTATGCTTTAGGCCCCTGCATCAATAGCAGGGACTCGCGCAACCGATGAATATTCACGAGTATCAAGCCAAGGAACTTCTGGCCAAATATGGCGTTGCAGTGCCGAAGGGCATTCCGGCCATGTCTGTTGAAGAGGCTGTCGCGGCTGCCAAGCAGCTCCCCGGGCCACTTTATGTCGTGAAGGCGCAGATCCATGCGGGCGGGCGTGGCAAAGGCAAGTTCAAGGAACTTGGCCCGGATGCCAAGGGCGGTGTCCGCCTGGCCAAGTCGCTGGACGAAGTTGAAGCCCATGCCAAGGACATGCTCGGCAACACGCTGGTGACTGTCCAGACCGGCCCGGCCGGCAAGCAGGTGCAGCGGCTCTACATCACCGATGGCGTTGATATCGGTAAGGAATTTTACCTCGCTCTGCTCGTTGATCGGGCAACCAGCCGCATTGCCATTGTCGCTTCGACCGAAGGCGGCATGGATATTGAAACCGTGGCGCATGACAGCCCGGAAAAAATCCACACGATCACGATCGATCCGGCCTCTGGCCTGATGCCGCATCATGGCCGCGCTGTCGCCAAGGCGCTCGGCCTGACGGGTGACCTTGCCAAGCAGGCTCAGGCGCTTCTTAAGGGGCTGTATGATGCCTTTTTGGGCACAGATGCCTCGCAGATCGAAATCAATCCGCTGGCGATCTGCCCGACGGCAGATGGCGACAAGCTGTTCGTTCTGGATGCCAAGGTTGGCTTTGATGGCAATGCCATGTTCCGTCACAAGGATTTGGCCGAACTGCGCGACCTGACGGAAGAAGACCCGGCCGAAATCGAGGCTTCGAAATATGACCTCGCCTATATCAAGCTCGACGGCAATATTGGCTGCATGGTCAATGGCGCTGGGCTGGCCATGGCGACCATGGATATCATCAAGCTGAATGGTGAATTCCCGGCCAACTTCCTTGATGTTGGCGGTGGCGCGAACAAGGAAAAGGTGACCGCTGCGTTCAAGATCATTCTGAAGGACCCGGCCGTAAAGGGCATTCTGGTCAACATTTTCGGTGGCATCATGAAGTGCGACATCATTGCCGATGGCATTGTCGCTGCCGCCAAGGAAGTGAACCTTTCGGTGCCACTGGTCGTCCGTCTGGAAGGCACCAATGTGCAGCAGGGTAAAGACATTCTTGCAAATTCCGGGCTGCCCATTGTGGCGGCGAACGATCTTGGCGATGCCGCAAAGAAGATCGTTGCCGAAGTTCGCAAGGCCGCTTGAGGCTTGCCAAGCCGATTAGATTTGTGCAGTGCACCCAGCATTGACGTTAACGTAAAGCGATTCACAGGAGACGCCTGATGAAGATCCTCGTGCCCGTAAAGCGGGTCATCGATTATAACGTAAAGCCGCGCGTAAAGCCTGATGGCTCTGGCGTGGATTTGGCGAACGTGAAAATGTCGATGAACCCATTCGACGAAATTGCGGTCGAAGAGGCCATTCGCCTCAAGGAAAAGGGCGTTGCGACCGAAGTCGTGGCCGTTTCGATCGGCCCGGACAAGGCCCAGGAAACGCTGCGCACCGCGCTCGCCATGGGCGCAGACCGGGCTATCCTGGTCGTGGCCGAAGATGTTGAGCCGCTGGGCGTGGCAAAGCTTCTGGCCAAGATCATGGACGAAGAAGCCCCCGGGCTCGTCATCCTTGGCAAGCAGGCCATTGATGATGACTCAAACCAGACCGGCCAGATGCTGGCGGCGCTGACGGGTCGTCCGCAGGGCACCTTTGCCTCCAAGGTCGAAGTTGCTGGCGACAGCGTGAACGTGACCCGCGAAGTCGATGGCGGCCTTGAAACCGTCAGCCTCAAGACACCGGCGATCGTGACCACCGATCTGCGTCTCAACGAGCCGCGCTATGCCTCTTTGCCGAACATCATGAAGGCAAAGTCTAAGCCGCTCGCACAGAAGACCCCGGCCGATTACGGCGTGGACGTGAGCCCGCGTCTGAAGACTCTGAAGGTCGCTGAACCGCCCGTGCGCTCTGCCGGCATCAAGGTTGCCGATGCGGATGCGCTGGTTGCCAAGCTCAAGGAAATGGGAGTTGCCGCATGAGCGTCCTCGTTTACGCTGAACACGACAATGCGTCGCTGAAGGACGCAACACTGGCCGTCGTGACCGCCGCCGCCAAGCTTGGCGATGTTCATGTCCTCGTTGCCGGCAATGGCTGCGATGCCGTGGCCCAAGCCGCAGCGAAGATCGCTGGTGTCGCCAAAGTCGTCGTCGCCAATGACGCCGCTTATGCGAACCAGTTGGCTGAAAATGTTGCACCGCTCGTGGCAGGTCTGATGGCCGGTTATGACGCTGTCCTGTTCCCGGCGACAGCGCATGGCAAGAACATTGCCCCGCGCGTGGCCGCACAGCTGGATGTCATGCAGATCAGCGACATTCTGTCGATTGAAAGCGCAGATACCTTCACCCGTCCGATCTATGCGGGCAATGCCATTGCCACGGTGCAGTCGACCGATGCCAAAAAGGTCATCACCGTGCGCGGCACGGCCTTTGCCAAGGCCGCTGCTGAAGGCGGTTCGGCTGCGGTGGAAGCGGTATCGGGCAGCGGCGACGCGGGCATTTCGTCCTTTGTCGGTGCTGAAATCGTAAAGCTGGAGCGTCCGGAACTGACATCGGCGAAGATCATCGTCTCGGGCGGTCGCGCCCTGAAGGATGCCGACACGTTCCAGGCAACGATCTTCCCGCTGGCTGACAAGCTGGGTGCCGCGGTTGGCGCAAGCCGGGCCGCTGTCGACGCTGGTTATGTGCCGAATGACTATCAGGTCGGCCAAACCGGCAAGATCGTTGCCCCGGAAGTCTATGTCGCCGTTGGTATTTCCGGCGCGATCCAGCATCTGGCGGGTATGAAAGATTCCAAGACGATCATCGCGATCAACAAGGATGAAGACGCCCCGATCTTCCAGGTCGCGGATCTTGGTCTGGTTGGCGATCTCTACAAGATCGTGCCGGAACTCGTCGAAAAGATCTGATCGATTGACCTCAATCCGGAATAAGAGGCGGCTTAGGCCGCCTCTTTTTTTGTGCCCGCCACCCACAACACGGCCCATCCGGCCAAGGCGGCAGCAAGGGAGCCCATCAAGACACCGATTTTTACGCCGCTGGCATGGGCAGGATCGGCAAAGGCAAGATCCCCGATAAACAGGCTCATGGTAAAGCCGATGCCACACAGCAAGGCCATGCCATAGACCTGCGGCCAGGAGGCATGCGCCGGCTTGCTAGACAGACCCAGGCGGACCGCCACCCAGATGGCGGCAAAAATCCCAAATTGCTTGCCAAAGAACAGCCCGGCAGCAATCGCAAAGGGCAAAGCGTCGGCCATGCCCGCGCCCGATAGCATCACACCCGCATTGGCAAAGCCGAACACAGGCACGATGAAAAAGGCAACGGGCTTTTGCAGGCCATGTTCCATGCGGTGCAGCGCCGACTGGGCATCATCAGGTCGTGCCTTTGTGATGCGCACCGGAACGGCCAAGGCCGCCAATACGCCCGCAATGGTCGCGTGAACGCCCGATTGCAGGACCGCAAGCCAGAGCAGGAAAAAGCCCGCATAATAATAAATGGGCGCGCCAATCCGTTGCCGGTTCAGCGCGAACATGCCGAGCAGAATGGCCAAAGACGCCAAGAGCCACGGCCCGGAAATCGCCTCTGTATAGCCGATGGCGATGATCGCCACCGCGCCCATATCATCAACAATGGCGATGGTGGTCAGCAGCAGCTTCAACGATGTCGGCACGCGATTGCCCAAAAGCGACATGACGCCGATGGCAAAGGCTATGTCCGTTGCCGCCGGGATCGCCCAACCGCGCACAAGGCCGGGATTACCGTCGATAATCACCAGATAAACCAGCGCAGGCACCACCATGCCGGCAATGGCCGCGATCACCGGAAGCCGTCGATCAGCCCAGGTGGCAAGATGGCCGTCCGTCAATTCTCGTTTGATCTCAAGCCCAACGAACAGGAAGAAAATGGCCATCAAGCCATCGTTGATCCAGTGAAGAACCGACAATGGGCCCAGTTTTGCGGCCAACGTCCCGAAATAAGCTGGTGCCAAAGCTGAATTGGCGATGATCAGCGCAAGCGCAGCCGCCGCCATCAGGACCAAGCCACCTGCGGCTTCATTCTTCAGGAATTCACGAAGGGCAGAACGGGGTCTTAACGCGCCAGTCATTCTAAAGCCTCGCCTTTCCTGATGTCTGTTACTTGTCTCCTGTCAGGTGGTCAAACATCGGGACGATCAACGTGTCTTCTTCCATCATTGTCAGGTCATCGGGATGGATGAAATGATCGGCGAACCATGGATAGCGTTGTGCGGCAAAGCTCTCGCGAAGCCATTGCACAACCTTGCGGACCGGCTCTGAATGCCGCGCCTCCCGCCGATAAGAGAGCCAGAGCTCAAACCGCAAACGGACCGGTAGATCGATTGGCTTTACCCGGCGCGTGATCACCCCGGCATAGGTCGGCATGGCGCCAATGCCCACGCCATTCACTACCGCCCAATATAAGGAAAAACTGGAACTGACCCGAATGGCAACCAGTTTACGGACCATATCATGCGTCAGGAAAAGACCGATGGAGTCAGATCGCATGCCCGGCGACACCTGTTCGATGAACTGATGCCCGTCCAGATCGTCCAGCGACTGCGGAACGCCATGAAGCCGGATATAATCCTCTGAGGCAAAGAGCATGACATGGACCGTTGCCAGCTTCGCACACACCGCCTCCAGATCGTCAGGCTTTTGAAACCCGACGGCCACATCATATCCTTGGAGCGTCACCCGCTCTTGATCGGACGAGCAATTGAGCGTCACCACATGATCCGGCAGCGCGAGTTTGAGCGCGGGCAGCCTTGGGGTCAGCCAGAATGTGCCAACCCCTTCCGATGCGCAGACGCGCACCTCCCCTTCCGAGGTCAGGATATGATTTCCTTTTGAAAGCGGCAGGCTATTGCCCAAATGCCACATATCATGGGCAACGCGCAAAACGGCCCGCCCTTCAGACGTAATCCGCAATCCATCGCGCGACCGGGCAAATAACGTCGTCCCCAAGGTCTTTTCCAGACGGTCGAGACGCGAGCGCAGCGTGTTGACCGAAACCCCGACAAGCCGACTGGCTTTGCGCAGGCTGGGTGCCTCCGCAACATATCTCAACATGTTGAGATCGTGCCAATTTACCTTGTCTAACAGGTCCGCAAGTTCCTGATGTTCACTGCCCTGAACACCGCATTCCGATAATTGGAGCACCCCAACCTCCACTCTGCTGGATAAAGTCAAATCAATCGGCACCATTGATTGGCAGCACCGTTAAGCAGAGGAAAAGAATATGCTCCAAGAACGTATCACTGCGTCTTCTCATGGTGTTCGACTCTTACCATTTAACAATATTGTTTGGCGCTGTCTTGAACGATCTGAGAAGCGGCGACAGATTTTGCTGCGGCCCGACGCACAGACGCTTTCTGATGCTCTGGCTCATGCACGTGCGTTGTTAACACTGGCGCCGGACGACATCGTGCACGCCGTCATCCAGCATAATCCCGACACGGTTCGCATCGCGCGCATTGCCGGCAAATCGGAAACAGATGGCATCATCGCGCTGTTGCCTTTGACAGCGCGCGGCGCAGAGGCGCTTTTGAACGGCAGTTTTGATGGCCGCAACCCCTGTATCGCGCACATTTGCCGCCCAGACGAACAGCCCGTTGCCATCTATATCTGGCTGATCCACATGCCAGGCAATCTGGTGAACATGCTGGGTGCGCTGGGGCAGGCGCTCAACACCTTCCTTAAAGAGCCGGTGCCTGTTTTCACCCGTGGGACGACCCAGCACGCCCGCAAAGTCCATGCGACTGCAGGCTTTTTAAGGGCCGCGGATTTTTACCCGAATTGCGCCACCGATCTGGTCGTGGTGCTGCCAGAGCAGCCAGCCCCCAAAGGCCCCGTTCTGGACGTTGGCGTAGCGCGCAGCGTGGAAGAGATTTTCCAGGTCTTTTCCGTGCGATCGGCGACCTATTTGGCGGAACAATTCTGCCTTTATTCGGAAGAATTTGATGGGAATGATTTTTGCGCAACCCATTGGCTTGGTAAGGTCAATGGTGATGCAGCAGGGTGCATCCGCGCCCGGTTTTTCGGGGATTTCGCCAAGATTGAGCGACTGGCCGTGCGTGCCGAATATCGCAACAGTCGGCTGGCCTTTCATCTCGTCCGCGCGGCAATCGAACATTGCGCGCGCAAGGGCTATCGCACGCTGTTCGGCCATAGCCGCTTGGATTTGCAGCGATTTTGGCAGGTCTTTGGCTTTCGTCCCGTCGAAGGCCGTCCGCTGATTGAATTCGCCAATGTCAAATATGCCGAAATGCGGCTGGACCTTCCGGCACGCGCCGATGCGATTACCATCGCCGAGGATCCTTTAAGGATCCTGCGTCCTGAAGGCGCGTGGGACAAAGCCGGCCCCTTTGAAGCAGCGGCGCCCGCCGATAATCCGTTGCGTCTGCGCCTGATGCAGTCGCGAACACGCACAATCCGCCACACGGATATTCGAGCCTGACGCCGCATGGACGGAGGGATCACGCCGTGGATCATATCGGTTCGGGACGAGCTGCTCCTGTTCGCGACCTGCGGTTTCGTCCTTGGCGGCCTTGGTGATCTGGCCATCGATGCCATATGGCTGCGGCGCCTTTTGATCCAGAAGCTGCGCCCGCCCGCATCGATGGTCCGGTCCTTAAACGACCTTCCGGAGCCCGCTATTCCGCCAAGAATTGCGGTTTTTGTGCCCGCATGGCGTGAACATGCCGTGATCAGCGATATGCTCAGCACGGCGCTCAACCTTTGGGCGGGGCAGAATTTCCAGATCTTCGTTGGCTGCTATCCCAATGATCCGCAGACCATGGCCGTTGTCCTTGGGCTTGGTGCACCCGAAATCCGCCTTGTCATCGCGCCGCATGCCGGGCCCACGACCAAGGCCGATTGCCTGAACAGCATCTATGCGGCCATGCAAAGCGACGAAGCCCGCCGGGGCATGCGTTTCAACGCGGTTCTACTGCACGATGCCGAGGATCTTGTGCACGCCGATGAATTGGCGCTGTGCCGCCGCCTGACCAATCAATATGCCCTGATCCAGATGCCCGTCCTGCCCATGCAGACGCGGGGTTCGCCATGGATCAGCGGGCATTATCGGGACGAATTTGCCGAAGCCCATAGCCGCGATCTGGTTGTGCGCGGCCATATCGGCGCCAGCCTGCCCTCTGCGGGCGTTGGCTGCTGCCTCAGCCGCGACGCGCTGGCCGCACTTGCTGACCAGCGCGGAGGCCACCCCTTTGCACATGACAGCGTGACCGAGGATTATGAACTTGGCCTCCGGCTGGCAGATTTTGGCGCACGTGCGGCCTTTGTCCGGATAGGTGCCGCGTCAACCCGGGGGTTGATTGCCACGCGTGCGCATTTTCCGGGCCATCTGAATGCAGCCATTCGACAAAAAGCGCGCTGGACCCTGGGAATTGCACTGGATGGCTGGGACAGGCTGGGCTGGCGGCCAAATCTTGTTGAAAACTGGATGCGCCTGCGGGATCGGCGGGCACCCTTGGCGGCCGTGATCATTGTCTGTGGGTATAGCGCGCTTTTGCTGACAGTCCTGCTGATGATCGTGCAGCCGAAAACGGCCTTTCAGGTCCCGTCAGCGGGCCTGTTCCTGATCATCACCCAGTATCTTTTGCTGTGGCGGCTCCTGATCCGCAGCCTGTGTGTGCGGCATCATTATGGCTGGATGGAGGGCCTTTTGGCGATCCCGCGGACATTGACGCCCAACGTCGTTGCCGTCCTTGCCGCACGCCGCGCCGTCAGCCTGTATCTGCATATGCGCCGAACGGGAAAAATCACCTGGGAAAAGACGGCGCATCGGTCCCCCCTGGAGCCGTAAGTTGCGCGCGCGGGCAAGGGCTTTGGAGGCTCTCGCAACAATCATCGGGCTATGGATTTCGGGGCGCGTTGCAACGCACCTCCTGACGCACGGGCCGTTGCAAGAAAGGCCTGATCGGCCGGCGACATTACCCAACCCACTGCCCGCACCCATGACAGCGGCGATCATCAAGCGACCACGGACAGCCAATCGCACCCCACCCGTCCGCCAGCTGATGGCCGCCCGCATTGTCCCGGACGGCGCACCCGTGGCGGCCCTGCCAGATCCAGACACTCCGGGCGAAGCGCCCATGCCGCCAGCGCAATGGCCAGACATCGGTCGGGCCCCGGCGACACATCGGAAGCGCGCATTGCGATTGTCAGCTTGGGCCTTGCTGCGACCGGAGAGCGGACGGTCAGCGCTGGCCAATGCCGGGCAACTGGGTGGAAGCCAGATGGGGGTGCGGTTGCTGGTGCCTGTGTCCGCGGCCTTCCCGCCGATCTGGCTCTCCATGCGGGCAAGCACGGCGCCAGACCTTCGCCGCGACGCAGAAATCGCCTTAGGGGTGAGCATCCAGCCGGGCGGGCGCCTCCCCTTTGAACTTGTGCTGGAAGAGCGGATCCCCATTGGATCGGGCGAAAAATCCCGACCGGCCGCGATCCTGATCGGCGGCATATCTGATTATCCGCTAGACCACGGCTTTACGCTGGAGGGCTATGGGCAGGCTGGCCTTGTCGGCGCCAGATCGCCTGACCTGTTTGCGGACGGCCGCCTGACGCTCAGCCGCGGCTTGGCGGGGCCTGTGCGGGCTGGAATGGGCGTCTGGGGCGCCATTCAGCCGCATGTCGGACGCGTTGATATTGGCCCCGTCATCAATTTGCCGACAAAAGACCTGCGCCTGACGGTGGAATGGCGCTTCCGCATTGCTGGCGATGCTCGACCAGCCTCTGGCCCAAGTGTGACGCTGGGAAAGGATTTCTGAGAGAAAGCTTCCGAAGATCGTCCCAAGGCGCTAGGACCGCTGGGCAATGGATATTTACCTGCCGATTGCGAATATGTCGGTCAACGCACTGCTCGTCATTCTGCTTGGCGGTGGGGTTGGCATTTTGTCGGGCATGTTCGGCGTGGGCGGCGGCTTTTTAACCACGCCGCTTTTGATTTTATATGGCATTCCACCCACTGTCGCCGCGGCGTCCGCCACAACGCAGGTCACCGGCGCCAGCGTCTCTGGCGTTTTGGCCCATTGGCAACGCGATGGCGTGGATGTGCGGATGGGAACCTTGCTTGTCGCGGGTGGCCTGTTCGGGTCGATGGCGGGCGCCGGCGTGTTTGCAGCGCTCGAAAGCGCCGGACAAATGGATACCGTCATCGCCATCATGTATGTTGTGCTGCTTGCCAGCATTGGTGGCCTGATGGCGCGCGATGCCTGGGCGGCGATCAACGCCAAGCGCACCGGCGTGGCGCTGGTGGCGCGCAAACGTCGGCACCACCCGCTGGTTGCCAATTTGCCGATGCGGTGGCGTTTTTATGCCTCTGGTCTTTATATTTCGCCCATTGCGCCATTGGCTCTGGGTTTTGGCGTCGGCATTTTGACCGTCCTTTTGGGGGTTGGCGGCGGCTTCATCCTTGTCCCGGCGATGATCTATCTGCTGGGCATGTCGACGCGGGTGGTGGTTGGGACATCCCTGTTCCAGATCCTTTTTGTGACCGCGATGACAACCCTGATCCACGCGCTGACAACCCAGGCCGTCGATATCGTTCTTGCTGGGCTATTGCTGATCGGCAGCGTTGTCGGCGCGCAACTGGGGACGCGGCTTGCCTCTCGGTTGCCGCCGGATTGGCTCCGCCTTGGCCTTGCCGCTGTCATCCTTGCACTATCGCTTTGGTTGGCGCTGGGCCTTGGTTGGCGACCGCCTGAAATCTACACGGTGCATCCGCTGTGATGCTGCTCCGCCGCCTCTTGCTCTTGCCGCTGATGCTGTTCAGCATGGCCGCGGCCAATCCGG
>JACCEC012066258.1_pt1 | contig 10679 bp, 9 predicted proteins | sample 7450121 | NCBI WGS metagenome assembly JACCEC01 (sample SAMN15323455, study PRJNA562643) | freshwater metagenome | isolation source: river surface water | place: USA:Blue River Watershed | collected 2017-08-18 | reverse complement strand
ATGCGCTCAACCGAAGAATGCGAAATGTCGCGCTCATGCCATAAAGCAACATTTTCAAGCGCAGGAACCACGGCGCTACGGACAATTCGCGCCAAGCCAGTTAAGTTTTCACTTAATACCGGATTACGTTTGTGCGGCATTGCCGAAGAGCCTTTTTGGCCTTTTGAGAAAAATTCTTCGGCTTCCAGAACTTCGGTGCGCTGAAGGTGACGCACTTCAATCGCAAGATTTTCCAACGAAGAAGCAATAACTCCTAAAGCTGCAAAATAAGCAGCGTGGCGATCTCTTGGAATCACCTGACTTGAAACCGATTCTTCGTCCAGGCCCAATTTTTCAGCGACATATTTTTGGACGAACGGATCAACGTTGGCAAATGTTCCGACCGCGCCAGATATTGCGCAAACAGCAATTTCTTTGCGCGCAGTTTTAAGGCGGGTTAAGCCACGATCAAATTCGGCGTAAAAACGCGCCAACTTCAAACCAAAAGTTACCGGCTCGGCGTGAATGCCGTGGGAACGACCAACACAAACCGTATTTTTATGCTCAAAAGCGCGCTTTTTAATTGCCGCGAGTAAGCGCTCCAAATCATCGATTAAAATATCGGAGGCTTGTGCCAGCTGCGCCGAAAGACAAGTATCCAAAACATCAGAACTGGTCATTCCGTAATGAATAAAGCGTGAATTTTCGCCAACCAATTCTGCCAAATGAGTCAGAAAAGCGATGACGTCATGTTTGGTGACTGACTCGATTTCATCGACTCTTTTTGGATCAAAAACTCCGCCAGCTTTTTGAAAATTTTCACGAATTCGTTGCGCCGTCCCTTCGGGAGCAACCTTCAATTTCTCAAGCGCTTCCAACGCATAAATTTCAATATCAAACCAAATTTGGTATTTGTTTTCTTGCGACCAAATTTTGGTCATTTCAGCGCGTGAATAACGAGGAATCATTTTTGAATTATTAGAATTTAGTTTTGAGGATCAATTTTTGGATGAGGCCTTGAAAATACTGGATAAATACGATTTGCGCAGAGGTTAGAGCCTATCTTCAAACTCTACAAACCTTGGAGTCCGCCAAAGAATAAAGTTGAGCCAAGCAAATCGACCGGATTTATTGTCTTGCCAAAAAGCAGGCAAATCAAAAATGCCGCACAAATTGCCGGCGCAAAAGGAAAGGTTTCGTCTTTTTTAATTTTTTGCCACAAGCCGCCAAAAACCAAACCAAAAACTCCGCTTAAAAGCATAAAAGCTAAAAAGTTTTTGGTGCCCAAAGCAAATCCAGCGATGAAGAAAAATTTTAGATCATCAATTCCAAGCGCATCAATTCCGCCGGCGTAACGAAAAAATAACCACAAAGCAATTCCAGAAAAAAGGTAAAGAAATGCCGCTGGCGAATGACTTAAAACCGATTCGGATCCAGTTTGCAAAATCACTAAAAGCGTAACCAAAACTACCAAAAAATATTGGGTGACATCGGGGATAAAATACTCCTCCAAATCAGTCACAATCATAACAATCAAAGTGGCGGCGATCGCAAAGTGAACAAAAGTTATTTCGTTAATTTGTCGCCCCAAAGCGAAATAAATCATCAAAAAAGTAAGAACGAAACCGATCTCAATTAGCGGGTAACGATAAGAAATTTTAGCGCCACAATTGCCGCATTTTCCGCGCTGAAAAACCCAAGACAAAAGCGGAATGAGATTCCATGGCTTAAGCGAATATCCGCAACTCAAGCATTTCGATCTAGTAAGCACAATTGGCAGACGATGGGCCAAGCGATAGCTAACCAAGGTAGCAAAACTGCCGGTAATCAAACCCAAAATCACCACGAAAAAAATTTGCATTTCGTGAGTAAGCTGCGAAAGAATTTGCATGTAAAAACTTATTAAAATTTCGATGAATAACTTGATAAAACTCGCCCTAATTTTTGCATTCATTTTTTCGGCCTCATGCACAAAAAAGAAGCCAGCTCCAATCGTTGATCGCGGCAAAATGACATTCGCCAAAAACGCCTCACTAAACAACGAAAAATATCCGCAGCTAGTTAGCTCAAAAAACCCCTCTTATGACAAATCAATCAAATCACAAACAACCACCGTTGCCGCCGGCGAAACACTTTATTCTTTGGCGCGAAAATATCAGATTTCAGTGCGCGACTTGATTGCGCAAAATAATTTGGCTCCGCCTTACTTAATTAAGCCAGGAGACCAAATCGCTATTCCGTCCGCAGTTTATCACGAAGTTACCGCCAAAGAAACACTTTATTCGATTTCGCGACTTTACGAAATGAAAGTCGATCAGCTGGTCGAAATGAATAATTTGAAAGAGCCTTATTCGATTTATATCGGTCAAAAAATCAGAATATCTAAAAACATTGCGATTGCCGCTCAAGCCGCACCAAAACCGGCTGAAAATAAAAGCGAAAATATAGTCGAAAAACCCAACTTCGTTGAACGCACTTTGGATAAATTAAGTCACTTTTCTTGGCCAGTTCGCGGAAAAATTGTTTCAAAATTTGGTCCAAAATCGGGTGGTCTTTATAATGATGGAATCAAAATCAAAGTCGCCGAAGGAACTGAAGTTAAAGCCGCCGAGGATGGCGTGGTTGCGTATGTTGGCAACGAACTAAAAGGCTATGGCAATTTGATAATCATCAAGCATGGCGGCAGCTGGATCAGCGCTTACGCTCACTTAAAAAATTGGAGCGTAAAACGCGGCGAAAAAATCGCTAAAGGTCAAAAAATTGGCGCTGTCGGCGCGACTGGAAATGTTGATTCGCCGCAGCTTTATTTTGGATTGCGCAAAGGCCGAGACGCGGTCAACCCAGAAAACTATTTGAAGTGATTATTTGTGGGGCCGGTATTTGACCAGCCCCACGCCTTTACTAGAACGACTGCCTTAATTCTTTTGCAGCATCAACCATCTCTTTCAAAGCCGCTTTAGTTTCTGGCCAATCGCGAGTTTTAAGACCGCAATCTGGATTTACCCAAATTTGATCGCCCTTTAAAACATCAAGCGCCTTTTGTAAAAGATTTTTCATCTCTTCTTTTTTTGGCACGCGCGGAGAGTGAATATCGTAAACGCCAGGCCCAATTTCATTTGGATATTTGAAGTTTACGAAAGCGTTGAGCAGCTCCATTTGCGAACGCGAAGTTTCGATTGAAATCACATCGGCATCCATATCGGCAATAGCCGCGATGATGTCGTTAAACTCAGAATAGCACATGTGAGTGTGAATTTGAGTTCGGTCTTCAACGCCAGAAGCGCTGATTCTGAAGGCATCAACCGCCCGCTTCAAATAAGTTGCCCAATTTGCTTTGCGAATTGGCAAACCTTCGCGCAGAGCGGCTTCGTCGATTTGAATGATTTTGATTCCAGCTTTTTCCAAATCACAAACTTCATCACGAATTGCGAAAGCGATTTGTAGCGCGGTTTCTTTGCGCGGCTGATCGTCACGAACAAACGACCACTGCAAAATGGTGATTGGGCCGGTCAGCATTCCTTTCATGATTTGTTTGGTCTGACTTTGTGCAAATTTTGCCCATTCGACAGTCATTGGGGTTGGACGCGAAACATCGCCAAAAATTACTGGCGGCTTCACGCAGCGCGAGCCGTAGCTTTGAACCCAGCCATTTTTGGTGAAGAAAAATCCCGCTAATTGTTCGCCGAAATATTCAACCATGTCGTTACGCTCAAATTCGCCGTGAACCAAAACATCAAGCCCGATTTCTTCTTGGAAACGGATGGTGCGAACGGTTTCTTCTTCGATGAATTTGTTATATTCGGCTTCAGAAATTTTTCCGGCTTTGAAATCGGCGCGATTTTTGCGGACTTCTTTAGTTTGCGGGAACGAGCCGATAGTTGTGGTCGGCAAAATCGGCAAATTGATGTGATTATTTTGCACTTTTTTACGAGTGGCAAAATCGCTTTTGCGATTAATCAAATCTGGAGTGATCGCGGCAACGCGTTTTTTAACCGAATCATTGTGAATTCTTGCAGAAGTTTTGCGATTCTGGATTGCTGCTTTATTGGCTTCCAAAGCGGCCTTAACTTCATTTTCCTCACCAAAAACCGCTTTTGAAATTACTGAAATTTCATCAAGTTTTTGCGTAGCAAAAGAGAGCCAAGATTTCAATTCGGCGTCCAATGCGGTTTCATTCGCCAAATCAACTGGCGTATGAATTAGCGAGCAAGACGATGAAATAATTACGCGATTTTGTCCAAGTTTAGCGACCGCTTTTTTGGCGGCATTAAGCGAGTTTTCAAAATTGTTAATCCAAATATTTCGACCATCAACAAGGCCCAGAGACAAGGATTGATCTGCTTTGATTGCGCTCAGAGCGGCATCGAGTTGCTCAGGCGCACGAACCAAATCGATATGAACTGAAGACGTGCCAAGGCTGAAAGCAAGCTCGAGATTATCACCCAAATTATCAAAATATGTCGCGAGATGAAGTTTGATTGAGCCAGCGAATTGCTTGATTTGGCCGTATGCGGCAACGTAAGCTTTAGTTGCTTCAGCTGACAAATCAGTAACCAAACAAGGCTCGTCAATTTGCACATCTTTGACGCCAAGAGCGGCCAATTTTTCGAATAATTCGCGATAAGCGACCAAAAGATTATCAAGCAAATCGAGCTTGTTTGAACCATCAACCGACTTGCCAAGAAGCAAGAAAGTGACCGGTCCGATAACAACCGGACGAGTTTCGATTCCCAAGTTTTTGGCTTCCAAATATTCGTCGAAAATTTTGCTCGAAGAAATTTGGAATTTTTGATCTTTTTTGAACTCAGCAACGATGTAGTGATAGTTGGTGTCGAACCACTTGGTCATTTCCATTGCGGTAACGTCAATGCCGCTGGACGCTTGCGCACCACGAGCCATTGCGAAATAAAGGTCGAGATCAACGTTTCCGCCAGCGAAGTTGAAGCGATCAGGAACCGCGCCGAATAGCGCTTGGGCGTCTAAAATATGATCGTAAAAAGAGAAGTCGTTTGAAGGAATAAAATCGATGCCGGCAGCTTTTTGTTTTTGCCAATTGATTGCGCGGATTTCAGCGGCAGCTTTTTGTAAATCGACAGCCGAGAAATTTGTTTCTGTCGCGCTATGCGCAGACGGGGCTTTTTTCCAATAGCTTTCGACAGCTTTTTTAAGCTCGCGATTAGCACCAATTCTTGGAAAGCCCAAGGAGGCAGTTTTGGAGATGTTAGTCATTTTGATTGTTTTTAAGGTTCAGCAAGGCTTTGCGAAGAAACAATGGCAGGCTTGCCGAAGGAGAAAGTTTTAAAGAAACTTTTCCATCAAAGAAAAAAATCCAACTATCGAACCGACTATTGCAGCGGTTTTGATGGTGAGGCGGAGCTCCATTTCTTTCAGCTCAGCACGCAAAATACTTACCTCGTTAGCTAAATCTTTTTTAGTAACCAAATTGTGATCGATGTAATCAGTGAAAACCTCAACTTGCGCCTCAGCCTGCTTTTTTGTAAAGCCGGCGGCTTCAAGATGATGTAAAACTTTGATTGGGTTATCGAAGTATTTTGGCATGGTTTTTGTGCGTGACATGTGATTTGAGTTTTTGATTTGGGTGATTTCAAAGAAATTATTTTTGCTTTGCTTGAGATGCAAGTTTAGTGTTTTTTGCCTCAAATCCCCCTTAATTTTTTTACTAAAATGACGATTCACAAAACTGATTTAGTGGTTGTCGGCGCTGGCCCAACTGGATTATTTTCTGTATTTGAAGCAGGAATGCTCAAGATGAAATGTCACGTAATTGACGCCCTTGAAATCATCGGCGGACAATGTTCGGCACTTTATCCCGAGAAGCCAATTTACGACATTCCGGCCCATCCAAAAATTTTAGCGAGCGAATTAATCGAGATGCTCGAAGCACAAGCGGCGCCGTTTCATCCGGTTTATCACTTGAATCAGCGTGTCGAAAAATTCGTTAAAAATGCTGACGGAAGTTTTTTGGTGACAACTTCGAAAGGCACCCAAATTGAATGTAGAGCGATGATTATCGCCGCTGGCTGTGGCGCTTTTGGGCCAAATCGTCCGCCACTTTCAGGCCTCGAAGAATTTGAAGGAAAATCGATTTTTTACGCAGTAAGAAATAAAGCTGAATTTGCTGGTAAAAATGTGGTAATTGCTGGCGGCGGCGATTCTGCAGTCGATTGGGCTTTAAGCCTTTCTGAAATATGCAAAAAAGTTTACGTAATTCATCGTCGTGACAAGTTTCGCTGCGCTCCAGAAAGTGCCGATCAAATGAAAAAATTGGCCGATGCAGGAAAAATCGAGTTAGTTATTCCATATCAACTTGATGGGCTTGAAGGTTCGAATGGCAAGCTCTCAAGCGTTATCGTTAAAGACTTCGACGGCAATTCAAAAAAACTTGAGGCCGATTATTTGTTGCCATTTTTTGGCTTGGCGATGGAGCTTGGCCCAATCGCTAACTGGGGTTTGAACTTAGACAAACATCACATCGAAGTTGATGTTGCGACGATGAAAACTTCGGAAGAAGGAATTTATGCAATCGGCGACATCGCGCATTACAAAAACAAATTAAAATTGATTTTGAGCGGCTTTGCCGAAGCAGCTACCGCTTGCCACAGCGCTTACAAAATCGTCTTCCCGAATCAGGCTTATAATTTTGAATATTCGACTTCGAAAGGCGTTTTGTAAATACTTCCTAGTGCCCGCCTTCAAACTCACTACTTTGATTCGCGGGCGATTTTTTCAGGCTTCTAGCAAAAATTTCTAAGAAATATGTAGTTAATTTTCGCAGAAATTTTGCAAAAAAAGATGAGAGAAAAATAGTCACGAAGCAAGGCAAATAGGCGCTTCTTGAATTTGATTTTCTAGACAGACTCCAAGCTCATTATCGGCTTCCGAGCAAAAGGATTGAGAAGCCGATAAGTTAGATTTCAACCAAGCAAATTTAGATTATTTGAGTCTTTTAGAGACAACCAAAAGAATCCTCGGTCACCTTTCTTGACACCGGTGAAAGATTATTAATTTTTTGATGCAATTTGTCTTCTAGCGCATGCCAGCAAGGCAGCGCGGTCTAGTCCAAAAGTTCAATTGCATCTTATGAAATCTAACAAAGTTAAAGCTTTCTCTCTGATAGAGTTGTCGATAGTCATACTGATAATAGGCATACTAATTGCGGGCATCATCAACTCATCTTCTCTTGTTCGTAAATTTCGTTTATCGACCGCCGAAAGCATAACTTCTTCATCTCCAGTTGCTGGAATTAAAGGCCTCGAGCTCTGGTTCGAAACAACTATGGATGATAGTTTCAAGCCAAATGAAGCCTTGGATAACTCTCCGATAACTGAGTGGCGAGATATAAATCCGCAATCAACTGGAAAATCTTATGCCACTCCACCGGCGACCAACAATAGACCAAGATTTATTGAGAAGGGTTTTGACGGCGTTATTCCGGCAGTCAGATTTGATGGCGTCGATGATTTTTTATCGATCACCGGCTTAAATATTTTATCTCGCGAAGTAGCTGTTTTTGTGGTCGCTAAAAGAAGAGCAATTTCCTCTGGAACAACAACCTTATCGCTTTTTTCTGCCTCTGCCGATAAAGACTGGGATAACAGCCGATCTTTTGTTGCGTTTCAAGAAGGCGACGGAACCACATTACAAACCTTCAGCACCCAAGTAAAATCGACAGCGACTCACCCTGGAAACGATATCGCCTACATTGTAGAGACAATTTTCGACGGAACGAATAATACCCTGTATTTAAATGGCGTCGCCAGACCATCCGTTGCCACAAACTCAGTTTTTGAGATTAATTCTGCATTTATCGGGGCTCGCCAAGATCCGGCATCTAAATATTCATACAATGGCGATATAGCTGAAGTCATCGTCTTTTCCCGCGCTTTAACAACAGAAGACCGCAAGGAAATCGAGAAATATTTAAGCAGAAAATACTCAATCAAAATCTCCTAATTCTTCGCTAAACTGTCGCCCCGATTAAAAACCCTTCACCCTGAGCAAAACTGTCACCCTAAAGTAAAAACCTGTCATCCTGAGCGAAGCGAAGGATCTCAAGAAATTTGACTCCAAACCCAAGCTAACCAATAACAATGAAAATATTGACGGAGCCACAAAATCCGCTCAACTCAGAGAATATTTTTAACACAATTCTGATTTAGAAATGTCCAAGCAGAAAATTATTCCATACTTGGATCGCGTAATTGAACTCGATGTCGAGGGTGTTTTGCTAGATCGAAGACTTAATGATCTTAATTTCAAAGATTGCGTTCATGTTTTTAAAAAGGCTAAAGAATGGGCCAATTATTTGAAGGAGTGCGACCATTTTGATTCAAGCTCGGAAAGGTATTTTGATTCATCAATTATTGTCAGATTTTTCGAATCAATGTCATCGGAGATTGATCGAATTAGATCATTTGACCCTATAAATAATAGATACGAGAGAGAGCAAATAATTAGCCGTATAAACAATAGTTTCGGCAGTTGTCGTGAAATCGAGCGCGCCTTGCTTCCTCTTAGGCTCGAAGATAAAGAAAAAATACTTGATGAAAAGTTGGCAAAACTCGGCTCTGCAAAAGATGTTTCTGCCGCAAAAAATCCTAACTGAACACTCATCCACACTAAAGAATGTCTTTGGCTTTTTACCTCTTAAGTCGACAATTCGCGATTTAAACATTTTGAAAAATGCCAAAGAATCTCACGAACATAGAGCAAAAGTTGCAGAAACTTTTATCGCATTTCTTTCGTCAGAAGGAAAGGACGAAATTGCGAAAGCTGAAATGGCAAAACAGGCTGCAATTGCTATGTTCCAAAGAGTTCCAAGTGGCTATTTGACTAAAGATCAAATTGAACCGATTAGCCACCCATTGGCCGAAATTTTATTAAAAAGAAAATAAGAATATGTTCTCAAAACTCGAATTTCTCATCGCTTTGCGCTATCTCCGCTCGAAGCGCAAGGAAGGTTTTATTTCAATCACGGCGATTTTTTCGTTTGTCGGAATCATGATTGGCGTGGCGACGCTGATTATTGTGATGTCGGTGATGAATGGATTTCGCTTCGAATTGGTTAATCGAATTCTCGGCATTAACGCCCACATTACCGTCTACAGCAGCGAGCATAAAATCGCTAATTACGACCAAATTATTGCCGAAATAAAACAAATTCCGGGCGTAACTCACGTCAATCCGATTGTTGAAAGTCAGGCGATGTTGACCTCGCCAAGCAAGAATTCTGGCGGCTTGATCAAGGGCATCAAAATTGATGATCTCAAAAATAAAAAACTGATCGCCGACAATATCACGCGCGGCGAAATTTCGGCGATTGAAAATAAAGATTCGGTTTTGATTGGCTCGGCAGTGGCTCAAGGCATGGGGCTGGACGTTGGCGATAAAATCAAAATCGTTTCTGCCGAAACCAATCAAACGCTAATTGGCTCGATTCCGCGAATAAAAACTTACGAAGTTGGCGGCATTTTCGACAGCGGGATGTATGAGTATGATTCAACAACGGTTTTTATGAATTATGAAATGGCGCAAACCCATTTTCGCTTTCCTGGCGCGGCTTCCGGCATCGAGGTTTTTGTTACCGATCCGAGCAAAATTAACGAAATCAAAGAGCATTTTTATCGAGTTATTTTGAATCATCCTGATCTTTACGCGACTAATTGGGAGCAATCAAATGCAGGCTTCATCGACGCTTTGAAGGTTGAAAGCACCGTGATGTTTTTGATCTTAACTTTGATCATTTTGGTCGCCGCTTTCAATATCATCTCGAGCATGATCATGTTGGTGAACGACAAAAATAAAAACATCGCGCTCTTACGCACTCTTGGCATGAGCAAGGGTTCAGTGATGAGAATTTTTTTGATTTGCGGCTCTTCGATTGGCTTTGTCGGGACTTTTCTTGGATTTATTCTTGGCGTGCTTTTTGCAACTAACATCAACTCCATAAAGCTCTGGCTTGAATCAATGACCAATGTTTCGCTCTTCAATCCAATGGTTTATTTTCTCTCAACTTTGCCGTCGAAAGTTTTCGTTTCCGACGTGGTGGTAATTGTTGGAATGTCGCTAATGATTTCCTTTTTGGCGACTCTTTATCCAGCTTACCGCGCCAGCAAAGCCAATCCGGCAGAAGTGCTTCGCTACGAATAAATTAAGGCCGCCAAAACTTTAAAAAATCCGTTCAAGATTTTTAAAATATCACGTCTTCAATTATCATTTGAACTTTTTCAACGCCCATCCAGGCATTGATATTCAAGGTTCCGACAAGGTTTAGTGGTTTGCTAAATTTTTGATCCAAAAGAATTTCGCCAAGTGGAGTTTTGTTACTGCGAAATGCGATTGCCTGAATTTGGCCATTAAAACCGATCACCGATTTTGATGAAAAAACACAAGAAATATGTTCGGCAGTTTGGCCAACCAAATTCGCTTTTACCTTGATCACATCGCGCAAAAGAAATTTTGGACGCATATTGCCAACACCAAATGGCTCTAACTTTGCAAGCTCTTTAAGCAAATCGATATTTACCTGCGATAAATCAAGAGCGATGTCATATTCGGCATTTTTTTGCGCCGAAATTTCTAAAACTTTTTGACCAAGATTTTCGCAGAAAAATTTGTGCAGCTCAGAAATTTTTTCGGGCAAAACTGAAAATCCTCCAGCCATCGCATGTCCGCCGCCT
>JACCEC011994724.1_pt1 | contig 10679 bp, 9 predicted proteins | sample 7450121 | NCBI WGS metagenome assembly JACCEC01 (sample SAMN15323455, study PRJNA562643) | freshwater metagenome | isolation source: river surface water | place: USA:Blue River Watershed | collected 2017-08-18 | reverse complement strand
TGAAGATAAACCGGGTCAACTCAGCTCAATATTTAATGAATGCGCCGAAATTTCAGTAAACGTGGAAGATTTAGCTTTGGAACATTCGCCGAAGCAAGAGACTGGACTTATAAGACTCGCCCTTTCGACAGGAGATGCCGAGCGGTTGCACGTACACTTAAAGAAAAAGGGCTGGAGAGTGCATCTGCAATGATTAAAACTTCGACCTCTTCCAACAGGCAAATTATTGTTGCGATGGATGGACCAAGCGGTTCTGGAAAGTCCTCAACTTCTAAAGGATTAGCAAAACGCGCTGGTTGGGAATACCTAGATACGGGCGCCCTTTATAGAGCAGCAACTTGGCTGACTCTTGAAGAACAGATTGACTCGGCTACTGATCTTTTAAAGGCTTTGCAGCAACAGCCAATCAAGTTTGTAACAGACCCAAACAAACCACAGGTATTTTTAGGCGCTAAGGAGTTAACAAAAGAGATTCGTGAAGAACGAATAAACCAACGTGTTAGCGAGATTAGCGCTTGGCCGGAATTGCGAAATGAACTCTTAACGCTACAAAGAGAGATAATTCAAAAAGCAGAGCGGGGCATTGTTGTCGAAGGGCGGGATATAGGAACTGTTGTGACCCCTAATGCTCAACTAAAGATCTATCTCCAAGCCGATATTGAAGCTCGAGCCAATCGCCGTGAAAATGAACTAAATTCCCTTGAAATTGCGTTAGACGAAAGAACGAGCGTGGCTGAGAGTCTGGCAGCGCGTGATGCAGTAGATAGCACTCGCGCAACCTCTCCTTTGAAGCGTTCGCCAGATGCGCTCTTAGTTGACTCCACTTATTTGTCGCTGGAGGAGACTATCGACTACATCTGGAACATTCTTAAACAGAGATCGCTCTTGGGCTTACCTGTCGTTGCGGTAGTTGGTCGTCCTAACGTTGGAAAGTCAACCTTAGTGAACCGCATTATCGGTGGCCGTGAGGCAATAATTGAGGATACCCCTGGAGTTACTCGAGATCGAGTTAAGTACGACGCAGAGTGGAATGGGAAGAAATTCACTCTGATGGATACTGGAGGATGGGAACCAACAGCAGAGGGGATTGCTCTAAAAATCTCAGATGCAGCCCAAAGCGCAATCAGTGAAGCGGACTTACTTCTTTTCGTTGTTGATGCTCATGTTGGTGCCCAAAGTGAAGATGCGGAGCTAGTCAATATTCTCCGTAAAAGCAAGATAGATGTGATGCTTATTGCAAATAAGGTTGACTCAGAAAAAGATGAATTGGATGCTCATCAACTTTGGAATATTGGATTAGGTGAGCCGCATTTTGTTTCAGCAGCGCATGGGAGAGGCTCTGGTGATCTGCTCGATAAAATTGTAGAACGCCTGCCCGAGGTTGGACGCGGGCGTATCTCCGACGGTTTTAGAAAGATTGCAATTGTTGGTCGGCCGAATGTTGGCAAGAGTAGTTTATTAAATACATTTGCCGGTAGCGCACGAGCACTGGTTGATGATGCCGAAGGCACAACAAGGGACCCTATTGATGAGTTAATTGATGTTGATGGAAAGACTTGGCGCTTTATTGATACCGCGGGGATAAGAAGAAGAGCGCATCAAGCTAGTGGAACGGATTACTACGCTGCGCTTCGAACGGAGCGAGCTATAGAGAACACGGAGGTGGTCGTCGCAGTTCTTGACGCTACGGTGCCGATGACCGAACAAGACTTGCGGATCATCTCAATGGCTGAGGAGTCGGGCAAAGCCTTGGTTATTGTGATGAACAAGTGGGATCTCCTCGATGAGGAACGTCGAATACAGCTTGAGCGAGAGATAGATCGAAATCTAGATCAGGTGACTTGGGCAGAGCGGATAAACCTCTCAGCTAAGACCGGCTGGCATAAAGATCGACTAATTCCAGCGGTTGAGCGGGCCCTTGGCGGGTGGGAATTTCGAGTACCCACGGGAAGGCTGAACGCCTTCATGGGACAGCTTGTGAGTTCGAATCCACCCCCAGTGCGCGGCGGAAAGCAACCAAAAATTCTCTTTGCTACGCAAGCCGGGATAGAACCGCCAACATTTATTATCTTTGCAACGGACTTCCTAGAGTCAAGCTATAGACGATTCATCGAGAGACGTCTAAGGGAAGAGTTTGGTTTTGCAGGCTCGCCGATTCGAATCTCGGTGAGATTGCGGGATCGATGATTCAACCTCCAATGACCGAGGTACTATTTCATTACGGGACGTAGCGCAGCTTGGTAGCGCACATGGCTGGGGGTCATGTGGTCGGAGGTTCAAATCCTCTCGTCCCGACCAGAACTTGGAGCCAGTATTTCAACCAGAATTTCAAAGAGGTACCAAAACGAAGTGAGGGGATGATGCTCACCATTCCGAATGGGCTAACCCTTCTGCGGGCCGCCGGAATCCCAATTTTCCTCTACCTCACTTGGCATGAGCTCTACCTGTGGGCGGTTTTGACTCTGATGATTGCTGGTGCGACTGACTATTTCGACGGAAAACTTGCCAGAGCGCTTAACCAAGAGAGCCGCTTGGGCGAACTTTTAGACCCTGCGGTCGACCGCCTTTACATCGCGACCGTTTTGATAGCGATGTTTATCACCGGCGCTATTCCAATTTGGGTGCTAGTTTCGATCATCGCACGAGATTTAGCCCTCGGCCTTCTGCTAGTTGCCATGAAGCGGTCAGGTCTCTCTCCTTTTAAGGTTACCTATCTCGGCAAAGCGGCGACATTTAATCTCCTCTACGCGCTTCCAATGCTCTTGCTGACCTATTCGACTATAGATGGACTCTCCAACTTCGCATTTGTCTTTGGATGGGCTTTTGCGGGATGGGGGATAGGTCTGTATTTGTGGACCGGCGCGCAATACGCTAGAACTGGTCTAAGAGAATTACTTACCAGAAGAGAATCTGGCCATGGAGTTTAAGAGTGGAGCTTCAACATGGAGCTTCAACATGGAGATTTAATTTGAAGAGGGAAGGAAGGTTTAAGTGAGCAGCGTCCCGCCCCACCTGAAATACACCAAAGAGCATGAATGGATTGAGGAGGTTTCGCCGGGGCGCTATCGAGTTGGCATTACGGACTACGCACAGGGTGCACTCGGTGACATTGTCTATCTTCAGATGCCCAAGGTCGGAGAGTCAATCAGCGCTGGGAAAGTTTGCGGCGAAGTGGAATCAACCAAGAGCGTTTCTGAAATTTATGCACCAATCTCTGGGACAGTTACCACGGTGAATACGGACTTGGACTCTGCTCCCGAGACCATAAATTCGGACCCTTATGGAAAAGGCTGGCTCATGGAAATGGAAGCTTCCTCGCCAAACGAACTTTCTGAACTTCTCTCACCAGAGGCGTACAGCGCTCTTACCGCTTGACTCACCCAAACCTCCACCATAGGGTGAGCCTTAAGTGAAACTTAAGGTTTAGGGGGAGTTAATCGTGGTTGCCGCTGCTGATAGCAGAAAAGACTTAACAACCACAATCCATCTAACCGCTCTTCGCTCCGTTGAGAGTTCTCTTTCTAGATTAATCGAAGAATCAGGACCTGAATTGATCCAGGTTTTAAATGCCCTCGCAGAAAACTCGGCGATGCTTGTCTCGTTGATTGGACCAAGCAAGGGAGCGCGCTATCTCCTAGAGCCAGAAGTAACGCAAATAGGTAGAGCGACCACAAATGAGATCTTCCTTGATGATGTGACAGTTTCAAGAAAACATGCCCAGGTTCTCAAACGCGAGAAGCGTTACTTCTTGCAGGATTTGGGCAGCTTAAATGGAACGTATTTGAATGGTGAACTTGTTTCAGAGAAGCCTCTCAATGATGGCGATGAGCTCCAGATCGGCAAATATCGGATGCATTTCTTTCAAGGTGGAAAGGTAAGAGCATGAGCGTTCCCGCCCGCGCATATTTGAGCATCGGAGAAGTCTTATCAAAGTTACGTGGTGATTTTCCAGATATCACTATCTCGAAGATTCGGTTCCTTGAGTCTGAGGGATTGATTGAGCCACAACGCACACCCTCTGGTTATCGTAAATTCACAACTCCAGATTTAGAGAGATTGAGATATGTGCTCCTTGCGCAACGAGATCATTATCTTCCTCTAAAAGTAATAAAAGAGAATCTAGATGCCCTTGACCGTGGACTGGAACCAGCACAAACTCCTGGCAGCAGTCCAACTCCGCGGATGCTTCCAGTTGATGCGGCTGTATCACCGTCAGCTTTTGCAGAACAGAGCGATCTGCGACTTTCTCGTGATGAATTATTGAAGAGTTCTGGAATTGATGAAGAACAATTAGCCGAACTTGAAAGCTATGGACTTGTCCAAGCACGAGGCAAACATTTCGACGGTGATGCGTTGATGGTTGCAAGAGTTGTCGGTGAACTAGCGGCATTTGGAATTGAAGGTCGTCATCTTCGAGCTTTCAAATCAGCTGCAGATAGAGAGGTTGGTTTAGTGGAGCAAGTCATAACCCCCTTACTTAGACAGAAGAATTCAGATTCAAAAGCACGAGCAGAAGAGGTAGCGCGAGAGATTGCCTCCCTTTCAATCAGACTCCACGCCTCACTCGTTCGAGCTGGCCTTCACAGAGCGAGATGAATTTTCACGCTCTCGATGTAATTGGCGTTCGGGTTGAGATGCCTTCGAACCAACCGATTGTTCTTCTTAAAGAAATTGGCGGGGTCCGCTATCTACCCATTTGGGTAGGGGCCGTAGAGGCGACCTCTATCGCCTTCGCTCAACAAGGAGTCCAACCACCGCGCCCGTTAACCCATGACTTGATGAAAGATTTACTGGCATCGGTCAATGCAAACGTAGACTCCATTCATCTCACCGAACTTCGCGATGGTGTCTTCTATTCGATGATAAATCTGGCTGGAGGAGTCTCTGTCTCGGCCAGGCCAAGTGATGCAATTGCCTTGGCTCTTCGAACTGGCTCGCCGATTCTGGGGAGTGAGGAGTTGCTAGCCGAAGCAGGGATAGAAATACCCGATCAAGCCGAGGATGAGGTGGAGAAGTTCAAGGAGTTCCTCGAAGGAATAAACCCCGAAGATTTCCAGGCCTAGAACTCTAAAGTATTACTTGAGATTTAGAGTGTGTCGGTATTTGATGTCCGCCTTTTCAAGACTTACCGTTAAGCCACTCAAGTGAGAGGCTTCCCCCATGACTTTGCTGCCAAGTTCTGACGAGATTGGCTACCGTGGCGCAACGGCTTGTACTGCAGCAGGGATTTCCTACCGCCAACTCGATTATTGGGCGCGCACTGGTTTAGTTGAGCCGACGGTTCGTTCGGCAGCCGGTTCTGGTTCACAACGCCTTTACGGATTTCGTGACATCCTGGTTTTGAAGATCGTCAAACGCCTACTCGACGCGGGCGTCTCTCTCCAAAACATTAGAAGCGCTGTCACTCATCTTCGGGAGCGGGGGATTGAAGATTTAGCGCGAATAACGCTCATGAGCGACGGATCTTCAATTTATGAGTGCACAAATTCAGAGGAGATTTTTGACCTCCTTCAAGGTGGACAAGGTGTTTTTGGTATCGCTGTTGGAAAAGTGTGGAACGAGGTTGAAGGCACCCTCACTCATCTACAAGGCGAGGATCTTCAAAGCGGGAGCATCCATCCTGGTGAAGGTGGCGATGAACTAGCCATCCGTCGCAAGCTTCGCGGGGTCTCTTAACCCGTCATAGATTGAATTAACCGCCTATTCTTCTCGCCGTGGCGCGGAAGAACTTTGCAGACCGGCATATTGGGCCTTCAGGTGATCAAGTTGGCACGATGTTGCACGAGTTGGGGTATTCAGATTTAGGAAAATTCATCGCAGATGTCCTACCCGAGTCAATTAAGCTTGATGAGATTTTCGGAGCATCGCTGCCCAATCCAATTTCTGAACCAGAAACCATCTCGCAGCTACGCAATCTTGCCGGAAAGAATCAAATCTTTCAGTCCTTGATTGGAATGGGTTATTACGGCACTCATACGCCGCCCGTCATTCTCCGGAACGTCTTGGAGAATCCCGCTTGGTACACGGCTTACACCCCATATCAACCTGAAATATCCCAAGGAAGATTGGAAGCGCTCTTCGCTTTCCAGACGATGGTCAGCGATTTAACCGGCCTAGACATTGCAAATGCATCGATGCTAGATGAGGCGACTGCTGCAGCCGAAGCGATGACCTTGGCGAGAAGAGCTTCAAAGAGCTCTGATGAAGCCATTTTTCTAATTGATGCGGCAGCGCATCCGCAAACTAAAGCGGTAATACAAACTCGGGCTAAGCCGTTGGGAATAGTTGTAAAGGAGTTTGAAGTAAAGAGCCTGGCAATTGAGAACGCGAATGTAGATTGTTTTGCAGTTTTGGTTCAATACCCAGATACCTTCGGGGCGCTTCCTGAATTGATGGATCTCTTCTCATTCGCGAAGGAAAAAAATGCTCTTGTCATCATGGCAAGTGATCTACTTGCATTGACTCTTATTAAATCTCCGGGGGAGTGGGGCGCCGACATCGCCGTTGGTTCAGCTCAGCGCTTTGGTGTTCCGATGGGATTTGGTGGACCGCATGCAGGATTTTTGGCGGTCCGTGAAGGTTTAGAACGTTCGCTTCCCGGGCGATTGGTAGGTCAGAGCATTGACACCGCGGGAAATCCAGCGCTTCGTCTGGCGCTGCAAACCAGAGAACAACATATTCGCCGCGATAAAGCGACGAGCAATATCTGTACTGCTCAAGTTTTACTTGCAAACATTGCTGCGCTGTACGCAGCTTGGCACGGTCCAGAGGGTCTACGTGAGATTGCTATCCGTGTACATAATCAAGCAAGGAGTTTTGCAGGCTTCTTAAAGCGTTCCGGATTTACTTTATTAAGTGAAACTTTCTTCGACACTATCTCCTTCAAAGCCGAAAATCCTAAGGCGATGCTTGACAGCGCTGAGCGCGCGGGAATTAACGTGCGCTTGATCTCTGGCGGAATTTCAGTGGCATTTGATGAAACTACTGACGATAAATCAATTGAGAAATTGGTTCGAGCTTGGGGATTGGCAAGTGAGCGAGGGGAGAGCTTCGGTGGTCTTAATGACCTGCGAAAGAGTGCTTATCTAACGCACCCGATCTTCAATTCTTATCATTCAGAAACTTCTATGCTTCGATATATCCGAACACTCTCGGATAGAGATCTAGCTTTGGATCGAACCATGATTCCCCTCGGTTCATGCACGATGAAGTTGAACGCAACTACCGAGATGGAATCTATTACTTGGCCAGAATTTGCCAACCTCCATCCCTTCTCACCTAGCACCCAGAGCGCTGGCACGCGCCAACTTATAAAAGAGCTTTCGGATTGGTTGATTGAAATTACCGGTTACGACGCCGTTTCATTGCAGCCTAATGCCGGCTCTCAAGGTGAGTTCGCTGGATTACTCGCTATTCGCAATTACTTGGACTCCAAAGGGGAGACGGGGCGCGATATCTGCCTAATCCCATCAAGTGCCCACGGAACGAACGCCGCGAGCGCCGTGATGGCGGGGATGAAAGTCGTAGTGATCGCGTGCGACGACCAAGGAAATGTTTCACTTGCCGATTTGCAGGCAAAAATCGGCGAATATGGTGATCGATTGGCAGCTCTCATGGTCACTTACCCATCAACACATGGAGTTTTTGAATCCGAGATCAGCGCTATCTGCGCATTGATTCATGATGCTGGGGGACAGGTTTATGTTGATGGCGCGAATCTCAATGCCTTGGTCGGATTGGCCAAACCTGGAAAGTTTGGTGCCGATGTTTCTCATTTGAATCTTCATAAAACTTTCTGCATTCCGCATGGAGGCGGTGGTCCAGGCGTAGGGCCGGTTATTGCCCGAAAGCATCTTGCTGCGCATCTGCCGAATCACCCGCTCGATGTATCTGCTGGACCGCTCACTGGACCAGGACCAATTAGCGCAGCGCCGTTTGGTTCTGCGTTGATTCTGCCAATCTCGTGGGCATATATCCGGATGATGGGTGCGGAAGGCTTAAAGCGAGCTACAGAGGTTGCTATCTTGTCGGCTAATTACATTTCAAAGAAATTGGAACCGTACTTTCCAACGCTTTATAAGGGGGATACCGGTTTTATCGCCCACGAGTGCATAATTGATATTCGCGAGATAACCAAGGCGACTGGAGTGACGGTTGATGACATCGCCAAGCGGTTAATGGATTTTGGTTTTCATGCACCGACCATGAGTTTCCCGGTTGCGGGCACTCTGATGATTGAGCCCACAGAAAGTGAAGATATTGCAGAAATTGATCGCTTTATTGAGGCCATGAGATTGATTAGAAGCGAAATTGATGAGATCGCTACCGGAAAGGTCTCGGTTGAGGAATCGGCACTTCGAAATGCCCCACATACAACGCAAGTCATTGTCGGCGAATGGAACCGTCCATACAGCCGCGAAAAGGCGGCCTTCCCGGCCGGAATTGATCATGGAATGGCAAGGAGAGGGAAATATTGGCCTTCCGTAGGTCGCATTGATGGGGCTTACGGGGATAGGAACCTAGTCTGCGCCTGCGAGCCAATCGAAGCTTTAGCGATAAATTAGTTTACATAATGTCAATTATCGGCTAAATACTGAGCGTCGATTTACCGCGAGCGTCACTAAGAAAATACCTATCCAGGCCCAGCTTCCAATTCTGGAGGCCAATGCACGCTCCTCGCGGGTCTCTAAAACCATCTCCAAACTCCCTGGCACAAACTGTTCTAGAGATTCCACCGTTTCGCCCTTTGAATTCACATGCGCCGTAAATCCCGTAGTGCTTACCACCGCAAAATCTCTCTGGAACTCGGCGGCTCGAGCCCTGACTATCTGGAGTTGTTGTCTGGCTTGAGGTGATCTTCCGAAGGTTGCGTTGTTTGTCTGGGCAACAACAAACTCGGCCCTAGATAGACCCTCTCTGATGAAGTCATCATCTAACACTTCAAAGCAGATTATCGATTGGAATACTCGCCCAGAAACTTCATGCTTGATCCATTCTGATCCTGATTGAAAGTCTCTTACCCTTCTTGCTTCTGGGGAAACGAATTCAGCAATACCGCGAATCGGGATGTACTCGCCAAAGGGAGCTAAATCTTGCTTGATATACATGCTTTCAACGCGATTACTCTCGTTGTATAGAATTGAAACGTTCTTTGGTCCAAGTTCCTCGCGCAAAACCGCACCAACCAGTAATGGCGTCTTCGTCTTTGTGATGACATTTTGGATTATCCGTGCTGCTTCTTGATTGCGTAACGGATCAATATCAGAAGCATTTTCTGGCCAGACAATCAAATCGACTTCATCGGTAATTGCTTCGGTCGCATCAGCATGTCGTTTTAAAACCGAGAGCGCTCGCTTGTTGTAATCAAATCCTAATTCATCAACTCCGCCTTGAACGGCAACCACCTCAATAGATCCATTTGTGGTCGGTAACGGTAGAAAAATACTTATCAGAAATGGAATCGGCAACAAAGATATTGTCTTAACCTGCATATTTACAATAAGTGTAGAGACAGTTACAACTAAGAATGTGACGCCTGCTACGCCAACTATTGAGTAAAGACCCGAGAGATATTCAACCTGAGTGTGCCCCACTCTCCCCCATCCAAAGCCACCAAAAGGCCACTTCATTCGCGCTATCTCTATCACTGTGAATAAAGATGCAAACAGAAACGCTGATGAAACGCCCCTCCTCCAAGCGAAGAGCGCGAGGAGGCTAAAGAACGCTGTCTGAAGGAGGGAAAGGCTTACCCAGGGCACCCATCCCACATAAGAACTGGACCAATGCAGCAGCGGTAGAAAAAACACCAATCCAGCAAGAATCGATGCGATTAATCGATCGCGCAAATTCCTATCAATAATTGACCTGTATAGAAGTGCAGCGCCGATATACGGGCCGAGTGCGAACTCCAAAGGTGCAAAGCCGGTCCATAAGAAAAAGCCAGCAAGAACTGGGAGCGCTATTCCCACCCTAAAGCCGCCTTGAGTCGAGTGAAGCTAGTGGCGAGCCCATGTTCTTTGGTGAGTTTCTCCAACATCTTTGCATCTTCGGCTTGATTAGGAATCTTGAAATCCAACTTCGGTAGTGAAATATTTACAGCGCAAGAAACTAGTTCTTCGACAATCCCTGCATACGATTCATCGGCGAGAATCCGCTTGCGATGAATGTCACGGAGATTCTTGTCTTGCGATTTGGCGGCGGCAACGACTGCGTCGATGGAATCGAAATTGGAGGCAATTTCTGCGGCACCCTTCTCTCCAATTCCTTTAATGCCAGGAAGACCATCTGAGGCGTCGCCGCGAATCATGGCGAAGAGTCCGTAGCGCTCTCCTGGAATTGAGTATTTGTTGGCTATCCAGGCGCTGTCAACTAAATCATGGGCGCTGATTCCCTTGGCAAGATAAACGACTTTTACATCTCGATCATCATCAACAAGTTGAAAGAGATCACGATCACCCGTGACAACTCGTACCGGGCCCAATTCGCGTTTAGCGAGCGTTGCTATGACATCGTCAGCCTCGTAATCATCAGCTCCGATGACTTGAACTCCAAGTGATTCAAAGAAATCAAGAATGATAGGAACTTGCGGAGTGAGTAGATCTGGTTCCTCTTCCTCCTCGCCACTCTCATCTAAACGATTCGTTTTGTACTCTGGGAAAAGCTGCACTCGCCATGAGGGC
>JACCEC010267803.1_pt1 | contig 10680 bp, 8 predicted proteins | sample 7450121 | NCBI WGS metagenome assembly JACCEC01 (sample SAMN15323455, study PRJNA562643) | freshwater metagenome | isolation source: river surface water | place: USA:Blue River Watershed | collected 2017-08-18 | reverse complement strand
CCCGTACCACGGTAATTTCTACCCTTTCTAAACGCACTGACAACGGACACCGACTGCTCAACGCTTCGGAATTTCTGCAAATGGCAGGCCGCGCTGGTCGTCGAGGCATGGATAAACAAGGTTATGTGGTTACATTACAAACCCCCTTTGAAGGAGCGAAAGAAGCCTCATATTTAGCCACATCCAAACCAGATCCCCTAGTCAGTCAATTTACACCTAGCTATGGCATGGTTTTAAACCTGCTACAAACTCATACTATTGAACAAGCCAGAGAACTTATAGAACGCAGTTTTGGACAGTATATGTCCAACTTACACCTGCAACCAAACTATGAAGAAATGGCACAATTTCAAGGGGAATTGGCGCAAATTCAGGCACAACTGGCAGCGATTGATGAAAATGAATTGATGGTATATGAAAAATTACGCCAACGCTTGAAAGTAGAACGGCAAATTTTTAAAACCTTACAAGAACAAGCTCAGTGCGATCGCCAAGAACAAGTGGCAATGATGTTAGATTTTGCCATATCTGGAACTATGCTCAGTCTCCATGATAAAAACGCAATTTGCCCCTTACCCATCACCGCCGTATTAATTGATAAAGCTGTCAGCAGTCATGAGAGATCCTACTTTGTCTGTCTAGGAGAGAATAATCGTTGGTATGTAGTCACACCAGCGGATATATTAGATTTGTATGCAGAATTACCACGGGTAGAAGTTCCTGCGGATCTCCTTCCTCCTGCCGAATTGGGTTGGAAACGAGGACAATCAATTCGTGGTGATCAATATAGTCTTGCTGTGGTACAAAATATCCCCCATCCCCATGAATTAATCCATCTATCTCCTGAAGTTCAAGAACAACTCAGTCGCCTCACCGCCGTTCAAGAACAATTAGAAAACCATCCCATTTACAAATCAGGAGACATTGCCAAAATCTTTAAAAATAGGGCGCGTTGTGTAGAATTAGAAGCAGAAATTGAACACCTGCAAGAACAGATAGACCTCCAGTCCCAAAGATATTGGGAGGAATTTCTCTGTTTAATTGAAATTTTACAGTCCTTTGAATGTTTAGACAACTTAATTCCTACACCATTAGGTCAAATTGCCGCCGCCATTCGCGGTGAAAATGAGTTATGGTTAGGCTTAGTCCTAGCTAGTGGAGAATTAGATGCCATTGGACCCCATCATCTAGCTGCTGTTGTAGCCGCTTTGGTGACAGAAGCACCCCGTCCAGATACTAAAATTGACTTTAACCTCTCCCCAGAAGCAGATACAGCTTGGTTAAAATTGCAACCTATTCGCCGCGCTGTGTTAAAGGTGCAGTATCGTCATGGTGTGGCCTTACCTGTAGGTTTAGAACATCGTTTTATCAATTTGATTTCCTTGGTAGAACAGTGGGCGCTGGGAGTAGAATGGACGGTATTATGTGCAAAAACCACTTTGGATGAAGGGGATGTAGTGCGGATTTTACGCCGTACCTTGGATTTATTATCCCAGATTCCTCATGTTCCTAATTTACCCGATGTCCTGCGGCGTAATGCTCAACGGGCAATGCAATTAATTGATAGATTCCCCGTCAATGAAGCCATGGATTAAATATCTCAATTCCTGCCCACCCTTAAGATGAGGAAAATTTTCTAAAATGCTTAAATCTTGTGGGGCGGGCATCTTGCCGGCCCTACTTATTTACTGTTCTAGCTGAATTTGTTAATTAACGAAATAAACTACTCAGTGAACTATCTTCATGAATTCGCCAAATTGCTTCTCCCAATAAATTAGCGACAGAAAGAGTTACTAATTGCGGAAACTGATTACTTTCTGGAATAGGAATAGTATTAGTAACTATCACTTCCTCAAATACCCCACTGGATAATCTCTCAATTGCTGGTGGAGAAAATATAGCATGAGTAGCACAGGCATATACCTGACTTGCACCTTCTTGACGCAGTAACTTAGCACCTTCAGCGATTGTACCACCAGTATCAATCATGTCATCTACTAATACAGCAGTTTTGCCTCTAACATCACCAATCACATTTAACACTTCAGCGACATTATGAGCCTGACGGCGTTTATCAATAATGGCTAAAGGAGCATCATTAAGCTTTTTCGCAAATGCTCTTGCTCTTGCCACCCCACCCACATCAGGAGAAACAACAACAATATCCTGTAATTCTTTACTAATTAAATAATCCAGGATCACTGGTGAACCATATACATGATCAAAGGGGATATCAAAATAGCCCTGAATTTGGGCTGCGTGTAAATCCATAGCCAGAACCCGGTTAGCACCTGCTTGGGTAATTAAGTTAGCAACTAGCTTTGCTGTAATGGATTCTCTACCTGCGGTTTTTCTATCAGCACGAGCATAACCATAATAAGGAACTACTGCCGTAATCTGTCGTGCCGAAGCCCGACGACAGGCATCAATCATAATTAGTAATTCCATTAAATGATCGTTGACAGGTTGGCAACAAGGCTGAATTAAATAGACATCACAACCGCGAATAGATTCTTGAATTTGAACATATAGTTCTCCATCCGCAAATCTTTTGCGAATCATCGGTCCTAAGTCCATGCCCAGATAACGGCAGACCTCTTGAGATAATATTGGATTGGCAGAACCAGAAAACAACCGGAGACGATTATTATCTGATATTGCCGTTGTTACTGATTGAAGTGGTAAAGTTGCAGAACTCAGCACAGCAGATCCTCGAAGTGCATTCATAGATATATAAGCAGAAATTGAGCAAATTCAGGTCAAATGGAGTCAACAAAACATCTGTGATTTTTGTTGAAGTTTTCATACAAACTTGAAATATTTCTCCATAAAATTAACATTTCCTAATTTTTTAGTCTTTGTATCGGAAGAAACTACTAGTAATTTAACTGACATCTAGGGGGCTATGAAACAGTTTCAGAGTTACAACTTTACTAGATTGGGGTAAGCAGCCAAAATCTGGAGATCAATTAATTGAGTGGGTAGATTCGTAGGCTACTAATTCTACCTTGTTTTTTTGACCTATAACAAATTACCTATGGTAAACATCCTCTCCCGCCCACCTGATGGTTTAGCAGCACACCTGGTATAATATTACCGAAGATCATGCTTTTGCTAAGTTCTACCTGGCGTTACTATTATATTCAATCTATAGATCATGCAATCACCAATTACAGTTGGTACTATCCTACAAAGTCGTTACCATATCATTCACATTATTGGTCAAGGGGGATTTGGTAGAACCTATCTAGCCGAAGACCAAAGACGCTTTAATGAGCTTTGTGTGATTAAGGAATTAGTTGCCCCTATGACGGGAACATCCACCGGTGAGAAGGCACAGGAGTTATTTGAACGCGAAGCGGCTATTTTGTATCAAATGCAACATTCACAAATTCCTAAATTTCGAGAAAAATTTGCCCAAAACGAAAAATTATTTTTGGTGCAAGATTTTGTATCTGGAAAGAATTACCGCCATTTGCTCCAGGATCGGCAAAATGTCGGTACAGTTTTTAATGAAGCGGAAGTTTTGCATTTATGCAAAAATTTATTACCTGTCCTTAGTTATATTCACGAATTAGGAATTATTCATCGGGATATATCGCCAGACAATATCATTTTACGGGAAGATGACTCTCTACCTGTGTTAATTGATTTTGGAGTGGTGAAGGAATTGGCGACAAAATTGCAATCAGCCGCACCTACATCTGTCACCACTGTGGGTAAATTAGGTTATGCCCCTAGTGAGCAGATGCAAACGGGAAGAGTCAATCCTAGTAGTGATTTGTATGCTTTAGCTGTGACGGCAATAGTATTGTTAACGGGGAAAGAACCGGCAGATTTATTTGATGAACAGCAGTTAACCTGGAATTGGCAAAGGTGGGCTAAAGTTAGTCCGCAATTGGCGACCGTTTTACAACGAATGTTAAGTTATATACCAGGAGAACGTTATCAAAGGGCGGCTGATGTGTCTCAAGCTTTATCAGAGATCAAGGGTGGGAATACATCAAAACGTGATTTATCTTACTTGCAAACCATTGCTGTTGGTAATCGTGTTCAACTGGGATCAAACACTGGTGAATCTACATCTTCAAGTTCTTCTCGCCCAAGTCGCTCTATTTTAGATAATCCTTTGGCCTTGGGATTAATTGGTGGTGCTGTAGTGATTTTAGCTGGATTCGGTTCTTGGTCATTGGTCAGTACAATTAAAAGTCAGTTACGGGCTACACCACAAGTAACCACAACACCACAATCTTTTCCTTCCCCAGTTATTCCCAGTGGGAGTACATCTACGCCGACACTTACTGCTACACCGACAAATAGCGAACCTGTTATTAGTCGTAAACGCCTAGAATTAGATTCATCTAATAAAGCAACAGCAGATGGGATATTAAAAGAAAATAGTTTAGTGCAATATAGTTTCCGGGCTAAAGACGGACAGGATTTAATTGTATCCGTTAATTCAGCTAGTGGCATTGTGATGAGCATTCTCGACCCTGATGGTGCAATCATAAATCTTAATGATCAAGAATCTACATCTTATGAGGGAAAATTATCTGACAGTGGTAGGTATACTGTTCAATTAGGTTTGGCGGGCGGCATATCACAGAGTAGTTATAGTTTAAATGTAACTTTAATAGAACCTGAGCCAACCACAGATCCTACACCCACGGAAACCCCTACACCCACGGAAACCCCTACACCCACGGAAACCGCTACACCTAAGGAAACCGCTACACCTAAGGAAACGCCTACACCTAAGGAAACGCCTACACCTAAGGAAACGCCTACACCTAAGGAAACCCCTACACCCACGGAAACGCCAACGCCGGAGTTTAATGGGAGTAATTAGGCTAAATTAGGAGCAGAAACCTATTAAGTTGTCATTGGTTGCGGAAAACTTTGTTGAATACTTTACTGATTACGGGAACTGATACGGAAGCTGGTAAAACCGTCGTGACTACCGCTTTAGCCGCCTATTGGCAAAAATATTATCCTCAGCGCAGTTTGGCGATAATGAAGCCTATTCAATCGGGTGTGGGGGATAAGGAATTGTACCAAACTCTGTTTAGTCTGGAACAGTCGCCAGAGGAAATTACACCTTTGTATTTTGAAGCACCTTTAGCACCTCCCATTGCAGCGGCCAAGGAAAATCGCTTGATAGATTTGGCTATTGTCTGGCAGACTTTATTAAAGTTGCAGAAACAACGAGATTTTGTGTTGGTAGAATCTTTGGGTGGTTTAGGTTCACCAATTACTAATGAGTTGACGGTAGCAGATTTAGCGGGTGAATGGCGATTACCGACATTTTTAGTTGTACCTGTGAGATTAGGAGCGATCGCTCAAGCTGTAGCTAATGTAGCATTGGCTAGACAAACTAAAATCAATCTGCGGGGGATTATTCTCAATTGCACCCAACCCCGCACAGCAGCCGAAATTGCCGATTTAACCCCCCCGGAATTAATTCAATCTTTTACAAATATCCCAGTTTTAGGTTGTGTACCCTATGTAGAAAATCCCCAAGATGTGGAAAAACTTGCCGAAGTTGCAGCAACTTTAGATTGGGAAATATATTCCCACGGTTGGCAGAAATATCAGCACTAGAGTTTTTTAATTTTTAATTGATAAATATGGTTTCTACATTTCCTTTGGGTTCAACAGTAAATCTCAAAAATGTGCGGTTAGAAATTCGTGCTTTACAACCGCAATTAGTGGCATGGAGACGAGAAATACACCAAAAACCAGAATTAGGTTTTCAGGAAAAAATTACGGCTGAGTTTATTGCCCAAAAGTTGCAAAATTGGGGCATTAGCCATCAAACAGGTATAGCAGAAACTGGGATTGTGGCTATTATTCCAGGTGAAAAATCTGGAGAGGGTAAAGTATTAGCAATTCGGGCAGATATGGATGCTTTACCAGTTAAAGAAGAAAATGAAGTTGCTTATTGTTCCCAACATGATGGGGTGATGCACGCTTGCGGACATGATGGACATATAGCGATCGCCCTCGGTACAGCCTATTACCTCCATCAACACCGTCAGGACTTTAGCGGCACTGTGAAGGTTATCTTCCAGCCCGCCGAAGAAAGTCCCGGTGGGGCAAAACCCATGATTGAAGCAGGTGTACTTAATCACCCTGATGTTGATGCCATTATCGGTTTACACTTATGGAATAATCTCCCATTGGGAACAGTCGGAGTGCGACCAGGGGCATTAATGGCCGCTGTAGAGTTGTTCCGTTGTACCATTTTTGGTAAAGGTGGTCATGGGGGAATGCCTCATCAAACCATAGATTCTGTAGTCGTAGCCGCACAAATAGTTAATGCTTTGCAAAGCATTGTATCTCGCAACGTCAACCCCATTGATTCTGCTGTAGTCACAGTGGGGGAACTCCACGCAGGTACAGCAGTTAATGTGATTGCTGATACCGCCAGAATGGGTGGAACGGTCAGATATTTTCATCCTGAATTAGCAGACTTTTTTAAACAGCGAATTGAACAAATTATTGCCGGAATTTGTCAAAGTCATGGCGCAAAGTATGAATTAGATTATATCCATCTTTATCCACCGGTGATTAATGATGGGGAAATTGCCACATTGGTGCGCTCAGTAGCAGAAGATGTGATCGAAACCCCCATTGGTGTTGTTCCCGAATGTCAAACTATGGGGGGAGAAGATATGTCATTTTTCCTGGAAAAAGTTCCCGGTTGTTATTTTTTCCTCGGTTCTGCCAATGCCGAAAAAAATCTCAACTACCCCCATCATCATCCGCGATTTGATTTTGATGAAACCGCTTTACCTATGGGTGTGGAGATATTTGTGCGTTGTGTTGAAAAGTTTTTTGATCACGATAGGGCAGGGGTTTAGCAATAGTGACCACAGTTGTAAATACTATAGTGTTACGAGATGAAAGTTAGTCTGTGCATGATTGTTAAAAATGAGGAAACTAACTTGCCAAAGTGTTTGGCAAGTGTGAAAAGTTTTGTTGATGAAATTGTAGTTTTGGATACGGGTTCAACTGATAAAACTGCTCAGATAGCTGCACAATTTGGGGCTAAGGTTCATTATTTTACCTGGAATAATAATTTTAGTGATGCGCGAAATGAGGCGTTAAAATATGTAACGGGTGATTGGATTTTAGTTTTAGATGCTGATGAAACCTTAACCCCAGAAATTATTCCGTTTTTGGAAGTGGTGATTGATAAGGAAGAATATCTAGTTATTAATTTGGTACGTCAAGAAGTGGGTTCAAGACAATCACCTTATTCTCTGGTTTCTCGACTATTTCGCAATCACCCAGATATATATTTTGATTGTCCTTATCATGCTTTAATTGATGATAGTGTGACAGCAATTTTACATCAAGAACCACATTGGGAAGTTGGTTATTTACCGGGAGTCGCAATTCTCCATTCTGGTTATCAAAAAGCTATAATTAATCAACAGAATAAATATATTAAAGCTGCAACTGCAATGGCAGAGTTTTTAATACATCATCCCGATGATGCCTATGTTTGCAGTAAATTGGGGGCTTTGTATATGCAAATGGGTAAAATTGATCTAGGGATGGAGTTGTTAAATCGGGGCTTAAATAAATTAATTCATCATCAAGTTAATGAAGAGAAAACCCCGTTGCAGAAATTAAAAATTTCCCAACCACAGAAAGTAGAAGTTGCTGGTGATGAAGATATAAATTATGATGTTTTATATGAATTACATTATCATTTAGGAATTGCCTATACTCATTTACAAGATTTACCTCCAGCAATTGCCCATTATCAAGCTGCGGTAAAATTACCTATTTATCCTTTATTAAAATTAGGCGCATATAATAATTTAGGTAATTTATTAAAAATTGTGGGCGATTTACCAGGTGCAAAAATTGCCTATGAAACAGCAATAAAAATAGATCCTAATTTTGTTTTTGGGCATTATAATTTAGGCATGGTGTGTAAAGCTATGGGGTTATTTACTGAAGCTATTGATGCCTATAATAACGCCATTAATTTGCATCCTGATTATGCGGAAGCTTATCAAAATTTAGGAGTTGTACTGTTGAAAGTAGGTGATGTGGAAAGTAGTTTACAAGCTTTTGAATATGCTATTTGTCTCCATGAATTTAATAACCCTGAAGAAGCACAACGACTTTATCAAGGTTTAAAGGAAATGGGTTTGTATAATTGGTTTGGCGAAACGATCAACCATCAACCATCAATAATAAACCCTAAGTAGGTAGGCGTTGAAATTTATCTTTATGGCAAGGTAGGAGGGAAGAGGTTTTTAGGCATTTTTTTACATACTTCGTTTTTTGACACTTTTCTACTTATCCTAATGGCAGAATGTTGTGCATATTGAATGCACAACAACAGGTCAAAGCTAAATTCGAGAACGGACAAATTTTTCTAATCTATCCATTCCTTTTTCAATGGTTGCCATATCCGTAGCGTAGGAAAGACGAACATTTTTATCAGCACCAAAAGCGACACCGGGAATAAGTGCAACTTGATAAGATTCGAGGATAGCGTTGCAAAATTCTAGGGATTTCAAACCGGTTTTGCTGATATCAGGGAAGAGGTAGAAAGCACCGTCTGGTTTAGGACAACGTAACCCTGGAATGGCGTTGAGTCTGTCATACATCACCTGACGACGTTTAGCAAAAGCTTGACGCATTTCCTCTACACAGTCTTGGGAACTTTCTAAAGCAGCGATCGCCCCATATTGAGCAAAAGTACACACATTTGAGGTACTATGTCCCTGTATAGTGCTGGCCGCTTTGATAATGTCCACAGGTCCTGCTAAATAACCCAAGCGCCAACCAGTCATAGAATAACCTTTAGCAAAACCGTTACTAATTAAGGTGCGGGCAAAAATTTCCTCATCTAAAGAACCAATACTGATATGTTCAGCGCCATCATAGAGAATTTTTTCGTATATCTCGTCAGAAACTACAAAGATATCTGCATCAACTATTACCCTTGCTAACGCCTTAATTTCCTCCGGTGTATATACCATCCCCGTGGGGTTAGAAGGGGAGTTAAGGACAAATAACTTAGTTTTTGGGGTAATAGCTTTTTTTAGCTGTTCTGGGGTGATTTTGTAGCCAGTGGAAGCATCTGTTTCCACAATCACCGACTTACCACCAACTAATGTCACCATTTCGGGATAACTTAACCAGTAGGGTGAGGGAATAATGACCTCATCACCTGGGTCAATCAATGCCACAATCAAATTATAGAGAGAGTGCTTACCGCCATTGGTGACAAGGACATTCTCTGCCTTATAATCTAAACCATTATCATTTTTTAGCTTGTGCGCGATCGCCTCCCGTAATTTTGGTTCACCAGCGGCCGGACCATACTTGGTTTTACCTTCTTCTAAAGCCTTTGCTGCTGCGGCTTTGATATGCGCTGGTGTATCGAAATCTGGTTCGCCCGCGCTAAAACTACAAACATCTATCCCCTCAGCTTTCATAGCCTTAGCTTTAGCTGCGATGGCTAAGGTGATGGAGGGTGTTACCTGACTTACTCTTGCTGCCAGCTTCATTCTACTTTAATTTCGCCAATATCCTTTCTATCTAAGGATATCCCAGAATCCTCTTCCATATTTGCCTTTGCTAAATTCTTTCCAGATCCAAAACTAATCCGTCTCCAGATTACGGGATGAATAGCTCTTTGAGTGGCATTATTTAGTAGATTCTTAATTAGGGCAGATTCAGGCGATCGCCTCCTCGATTATTTCTAACCCGGATCTTAACTTTAGTCTGTAACTCAAGTTCGATCCCCAACAAAGCAGCTTTTTTCTGTAAATACAGTCGGTGTCTGTGTATTCAAGTAAATATATTGTCAAGGAAAACCGTTATGCCAAGTTCTACTTTAATTTGGCTGTTAGCTGGATCGGTTCTGTGCTTAATTGAGCTTTTTTTACCGTCGGCGTTTGTTTCCTTCATGATGGGAATTAGTGCCTTAACGGTGGGGCTTTTATCTTACTTGGGTGTGAGTAATTTGTGGATACAAGTTGCAATTTGGTTATTATTGTCCACAATACTAATTCTCCTTTGTCGGCGGTTTTTGCAACCACGACGGAAATCCACAATTCAAGATGCCTTAGTTGGAGAAACTTTAACGGAAATTTTACCAGGCCAGGTGGGCAGGGTACTATATGAGGGTAATTCTTGGCGAGCAAAATGTGATGATGACAAAATTAGCTTACCACCTCAACAAATGGTTTATGTGGTGCGAAGAGAGGGAACAACTTTAATTGTCATGCCAGATAATTTGTGGAATTAGTTGTCAGTTATTAGTTCCTGTTTTGATGGTTAATTTTGGCAAAAATTAGGAGAAAATTATGGATCAGTTATTTTTACTTATTGTCTTAGCGCTTGGTGGTTCGGCTGTCGCTGGATCTGTGCGGGTTGTCAATCAGGGAAATGAAGCTTTGGTAGAAAGATTGGGTAGTTATAACAAAAAAATGCAACCAGGGCTAAACTTTGTGCTGCCTTTCATTGATAAAGTTGTTTATGAAGAAACTATTCGAGAAAAAGTTTTAGATATTCCCCCTCAAAAGTGTATTACCCGCGATAATGTGGGAATTGAGGTGGATGCTGTGGTTTATTGGCGGATTGTAGATATGGAAAAAGCCCGCTATAAGGTGGAAAATCTGCAATCAGCTATGGTGAATTTGGTAT
>JACCEC011883346.1_pt1 | contig 10682 bp, 12 predicted proteins | sample 7450121 | NCBI WGS metagenome assembly JACCEC01 (sample SAMN15323455, study PRJNA562643) | freshwater metagenome | isolation source: river surface water | place: USA:Blue River Watershed | collected 2017-08-18 | reverse complement strand
TCCGGCTGTTTGTGGCCTCAATGTACTGCCAATAAGTGCCAATAACAGTTCCGTTTGCTGTGTCAGTGTCTGGGTCGTGGTTCGTGTTCGTTCCTGCAAATACTGACTCATACACACGGAAAGACTTCTCTGCCCTCTGCCCAATCGTGTAGCCGGTAGCAGACGACCAAGCAGAATTAACAGGCACAGCATTTGTTGCCGTTATTTCTGTTGTTCCTATGTCAACCGGCCTGATTATATGCATTTAGTCACCATGCTTTAGCGTATGCTTGCTATTGTAACAGCCTATTAAAACCTAGTCACCAATAGCTTATACCCTTGATGCTGGCATACCGATAGCCTCCCATCTTTCCAGCATCATTTTTGTTCTCTTGGTATTTTCTTCGATCTTTACCGTTAAATCGGTCATCTTGTCCTCAACAGCCGCCATGTTTTGCGCCATTTGCTGATTGGTTTGCGTTTGCATAGCCAGCGCGCCATTGCTAATAATTGGCGTTGTTGATGATGCAGGCATGCCAGCGTACCCGCTCAATCTATCCAAAATTGACAGCGTGCGGGCAAGCTCGCGCTGATAATCTTCTGCGCTTACAAATGCAGACTTGTCGATATTGCTAACAGCTGTAAGTGCATCCTCAAGCCCTGCGAATCCAACAATTGACTGCCCAGCCTGAGCCGCAGCCAGTGCAGCGTTTAGCGTGTTCTTAGCGCGCTGGCGGTCAAGATCGTTAAGCTGCTCACTCTCACCGCGCAGCTTTCGGATAGCACCCGTGAGCGCATCCTGAGTGCCTTTAATCAAGCGCGCCTGTTCTTCTGCAGCATCTTTTGCCGCCTGAACTGCCTCATCATGTGCGCGTTGCTGAGCATCGGCTGCATCTTGTGCTGACTGCGCAGCGCTTGCGTCAGCCTCGGCTTTCGCTTCGAGCGCCCAAATCTGCTCTTGTAGCGGTCTGTTTGATGCGTCGAGAGCAGCAAGCTCACGTTCACGCAACGCCTGTGTGTTTCCCTGCGCTTGAAGAAGCCTTGTCTCTAAGTTGTAACGCTCATCAGCAACGCGCTTAATATTTGCATTTGTAGCATCCATCGCTTTATTCAAATCCTGTTGTGCCCAGATTTGCTCTTGCAATGGGCGCAGTGATTCATCCAGCAGTGACAGTTCACGCGATCTACGTGCAGCAAGCGCCTCAGTCGCCAAGCCTTGCGATTCCATAAGCTGGATTTGCAAGTCAGCCTGCTTGTTGGCGATTGCTGCGTAGTCTTTTGTTGCGGTTGTCGCTTTCTCTTTTGCTGCCGCCTCTTTCTCAATAGCGCTAATATACTGGTCAAGGCTTGGAGCTAATTCCATAAGCGATGCAAACAAATATTGGCCAGATTCGCTGGTGTAATCTATACCCTCAACGATTGCGCGGAATGCTTCACGCGTTGCTGGAACTGATTGGCCCACAGAACCAAACGCCTCTTTCAGCGAGTCGCCCAGCATCTTTATTTTTTCGTCTTCTCTGAAAAACTTCTCAAAGTATGTGGATGTTTTTGAGCTAAATTCTTCAAGGCCGCCCATCAGGTCAATAATTGACTGCGCAACATCAAGGCGAATCAATCCAGACAAGCCGCTAAGACTAATACCCATTTTCTCAAGAGCGTCATCGAATACAGCCTGCTCTTTTGACACGCGCATCAAGGTTTCAAATGCACCCTCGCCCATGCGCTGGTATTCTTCAATTTGAGGAAGCACATAGGAAGCAAGCAAATCGGCTTGAGCGCCAAAAATAGCCTCAAGCTCTGCCTGAATTTCATCGCCGCTCAAATCTTTGAATGAGATTTTTCCAATATTTACTTGGAATGCTTCGATAGCATTTGCAGCATCGACGCCAAGAACATCAAGCGAGCCAGATACCGCACTGCCCAAGTAAACAAATATGTCGGATAGCTGTTCAGATAAATCACCATCTGCGCCAGCAAGAACATCTTTTGTAGTCACTTTTTTATACAGGCCGAACAGCTTCTTTTTTGTTGTCTCGACAGTGTTGTAATAAAACACCTCAAAGTCGCCCGCGATAATATCGCCCAAAGACTGAGACCCTATTTGCAGCCCTGTGTCCTTTATTTTTTTCGTCGTTGTACCAAAAAGAGCATCCAGCGGCTTTTGAGCTATTCCGAAAATATCTAACTTTCCAAGCGCCTCGTTGCTTATATCCCAATTTGATCGAGTTCCAAGTCCTGCAACATTGGCCCCATCAAATTTTCCGCCGCGAACAAGAGAAACGGCAACCCCGCTAATGCCATCGCTTAAGCTGTTCATCGCGCTGCGAATACCGCGCAATTCTGCCAGCTGATCCAAAGCAATATCGCTGTATTCATCAAATGCATTACTGATGGAGTCAGACTTCCCGCTTGAGTCGCCAAGATTTGTTCCTGTGCCTTGCGTTTCTTGAATGTCAGCAGCGCTTGGCCCACCTCCGCCACTTGATCCACTAAATACGCCCAATCCGGCCATAATTGCAATCATCGCCGCGCCAGATGCGAAACCAATTGGCCACGGTGCCGCAAATGCCGCCGTGATTGCGCTTGTGGCGTTCGCTGCTGCTTTTTGTAGGGCCAAACCTATCTCTATCGCGGTGAATACTTTCTCGGCATTGTTTAGCGCCTTACGGGCTTTTGATTGCTCACTGAACATTGTCGCCGCTGCGCCTGCCATTTTGCCGTAGCCGGACAATGTAGATTTAACGCTATCCTGCTCAAGCTTAACTTTTGCTTTTTCCAAAGCCATTGCCTGTTGAGCGGTTTTGTTTGGCTCTGCTTCTGCTTTGGCAATAGCTTCACGTTGTTTTTGGAGTGTATCAAGTTGCGACATGTAGTCGTTAAGTGAGTCGGCCATGCTGCCAAACGCATCAACAACAACTGAACCAGTGCGCGACCAAGCACCGCCAAAGTCATCAGCGGATTTAGTAATGTCATCAATTGATTTTTGATAATCCAAAGCAGCCTGCTTGCTGTCTTCAATCGATTTATTTGATTGCTGTGTTTTTAGCGCAAATTCAATTTGCGCATCAGATGCGCCTTGAGCCCTGAGCGTGTACTCGAGGTAAGCGTCTGCACTCATGGTTAACTGTAAATACTGATCGTTGAGGCCAATCAATACACCAGCTATGCTTTCTTGTAGCTGTTCCTGAGCTTTTGCTGCATCTTTTGCTGATTTTTCTGCTGCCTTTAACTGCTCGTCCGTTTGTCCACCAGCACCACCGCCTTTTTTGTATTGGCCAAGCACATCGCCTTTTGCAGAATTATTTTTTGCATCAAAGGCTGCGCGCAAATCATTTGCTTTTTTAATCTGCGCATCGTATGAGGATTCTACGGCGGCCTTTTCATTAAAGATGCTTTGTATTGAATCCTCTCTGGCTTTATTTATTCCATCAAGCGCAGCGGTTAAATTTGGAGCCTTTGCGTCGTTAACCCAATTTTTTGGGTTCATGTAAAACGCTATAGACTCACCATAGGCCATTGCCTTATCAACAAGAACCGCAAGCTCTACTGTGATAATTTGAATAAATGTTTTGATATTTTCTGGCGCGTTTAAAAACCCATCTCGGATAGCTGCAAAGTACTCATCAGTTGATGAGCCAACAGCTCCAAGAGTCTCATTGCTTGCCATATACCAGAGCCCGTACATGCCTTGTATGGCGTCAATAACAGTCGAAACACCGCTCTTTGCAATATCCCAAACCCAAGAAAAGCGCTCGCCAATGGCGTCAATGTAGCCAGCCATTTGGCCGCTTTTAATGAAGTCGTTTAGGTCTTTGATTGCCTCGGTCGCTGCGTTTACACCTTCTGCAATTAGATCCCCTGCGCCGCTTTCGTTTATTGTCCTGAATAGCCCGTCCCAAGTGTCTCCAAGGTTTGAAATAGCTCCATCAAGCTCACTCATTCGATCAGCAGAAGCGCCCGCGAAATTAACATCACCCAACTTTTTTAGGTAGCCTTCAATTTCTGCGGCATTCTTTCCAACCGTGGTTTTAACATTCTGAAAAGTAAATGTAACGGTGTCCGCTTGCTGTTTTGCACCAATGCCAAATTTTTTAAGCTGCTCGAATTCCATAGTCGATGCCGCCGCAACAGCGTCAACCATATCCATTAATTTAAAACCAGTTGCCGCAGCAGTGTTAGCGTAGGATCGAATGGCCGCCTCGCTTGGGTCTAAGCCGCGATTTACTAGATTTATAAATGCTGTTGAAACATCATTTAATGATTCCGGCAACGTTGCGCCAAGATTTGCAATAGCCTCAAACGCATCTTTAGCATTTTTTGCATCCCCTGTTACTGTTCGTAGACTAGCCATCAATATGCCTGTCTGCCGCTCAGTCTCAATAAGCTTGCCAGCAATATTGCCAACGCCTAAAGCGCCCGCAATAGATAGAAATGCCGCTTTTACGCCGCCCATTGAGCGCGACACACGGCTTTCGGTCTGGTCTCCCTGATTTGCCAGTCGATTTAACTCGTTAACAGCTTTTTGTAGCTGGGTTACGTCAGCGCGAATACCAATCGTGGCTAAATCAGTCATAGTAAATACCTATTGAGTTTCACAGCATTATAGCCTATAGCTAACAATAAAAAAGCCAGCTTATTAGGCTGGCTTAGGTTTCTTTCTTGGCTTTGGTTTCGCGTCTTTCATTTGCGCACCCATTGATGCGAGGGCATTTGAAACGCTAGCCCGTTGCTTGGCTATTAAGTCCTCATCATCCGGCATGTACGGCGGTAATGCTGCCGCGTCTTGTCCGTCATGGTAAGCGCTACAGTAAGCCCTTGACAGCTTCATGACCATGCTACTTTCCCACGGCGTCAACACATTGCCAGACTGATCGCTGTAGTTGCGCAATTCAGTCCATGTTATTGGAACTGCGCCATGTGCTCCGTTCATTATCATGCCAGTTTCGTAAAACATCTCCAAAACGTATTCATGAGAATCAACTTCCGGCATTTTCAATTCAGGCGCTTCTATATCCCGATCAGAAAGCCTTTTATAGCGTGACTTGCTTACATCATCTTTGTTGATTTTATATGGGGCATGTAACCACCCCATATGCCGAACATAAGTTAATAACTGTTCGGCTATGCCTGCAAAAAATTAGCGCGGTTCATGATTTGGCGGTTTATCTGCTCGTAAATCCATTGAAAGCGCGCATCACTATAAAGTTTTACTGCGTTTTCTTGGCTAAACGGGAATTTATCGCCATCTAGCTCAAAGTTGTTAGTCCAGCCAACTGTGTAGCCAGCAATACGAACAATTGCCTCGGCCTCTTCGTCATCTGGCGACTTGGTTTTTTTGTTGTTTGTTTTGGTCTGTGCCATAGCTTGGCGTCGGGCCTCATTGATATCAGCCTTGAATTTTTTAGAGTCTTGGCCAAGCACAAAAAATTGTATTGGGTTGCCATCGCTACCAATAACCACATCGCCCAAAGGAGAAACGATATTGATTGGAGCGCCTTTGTCTGCAAGGGTTGCTGTATCGAATTTAGATAAATCAAAAGTCATAATGTGAACTCCATCAAAGTAGCATCCAAAAAGGTTGACCGGCTGAGGTGGATGAGTCCTCCCAACGCGCGTTGGTGCCGGTCTGCATAATGATAACACAAATAAAAAACCCCGCCTAAGCGGGGCTTATATCATCACTTCAAAAAATCAAAATGACAATAAGCTCGCAACTAAACCAGTACCGCTTGTGATTGCAATCGTGCCCTTGAGATATGCCTTAATGGTATCGAGAGGGATAGCCTTGGATGCTCCAGCAGCGATTGAACCAACAGCATAACCAGCGGACACATCAACATTGCCAACGCCAGCAACTGGTAAAGTAGTGCCGCCGTTACCATCGATAACGGGAGACAAGCTACCGCCAGTTGGATTGCGGAAAATAAGCACTTGTGAAGCGGTTGCATTGTAAGCAAACGTATCAGCCGTGCCCGTTAAAGTAGTTTCGGTAACAGTGCGAACACCAGAACCGCCCATGCTTGTAGCTGCAATAGTAGCCATGGTCTATTCTCCTTATGGTGCAACGTCAAGAATTGGGCGATCCAATTCAATGGTGGTAGATGCGCCAACGATTTGGTTAGAGCCGCCGACGTTGGTTGTGTAACCGAAAACCATACCAGTAAAATATTGAACCAAGCCAGATTGGTGAGTTACGCGCCAAGTGTGAACGGTGTACTTAGTTGCGCCATCGGCACCCGCTTTCAGAATAACTTGGCCAGCATCGGTAATGTCGCGGGCCATTTGCAGGGTCAATGAACCGTAGTTGATTTGGCCTTTACGCTTAACAGTGTAACCAAGCGCTAACGGGTCATGCGTTACAACGGCAGCAGTAGGGCCAAACTCGCCAACGCTGGTAATTTCGCCCACATCGGTAAACGTCAAGGCTTCGTAGCCTGCTTCGTCATATGTCGCTGGCGCTGATACTGACACTGCTAATTCTGTGCCAAGGCTTGTGTATGCTTCACTCATGAGTAAATCCTCAATTGAAAAATAAAATAAATAGCGCTCATCCGGCTAATAGTTTATCACAATATTTGGATTGATAGAGAATGACTATGAAAGGGCTGTGTAACCAATGGACAGCGTAATAATCTGGTGCGTATTGTCGTAACGAACTGGCGAGCGTGAAGCGTCTTTGATTTTTATTTTCTGGCTGTCATTAGTGATCACAAGGCCGCGAGGAAATGCTGTCTGAATTAGCGCGCACGCCTCAAGACCTGCCCACTTTCCGCCATTCTTGGGGGTGAATACATCGACTTGATAAATACCGTCTTTGCGCTGGACACCGCCATTGGTAACGGTTTGACCGAACGTATCGCCCGAAAGATCGTATTCTTTGCAGTATGGCACCGTGGGATTAGGCGTATAAGCAGCGCCACCATCAACAACCAAGTGAGGTAATCCAACAACCGTTTTTAGCTGCGTCAATAATGCCTGTGAAACCGCTCTTTCGTTGATCATCTGGCCACCTTTCTAATCTCATCCGCCAAAATATTTTCCCATGCTGCAACTGAAACGCGAACCATACCACCAGGTGCCTGCATTGAATCGCCATATTCCAAGCCTTTCGCATACGGCAATGAGTTCGTAAAGTAAAAATACTCGCGAAATGTTAGCCCCTGCGCTGACATTCTCAATCGGTTAATAGATGACTGCCCGCTTGGATCAACGCTCATACTTACAGTGGTGTCGGCAGTACCATAAGACGCTAGCCAGTTGGATTTAAATCGCCCAGTATCCACAGGAGACTTAACAACAACAGACGTACCAATGCGAACCAGCGAAGCCTTTACAACGGTTTCCATCTTCTGGCTAGTTAGGTTGGCGAATCGGCGTAGGTCGCTGGCGAAAGTCATGCGCGCAACTGCAACTTATGATAAACCTTAACCCCACCAACCGACTTAAGCGAATCCACCGCAACAACGCGCAGCAGCTCGCTATTAATCTGCGTAAGCATCCCAACAAGCGGCTCGCCCGTAGTATCGAAAAATACAAAAGAGTCACTAGCCAGCACATTAGAACCGTCAATCTGATCCTTTTTATATCGAAGCTTGGGGGTGATGATTCCGGTTAGTGTTACCTGTGCAATGGGCGTCATCGGCAAGCCTGTGTCTGGATCGTTGCCAGAAATTGCAGGCGCGTAAACAGTGCCAGCCGCGCCAAATTCTGCAATGATTTCGCTCGCGTCAATGGCAGCTTGTTCGTAGTCGAAAGCCATTTACATCACCCGCACAGCACGGCCAAAGCCTGCTGATAACTTTAAATATGGGCGCAATAGGTTTTCAAGATCGGCAGGCAACACGCGGCTATAAGTCTGCGCACTGCCTTCTGCGTAGGTTTTCTCGGTTTCGAGCACGTCCAGCTTTTTGCGCTCGCTGATAACTTCGCCAGTGGTCGATAGAGTGGCTGTATTGACCAACAAGGCATTGTTAAGATGCAACCAAGCTCCATAAGCAGCGGCCTGTTTAATTTTAAGCGGTAGGCCTATATCGTTATCGCGGGGGAATTCTAAAGCCTGCGTTTCTGTAAGTTTCTCGCCTGCAAATTCATGCTGCCAGTCTATCCAGCGAATTGACGATGTAGTCAAAGCGGGTTCGGCCTGTTCTTCGGTATAAGTACCAGCAAGCCCAAACTGCGCACAGAATGCGACAAAATAAGCATAATCCGCGTAGGTGTTTGCATTGGCTAAGCCTGTGCCATTTTCCGGTGTTAACGCCATAACAAACCCCTAGTAAATTTTTTAGCATTTTAGCACATAATTGGCAGATACAAAAAAGCCCCTATTCGGGGGCTTTTGTTTTACTTGAAACAAATACTATTTTTTAGGCTTTGCTTCTTGATCTGCGAGTTTTTTTGCAGCTTCTGCGGCATCTAGCTCTGCCTTAGCTTTTGCGTCAGCTTCTGCTTGTTCGGCGTCTGCTTTTGACTTTGCTTCGGCCTCCAGTGCTTCGGCCTCAGCCTTGGCTTTTTCCTCTAGCTCTGCAGCTTTAGCGGCTTCGTCATCGCCAACAGTCACATCCATCGCGCCACTAAGAGCCGCAATTTCCGCTTCGTCTTCCGTTTCGTATGACTCTGAGATAAAAACAATCTCCTTGTTTTTGCCCATTACCCGCTTGCCAATATAACTTTTGAAAATCATAAGTCCTCCAAAGATAGCCCCACTTAAGGGGCATCTAGTTAGCCGATATTGTACAGGCGCGCCATGTGGGTCTTGGACTGGCGAATCTCCATACCAAAGTCACCGATGATGCGAGTGCGCTGGCCGTCTTGACCGGGTGCTGTTGCATCAACAGTACGCCATGCGCCAGAGTCTTGAGCGTTACCGGCAGCCATTGGGATAATACTGATCATGTTGGAGTCAAACATAATCGCCTCACCGTCTGACAGGTTAGTATCAATGACGATTCGGTTAACATTGCCAACCAGCGGCAAATCAGAAGGCAATGTAAGGATTGAACCTTCATCAGCAGACCAGTCAGACAAGCGCACACTGTCATACTGCGCAGAAACCAATTGGCTGATCTTGCGCGCTTGCTTGATAGGCAATGCCAAGGTGTTAGCCATACCGCCACGCGCTACAATTTCAGCGTTCAAAGTGTTCAACGCATCAAGCGACAAAGCCGCTGCTGAGTTGTCGGTTTTAATTGCGCCTGATTGATCTAAGTAGTAACGCAGGCCGCCTGTGTAAGTTACCGCATTGCCGCCAATAGTAGCAGATGCTTTTCGGCCACGAACCAAAGCGCGGTTCATTTGGATAGTCAACTGGCGAATACGCTCAGACAACTGGAACGTCAAATCGTTAGTGCCAGAGAATTGCAAAGTGGCCAGTGCACGGCGAGAGAATTCAACAGCTGTGTCCATGGTTTGAAAGAAGTTTTCAATTGGATCAGGCTGGAAAATGCCATCGTTTTGAACGGTTGAGTTTTCTTCGCGACCAACTGAGTCGATGGTCAAAACTTGCCCGCTGGTTAATGCAGCTGCAGTAGTGCCACCAAAGCCTCTGGTAACAGTCAGATCATTGGTTGATACCGCAGTAACCAGCAAAATTTCGTCCGAACCAGTAGGGCTCAATGTCATACCTGCGCGGAACTTAGTGCCATCTGCTACAGGCACAGTAGTACCGCCAACAAGCACTGAGCTGGTGGTGGTTGAGCTGGTGGCGTCAACACGCATGTCAAGCCATGAAAGTTTTGAGCCCTCAAAAGCCAAACGTGGAGCGCCCATAGAAACAGTTTGCAAAATACCAGTGCGATTGCTGCGCGCAATCTCAAAGGCTTCGTTAATAACCTTGTCATTCAATAAAGAATTTAACAAGCCGGACGTAGTAGCTGCTGCAGGCATGATAGCCTCCTAAAGTTAAGTGTTTTGGAGTGAAGCTTGTAAAAATCCCGCCAAGTCGCCTTTCTTTTTGGCTTCTTGCGCTTTTGCGTTAACTGTAGAGGCACCGCCTGCACCAGTGTTGCCGTTTGCCAAGCCGCCACCAGTAGTAGTTAGCTCAGCTTTTACTAGCCGATTGACGCGAGGCGAGCTTAAAAACTCTTTCTCGAATCCGGCGCGATCAATAGACAAGGCACCGCCTTTTTCGTCTAAGAAAATCTCTTTGCCCGTTTCTGGGTCAATCTTGATACGTTTTTCAAGTATTTCATAAAGCGTTTCGCTTGCGTCTTTATCGACAGCATTGGTTACTGCGATTTCACGCGCTAGCGCTGATTTGCGCTCATTGGCTCGCTCAGCTTTAAACTCGCTGGCCACTTCACCGCGAACGCGCTCAGCAGTACGTTTTTCAAGATCTGCCATTTGCTCTTGGTATCGCTTCTCAATTTCGTTTACATCACCCTTGCTTCTGGCTTCCTCAAGCGCTTTAGCTTTGGCTGCCTCAATCTTTGCGGCAGTCTGCGCTTCTTGCTCGCTCATTTTTGCTTCGTAATCAGTCGCTTTTGTCTTGTACTGGTCGCGCTCGGCCTTGGCATTCTTTAGCGAATTTGCCAAAGCGACAGTATCTTTATGCTGAAAGCCCTTTTTGCCATTAAACTCACTTTCGACAAAATCCGCTCGCATGGTTTCTGGTAATGATTCCAAATTTTCGACAAACATAGGCACCGCCTTTTAATAGTTAAATCCTATCACCGATAGAATTTTGATTGATTTTAATACTTTATTGC
>JACCEC010217604.1_pt1 | contig 10682 bp, 16 predicted proteins | sample 7450121 | NCBI WGS metagenome assembly JACCEC01 (sample SAMN15323455, study PRJNA562643) | freshwater metagenome | isolation source: river surface water | place: USA:Blue River Watershed | collected 2017-08-18 | reverse complement strand
TCGTCTGAAACGTATTTGCCGTTTGCGATAGGTAGTTGATAGTCGTACTGGTCGCGTTGTTAGTGCTCAGGTAGTTGGGGAAAATCAACGTGTTCGGATCGCCTCGCCAAACCGACGCAAAGATTTGCGTTGCGTTTGTCCATGTTCCGCTAGTCTCTGCGTTGCTTTGTGCGTGCTTGTAAGCAATCGCCAGCGAACCGACCGACTGCGACAAACTAACCCGCGTAATCCAACCGCTAGGGATTGTTGGCACTGTCGCTGAGTTGTCGCGGTATGCAAAAAACAACAACAGGTCACCTGCTGCGTGACTTGGCATTGTTATCGTCGTCGAGTTTGCTGTATCGCTACCTTGGAGAGCTATTGTCACAGAGTAGGCTCCGCATCAGGGCTTCCGTCCCAAGCTTCCATAGCCGCACAATAGGCATTGTATCGCGTCGATGCAATCACCTTTTTCTCACGCTTGATCGCTCCGAGTTGCATACCGCTCAAGACAGTTGCAACGAGGCTTTTATTGGGAGCGAGGTCGTAAAACTCCAACGGGGTTACCATTCGCCGACCGGCCTCTGCGATTAGCCAAGCGTCAGTGCTTCCAAGGTTTCGCAAAATGCTATTGATCGCTGGATCACCAATCGGAATCCCTCTTCCCGCTGCTTGCGTTGCAACCCATTCGAGGTTGATCGATTTCAGATATGCGATAAATGGCGATACGTTCACCTCGCCGATTACTTGAGCGATGCCAAGCAAACTCCACCACTGATCGCTTACAAACTGCTTTGTATTGGCGTTCAACTCCGCCCACACTTCATCGATTGACTTAGTCTGCCAATCGTCCAATTGCTCAATCAGGTCGCTTACTCGCATGCTATGCACCCCTCAGTAATTTTCCGATTTCCGTCTGGAGCGTTTCGATTTTAGCCCATAGTTTTTCGCGGTCACTTCGACATTCCTGCAAGTCCGCCCGCGTTGTCTTCTTCTCATCGACGAAGAAGCGAAACAGGACGGCTATCGCTGTAGACTGCACGCCGACGATGCCTGATCCGATGATGTAGATTAATGATTCCTGAGTCATTTCGCCAACTCCGCTGCAATTCGTTCAAGGGTCATATAGCCGCTAATTTCAACCGTCTTATCGCCATCCGTAACGATGAAATGAGGCCACGCCTTAACGTCATCAGGATTGCCATAGGCGAAAGTATAACCGGCTTGCTCAAACTTGCTTTGCTCGCATCGCTTCCACCGTTGGCAAGGCTCGCACCAGTCCGCACTGAAGATGACTATCTCACGCTTAATCACTTTCGGCTTGTCGCTTGGTGAGGGAGTTGGGTCGATTGCTACCTCAGGATCAACCAGCGTCTTTGTCGCTTGTTCCAGTTCGCTAATCAACTCACTCGAAGTCGGTGCAATGTCGCATTGCGTAGGATCGACTACCGGCGGAGTCTGTGACCAAAACAACAACGCAAAAAACAATGGCACCATAATCAAACCTCCTTGCTTGTTCATCCTAGCGGCCTCGACTGTAGCCACGATACGCTACGCGGCCCCGGTAGGCTCAAGTCACTGATTCCGACAATCGACGTGTACTGATGCTTGCAAAGTGCATCGATAACCGCCGGGGCAATCTCAGTCCAAGAATCGTTGTGGCTATTGAGACGCCAGATGTAATTGCGGCCGCGACTATCTTTGCGTTTGCTGTAACCTAGCCACGCCGTAGCATGACCGCCGCCACCGCGAAGGCTGATTGACTCCAAGACGCCGTTCTGACTATAGAACGAGTCGTTCCAGGTGCTTCCGGTATGCACCGCACCGCTACCACTCGCAAGGTACTTGTATATGTCGTCGTATGACTCCAGCCAAGTATGCGAACGTATGCGGTATGGTGCCGCTTCAAGTCGCATCTGATCGGTAATCATGCTCCTAGCGTTTGCTGGATACGGCGTGCGATAGGGCAAGGCTGACTCAACCAGATAGCCAATCTCTTTTGCGACTCGCAAGCCGCCGCTGATCGTCGAACCCTGATCGCGTCCTAGCAAACCGTCGATTCGCTGAGACTCAAGGTAGGCGAACAACTGCGAAAATTGACGAGATTCACTTACCGCTCCGTGCCCCAAAGCCAAGAGATATTCGCCGCAGTTCGTCAGCGAAAAGCCTTGGCAAGACGACATGTTTAGTTGCTTGTCGTGCCTCATCAATCTCCGCGGGTCGATCTCCTCAGGGGCAGCGAAGTCTCTTAGTGTAAACGGCATCGAGACGGAATTGCTTTGTAGTTCGTCGCGTCGCTCTAAAGTTGGGTCGTAGCCGGTGAAAAATTCGCTCACTTAACCCGCCTCCCAATTGCGTCGATGCCTTGCATATGCTCAAGCCGCTCAAGCCGTTGCTGTTGCTCCAAGGCCGAAAAGACGCAGACGATTAAACCAATCGCAGAAAGCAACAACGCCAACACCATACCGCCGGTTAAATGCTCGTTGCGTTGGGCTTGCTTTGCCTCCAACTCAAGCAACTTGTTTTCCAGTTCTTTACAGTCCATTACTTCGCCGCCTTTTCTTCAAGCATGATTTTCGCCAGTTGCTGCAACGCTTCCCGCTCAGCCATCTGCTTCCCACGGTAGACACCAGCGAAGAAAAAAGCCCACGCCGCAACAACAAAAATAATCGCTCTAGCTAGACCTTCGTTGACAAATAGCCACTCTTCGACGTAAGTCATGATGTTGCGGATGATACTTACCACGATTCAGCAATCCTCCTATTGAGGTCTGCAATCTCTTTTTCGCGTCCAGTAAATTCAGCCGGAAGTTTCATTTCGTCAATCGCTGAATATACCTTGTCCATGCCCTCTCGGAACTTCGCTCCAGCATTCGCCGCAATAAACTGCGTCCACTGCTCCTGATTCACAATCTCTCGCAGCTCGATCTTGCTAGCCGCCTCCAGAAATGCTGCTCGGTATGCCGCTCGGATATTGGGAAGCGTCGATGCTACAACGCCTTTAACATCGACGGGCTTTGGGTCGACGTTAGCGGGTCGCTGGAATGCAAAGTAGATTGCACCCGCTGCGATGATCCAAGGCAACCAACTCGCTTCAGGCTTACTCATCGTCGCTGCTCTCCGCTTCGATCTCTGCCTCTGCGTAGAGTTGAGCCGCTGATGGAGCGTTACCGTATTGGGCCTGCGGGATCGCCGACAAAAAGCCGTTTTCTTTTGCCCAGAAGTAGAGGCGGATCGCCATCTGGACGAGCATAATCACCGTCACGGGATCAAGTCCGTAAGCAGTCTTTGCATGCTGTCGGTAGGCTCTCCGAAACGCTTGACGGTCGCCGCCAGTCTCGTTGTAGATTCGTATTGCGTCATCGGCACGCCACGCCGTTTCGCATCGCTTGAAAAGACTCACTTTGCCACCTCCGGTTCAATTGGCTTAACCTCAGGCGGTCGCACCGAGTAGCCGAGAATAATGCTGCAAGCCAAGTAGACCGCCATCGTGATTTCGTTGGGTGCAACGGGTATCTTGTCTTTGAGCAACGTGACCGCAATAGATGCCAATGCCGCGATGACTCGTGGGTCTTTCAGTGCGTTGGCTAGTTTGCCAATCGGGTTGATAGAATCGCCCATGATGAGCGTACCGATTGACGTTGCAATCAACTCAAGTTGCTCTTGAGTGATAGGCAACTTGTCCTTGAAAAGCATTGCGGCTATCGAAACTGCAAACGCGATAAACCGCTTCGAACTTGTTATGGCCTGCATACAACCCTCCCTTGGTTACTCGCATTGTAGCAAGTGCTAGAGGGATTGCAAACTTTGCCTAGATGATGCTTCTCTTCCGCAAATCCTCAATCCAATACTCCCCGTCCTTCGCCGGAGTCTCCGCCGCGTAAACCGCAACAGCAAGAGCCGCCCAGTAGTGGCTACTGACGCCAAACAACGGCCCCGGCATTTTCTTCGTGCCAACCACTCCGAAGCGGTCGATCAATGCTTGGCGAATGTTCGTGTCTTTTGCCCTCATCGAGTTGCAAAGGTGCATCTTAACCGACTTCCTTGGCACTAGCCGTACCTCGGTGCCAATCGTTCCCGCAAGCCATCCGATACCGGCAACCGTCCGAAACACCTCCTGTCCGACCGCCATGCCGTACGACTCGATCCACTCACAAGCAACGGTCTTAACTTTGCAAGTAATGTCCAGTTTTACCGCCTTTGAAAACTGCATGAAACTTGCAAACGTGCCAAGTTCCAGAACCCGCTGCTCGTCGCAATCCCACCACACAAACGCATGCTCTTTCGGCCCTGGGTCAATGCCGAGAACTATGTTTTTACTCACCGCTCACCTCCTCTTCTGCCGCTTTCACAAGCGTTACAAATCCATCGCTACCCACTGAAGCAACGCGACACAAAACGCCGTCGATAGTAACAGGCGTTCCTATTCCGAATGCTTTAGGCTGCTCCCATGTAAACTCAACCGTCATTTCCACGTTCTGTATCTTGCGAATATCGAACGCCTCGCTTGCTTCGAGCAATGATTTCGAGCCGTTTTGGAAAAGATCGCTGACCATAGAATCAACGCTGCGAAATGTTATTTTTGGCTTATCGCCATGCTCACTACTCACCGCTCACCTCCATCTCTTTAATTGCTCGATCTAAATACCACGCCGCTTTTTTGAGGTCTTCGACGCCACCCTTGTTGTCGTATCGCCAGAGATATTTGATTACGTTACCCGTGCAATACTTCACGAATCCGCTTCCTGTTGCCGCCTTGATTGCCTCGATGCACTCAATCCCGCCTTGGTTGTAGTGCGGTGGATGGTTCACGTTGTCGATTGTCAAGGATTCATTGACGGCTGGGGCAGGTTCAAGTTCGTCGGCTGTAAACCAACTGCCTTGCCGAAGGTCTTCTGACTCGACAAAATACGGCGAACGCATTGCTGCGTTTGTCGCTGTCACAACGCAAACCATACCATCCATCGGGCTTGCTGATGATTCAACCCTCACCCGATCCCCAACCTCAAATTTCGCTTCGCTCATTTCTTCTTCCCTCTCAAAACTGGATTATCCGGTCTGACGTACTTCGCCAGTTCCGCTCTTAACTCTTCGCTCCGATCTCTAAACCGCGTTCGATCTTTCGCCGTTTTCGCAAGTTGCGATTGAAGCGACTTGATTTCCAATGTCTGCTCTGCGAGCAGTGCTTGCAGATGCTCGATCTCTCTTGCCGCCTCTGTCAAACTAAATGCCATCCTACCGCCTCCTTTTGAAAAATCATTCTGTCCAAACTGTCCTCGTGTCCCTATATAGACCCCCTACCACCAACCACCCTAGAGAGCCTACCCCCTAGAGAGGGGTACTAGTACCACCCTATAGGAAACCACCGGACAGGAGGACAGAAAGGAAAGAACACTATAGTAAATACCATAATATATATATATATATACATATATTTATATAGCTAAGGGCAGAAAAACCACTCTTAACCACGCTTTGAAGCTGTCCAAACTGTCCGGGACAGAATGGGACAGAATGGGACAGAATGAACTTTGGCAATACTTACTCTAATACTAGACTGGCTTGTATTAGTTTTAAGCTGCGCACCCTTTTTGTGACAGAATGAAATGGACTGGTCATTTTTGCCCCCCGTTGTCACGTACAAACACCTTCTTTTTTCGCTTGCCTGTGGTCACAAACTCGACGCGAAAGCCGAGCTTGACCGCCGCTGCTTCCAAGTCACCCGCCGTTAATGATCGACACAACCGAAGAGCGTCTCGACTGTTGACCGGCCCTCTTGCCGCTAGATCGCTTAGCACCTTCGCTGCAAGCGTCAGAGACTTATCAACCATATTCTGTTCAACCAAATCGCAAGCGATTCGAGAGAGCCAATTAGAGAGTTTTACGCCCCATTGGATATCCTGCATTTCAATCGCAACAACCGGACTGATCTCCGTTGGGGATGCCATGCGGCTACATCGATGCACCAACGCCAGCATCAGACTCCTAGCCGCCGTGCGTCCCCACATTGCCGAGCGTTGCGAAGACTCGGACTCCATCTTTTCGTCAATGGCAAAACTGTGCTGCTCCCATCGTTCGCAAGCCTCGGCCGTAATCCCGAACTGGATCGCTTGCGGATTGATAAAAGAAACATTCCCAAGGGAAGTGCTAAGCGTCGCCCACTTCGACACTAGGTCGCTAAGTTCACCTGGCACCTTTGGCGTTTTATAGTTTCGCTTTCGTTTTGGTCGCTCTTGCACCGGCCAAAACGAGATGCGGTTAAGCAACCCGTCGCTGACGTGATCGGCCGAAAGCCCCTCAAAAATTGTCGATCCGGTCGACAGCCCAAGGATGCAAAGATGCGGCTGGTCGATTTCATTCTTTGCCCCCGCTGCGTGGGCTGCCCCTAAAAACTTACCGGCTGACTCCCCGTAGAGGCTCAGTAAGTGCTTGCCGATGTTTTTGAGATGCTGCGAACCTTTCTTGTCTAAGATCCCTTGAAGCACCTTCCCGAACTCATCGCCGATCCACAAGCAAACCGGCTGCGACTTGATCGCCGTTATCAATCCGTTTCCTGATTGCACATCCGCCGCTAGTAGTAGGTGCCCGCATCCGGCCGCATCAAAAATCTTCGTGATAGCCGACTTGCAAGCCTCTTTGCCGGATGCCGTTTGAGCGATGATTAGGTTGTAATCGTTCGTCCGTAGGTCTGTGTGAGTTGCTACCTTTTGACCTAGCAAAACCTCCATCGTAGAGATTGCAACTGATAGCCCCATGATCGGGCTTGGCCTGATCGCAAGGTCAAAGTAGTAGTCGTAGACCATGCGGATCAATCCAGACTCAGGGAGCATTGCCAAGCAAAATTCATCGTCCCCGTCATCGTCTTCGCTAGCAAGCTCCGCTGCCCTCGTCGGCCAAAGCAGTTCGGCAATCCGTCCGCCCTCTTCCGCTCCGTCAATGGCAATCATGCCCGGCAGTTTCGCGTCTCTTGGCGTGCCCTTCGTGCGTGCGTTCTCTACCGCCTTGATTACCTCAGCATCATCCATAGGAGGCGAACATCTTGACGCCCAACATCGCACCGCGTCTAGTACGATCTCTTCGCTGGGTCGCTGCCCATCATCGCCTACCATAGCCCACAAGTGGCCGGCAAGTCTAAATGCTGCGTTGTTTCGATCTCCCTGCGGTGCCGCCTGTGCATTCTGTGCGTAGGCTTGTATTCGCTCTTCGAGTTGTGTTTCACAACGCATGGAAGCGACACTAAGCATCCGCTGCGGCTCAGGCTTGCGAAGGTAATCGCCTAAAAACATCTCTAGTTCTGCTTGGCATTCTTGCGGCTCGTCGTACCCGTCCAAAACGTCGCCTGTCATTACCCAAAACCGACCGTGTTCGTAGCACTCGACACCTTGCCGACTGCATACCGACCAATCCGGCTTTTTACCTCGAACGATGAAGTGCAAACCGCGTCCACTTTGCGAAGTTTCGCAGTATGCTTTGCCCTTAAACAAATCGAGGCAATAGGTAGCTACCTCGTTGTATTCGCCAAATTCGTCGATGCAATTATCGAGGTCAATGCCGACGAAAGGATCGTCGGAAGCGAACACATACGCAATTCGTTCGTTGCTTTTTACCTCGTCGTAATCAAACCAAGTCTTCGGCTGATTGCTAGGCGAGTTAGGAATCTTTTTGCCGTCCGCCGTAAGCGTCCAGGTTATCCATTGCCTACGCTCGGTTAAACATTTAGGAAACATCTTGGGCAACCTCGTTATCTTTTCTAGTTGGGCCTGTAGTGATCTTCCAATATCTTCCATCTCGCTCCGCGTTGATAACGCTCGGCGTTCCAAGCTCTCCGCTTTTAGCAATCGCTAATGCTTCGTCAGTCGTTTGCGGAAACGGTAGGCTTGTCCTCTTCGCCCACCATCGCCTAGCCTGTTCGACTGCAAACGGCTTGTCAGACTCGAATGCTACGAATTCCATCGGCGAATCATCCGGTAGCCTAGTCTTTTCGCCGCTCTGCACGATATACAAGACGGTCATGCTTGCGGGCTTGTCTTTGGCTTTGCTCTTGCCGTAGACGATATGCCGCACGTTGTACACTCTAGGCTTTCCGTCCGAGATGATCGACACCTCACGCTCCGCTGTGTCGCCATGTCGAAACACAACCGGGAAACGATAGCCGCATTCGCAATGCGTCTCGGATGGAGGCGAATAGACTTCGCAAGCAGGGCACATTTTGCCCGATTGCTTTTCCTCATCCTCTTCGCTTTCGACCTGTTCTTTCGGCTCGGTTTCCTTCGGTGCCTTCGGTCGACCTCGCACCCGGTCAATTGCTCCGTGTCGTCGGATGTTTTCGCCAAAGTCCAACACTAGGCAATCCGTCTTGGATGCGTGCGTACGGAGTCCACGCCCTACGATCTGCACATATAGACCAGGGGAAGCGGTCGCCCTAAGAATTGCAATCGCATCGACAACCGGAGCATCAAACCCGGTCGTAAGCACATCGACGTTCACAAGGTATTTGAGTTGCAGTGATCGAAATCGCTCCGCTACGTTTCGCCGATGTTCGCTAGTGCTTTCGCCTGTAATCAGATCGACGCATAACCCAACGCGATTGTAGATCATGTTTGCAACCGTCTTTGCGTGCATCACCGAAGTGCAAAATACCATCACGCTATGCCTGTTGGCTGTCTTTTGTAGGATCTCATTTACCGCCGCCTCAATCTCTGGTTCGTTGCCGAATAACTGCTCGACTTCGGCTTGGATAAACTCACCTCCTCGCTTGTGAAGATCGCTTGTATCGACCGAAGCATCCGCGTCCGTATTGACGATTGGGCACAAGTAGCCATTTTTGATGAGTTGCGGTACGGTTGCTTTCTCGATGATATCGGTAAACATTTTCTCGACGCCGTAAATCTTGCCGCTTTCCGTTCTGTAGGGAGTTGCGGTCAAACCCACGACGCGATGCGAATAACCTAGCGATGCAATGTCTGTAAGCAACTTGCCGTACATACTATTCGCGTTATCGCTGCACAAATGGCACTCATCGATAACTATGAGATTACGCCGACCGAGAATACTGGCGTGCTTATAAATACTTTGGATGCCGCCAACAACAACATCTTGCGAGCATTCCCGCTGCTTTAGTGCCGCCGAGAATAGCCCTACTTCAATGCCAGGAAGTAACGCTCGGATCTTCTCAGCATTCTGCTCGATCAACTCTTTGCGATGCTGCAAGACTAGCACTCTACCGCCGAAATCCTGTACTGCGATGCGTGCGAGTTCTGCAATGACAATCGACTTCCCTGCTCCAGTAGGTAGACAGATTACCGGATTGCCTTGATAGTCTTTTAGGTATTGATACGCCGCATCGACCGAAGAGCGTTGATAATCGCGGAGTTGCATTTTTTCTCAAAACGGTAAGAGATTAGAAGAACGCCCCGCCCCTTTCGAGGCGGAGCGTGGAGGTTGATGCGGTAGTTAGGTGAGAACCGGCACTTACCGCGTACCAGCTCGTTTGGCGGGATTCCTGCCCCATGAAAGCAGGCGCCTTTGCCCAGGCGAGCCAACCTGTTAGTCGAAGAGAGTAGGAGCGTTTGCAATCGCTTCCGCTCGTCGCAAGTTCTTGACTGCTTCTGCAAAGTACGATTCCTTGAGTTCAACGCCGATAAACTTCCGCTTCATCTTCACCGCCTCAAAGCCTTCCGACCCAACGCCCAGGAATGGACTCAGTACAGTATCGCCTTCCTTGCTCCACAGTTGCAAACAACGATGGATAACATCTAGTTGAAGCGGGCAGATGTGCCGAGTGTCTTTATCGTCGCGTCCCGCTCGTCCGTTGAGCGTGTTGCTCTGGTCAATGTCCATCCACACTGGCGATGCGTAACGCTGCCAAGTGTCAATTGAGAAGTTGCCAGTACTCTCAAAGTCAGTACCAACGAAGTGATCGAACTCACCTGCGATAGGATCGGCATTCTTTCCAGGCTTGCGAAAAGTGCAAACGTAGTCGGGTATGCCTTGCCGACTCATTGCTGAGTCTTTGCAAACTTGCTTGTGAAGCAACCCAAGGGCTTTCGTGCGTTGCATCGATGTGACTGGATCTTTCCATATGCAAACCTCCGAGTGGTAAATCCACCCGTTAGCCTGAAAACATCGGATAATGTCACCGCGAAAGTCTCGCAGGCCGATGTATCCGTTGTGCTGAATCGTACTTGGCATATTCATGCAATGCACGCTGCACAAGCGCCCGGTCTTTGTGACTCGAAATAGTTCCTTCACCAAATACGAAAACTGCTCAAAGAATTGCTCGTCGCTCTCGCAGTTGCCCATGTCGTTTACGATGTCACTGTAAACGTATAGCGATGCGAACGGTGGAGAGAATACGCTAAATCCGATTGACTCATCAGGCAATGCCGGGATCACCTCGCAGCAATCGCCGTTGTAGATCGCCCATCCGTTGCCATGTGACATTTCATTTGCTGGGATACTCATTGATTAAACCTCCAAGAAAGACGGAACTGAAAACTTCTCGCTCGCAACGTGCGAACGCTTACCTTCACGCAAACCAAACTCTTCAAGCGTTGACATTCGCATTGCGTCAGCCATTCCGCACCGCATCGCTTCAAAGTCGCATTGCTTGCGAGCAATCGCGGAAGTGATCGCCGATTCGCTGTCGGCTATGACAATGTGAACATCGACCGGCTTCGTTTGGCCGTACCGCCAGCATCGCCT
>JACCEC011340616.1_pt1 | contig 10685 bp, 10 predicted proteins | sample 7450121 | NCBI WGS metagenome assembly JACCEC01 (sample SAMN15323455, study PRJNA562643) | freshwater metagenome | isolation source: river surface water | place: USA:Blue River Watershed | collected 2017-08-18 | reverse complement strand
CCTCATTCGTAAAGCAGAAACCGCTCTTAAACGTCGAATCGATGAGATAAATAGCAGAACCTGAAAAAACAAAAACCCCCGGGCCGTGAGGCGCGAGGGCTGAAACAGTACTGCTGACTGTTCTTGTTAGTTATTCCGGAATCAGGCTTGCCAGTCTAACCGGATATTTCCGCGTGTCAACACAAGATTCCGGAAATTTGCACTAATTCATCATTTTCCCGCCAGATTCTGCCAAGTCTCGATCACTGAGTCCGGGTTCAGCGAGATCGAGCTGATCCCTTCCTTCATCAGCCATTCCGCGAAATCCGGGTGATCCGAGGGGCCTTGTCCGCAAATACCGACGTACTTGCCCTTGGCGATACAGGTTTTGATCGCCTTGGTCAGCAAAATGCGAACCGCCGGGTCGCGCTCGTCAAAATCGGCGGCCAGCAACTCCATGCCCGAGTCACGATCCAGGCCGAGCGTCAGCTGAGTCAAGTCGTTGGAACCGATTGAGAAACCATCGAAATACTCGAGGAATTCTTCAGCCAGCAACGCATTGGACGGGATCTCGCACATCATGATCAGGCGCAGGCCGTTCTCGCCGCGCTTCAAGCCATGCTTGGCAAGCAAGTTGATCACTTTCTCTGCCTGCCCCAGCGTACGGACGAAAGGCACCATCAGCTCGACATTGGTTAGCCCCATATCGTTGCGCACGCGCTTCATCGCGATGCATTCCATCTCGAAGGCTTCGGCAAAGTCAGCCGCAACGTAACGCGCCGCTCCACGGAATCCCAGCATAGGATTTTCTTCATCGGGTTCGTAGCGCGAACCACCGATGAGCTTCTTGTACTCGTTCGATTTGAAATCTGACAAACGAACAATCACAGGACGCGGATAAAACGCAGCCGCGATCGTGGCCACGCCCTCCGCCAGCTTGTCGACGTAAAACGCCTTCGGTGATGCATGACCGCGTGCGACGGATTCAACCGCTTTCTTCAGATCGGAATCGATATTCGGATAGTCAAGTATCGCCTTTGGATGCACACCAATGTTGTTGTTGATGATGAATTCAAGGCGTGCAAGACCAACACCGTCGTTCGGAATTGCCTGGAAGTCGAAGGCCAGCTGGGGATTACCGACGTTCATCATGATCTTCACCGGAATCTTCGGCAGCTCGCCACGGGCGACTTCGCTGATCTCAGTCTCCAGCAAGCCATCGTAGATCTTGCCTTCGTCACCCTCGGCGCAGGATACGGTGACCAGCGTGCCATCCTTCAGCACCTCGGTCGCGTCGCCGCAGCCCACGACCGCTGGAACACCCAGCTCACGCGCGATGATCGCTGCGTGACAGGTGCGGCCACCACGGTTAGTGACGATGGCAGAGGCGCGCTTCATCACCGGCTCCCAGTTCGGGTCGGTCATGTCGGCGACGAGCACATCGCCGGGCTGCACGCGTTCCATCTCGTCAGGATCTTTGATCACACGCACCGGGCCGGCGCCAATCTTCTGTCCGATCGCACGGCCGTGCGTAAGAACAGTACCGCTACCTTTTAGCTTGAAGCGCTGCTGGACATCGGCGTGATTTTCCTGGGATTTCACAGTCTCGGGGCGCGCCTGCAGGATGTAGAGCTTGCCGTCACGGCCATCCTTGCCCCACTCGATATCCATCGGACGACCGTAGTGCTGCTCGATGGTCACGGCATAGGTCGCCAGTTCGGCGATCTCGACATCATTCAGCGAATAGCGATTTCGCAGTTCGATGGGCACATCAACGGTGCGCACGGAACGACCGGCCTTGGCCTCGCCGGTGAATTCCATCTTGATCAGCTTGGAACCAATGTTGCGGCGGATGATAGGCAGCTTGCCTGCCGCCAGCATCGGCTTGTGCACGTAGAACTCGTCGGGGTTGACCGCGCCCTGCACCACGGTCTCGCCCAAGCCGTAGCTGGAGGTGATGAAAACCACGTCCTTGAATCCGGATTCCGTGTCGATGGTGAACATCACGCCCGCCGCGCCCAGATCGGAGCGCACCATGCGCTGTATGCCCGCCGACAGCGCCACTTCGGCGTGCGTGAAGCCCTTGTGCACGCGATACGAAATTGCGCGATCGTTGTACAGAGAGGCAAAGACGTGCTTGATCGCTTCCAGCACGTTGTCGATGCCAACGACGTTCAGGAAAGTCTCCTGCTGACCGGCAAAGGACGCATCCGGCAAGTCTTCTGCTGTCGCGGAAGAGCGCACCGCAAATGACATTTCACTTGAAGAATCGTCGACAAGTCTATGATAAAACTCGTCTATTTCTTTCTGGAGACGTGGCTGGAACGGGGTATCGATAATCCATTGACGGATCTCGGCGCCCGCAGCGGCCAGCGCGCGGACATCATCGATGTCGAGACTGGCCAGACGATCAGCAATACGATCGGCGAGTGAAGGGCCGCCGTCGCTGTAGGACAGGAAATCCCGGTAAGCCTGCGCCGTGGTAGCAAACCCGCCCGGCACGCGCACGCCCGCATGCGCGAGCTGACTGATCATCTCGCCGAGGGATGCGTTTTTGCCACCGACGGACTCGACATCCGTCATGCGCAGGTTTTCGAAGGAAACGACGTAGGCCGCCCCCTGATCAGGGGCTTGGTGAACCCCCTTGGTTGCAACGTTGGACATGACTACTACCTTTTTGATGATGAGAAATCTGCATAAGTGCCTCGCAACCGGGGATCGTTTTGTTATTCTTGGGGCAAGCTGCGTGGAAAAATTAGTTGGTCGTCATTTTACAGGCCGACAGGCGCTTTTTCCTGCGAACGACCATACTTTTTGCATTATTTTTCTGTCAATTTTCTATGCCCACACCCCCTCCTGCCAGCAAATCCAGCTATGACCGGACCGCTTTCTTCGTTTCTGACGGAACCGGCATCACGGCCGAGACTTTCGGGCATTCCGTACTGATTCAGTTCGATCTGCGATTCAAAGAGATCCGTCTGCCTTTCGTGGACAGTATCGACAAAGCGCATGAGGCAGTAAAACGAATCAACGATTCAGCGGCAACCGATGGCAAACGTCCGATTGTCTTTATCACGTTAGTCAAGTCGGACCTGTCAGCGATTGTCCGCCAGTCCGACGGGCTCCACATGGACCTGATACAAACCTTTGTCGAGCCCCTGGAACAGGAGCTGGGAGTGCCATCGACGCACACGATAGGCCGTAGCCACAATATCGCCGATGCGAATGATTACAAAAATCGTATCGAAGCGATCAACTTCGCGCTCGCACATGACGACGGGCAGTCGCATAAAAATCTGGCCACGGCCGATGTGATTCTCGTCGGAGTTTCGCGCTCAGGCAAGACACCTACCAGCCTGTATCTGGCCATGCAGTACGGGATCAAGGCCGCAAACTATCCGCTGATTCCCGAGGATTTTGAGCGCGGACATTTGCCGAGCGGCCTGATGCCCTACCGCAGCAAGATTTTCGGGCTGTCGATCGCGCCAGACCGGCTCTCCGAGGTGCGTAATGAGCGGCGCCCGGGGAGCAAATATGCTGCGCTGGAGAACTGTCGCTACGAGGTGAACGAGGCTGAGCGAATGATGCAGCGGGAAGGCATACGCTGGGTATCGACCACGGTGAAATCCATCGAAGAAATTGCTACGATGATGTTGCAGGAACTGGGACTGGAGAAGCGCGCCTACTGACAAGGGCTCATTGCTCCCCGCAGTATTTGAGAAACATCAAGCCCCTTCAGGAACGGCCCATTCCGGCGACCGACTCAGCAAGACATTCGGCACTTCGGGATCGCCACCGCGCTCCTCTGTGGACATGGGAAAGGAGGCAACATGGAACTGGCTGCCCTTGAACTCCTGCTGTGGCTGGGCTTTGCGTTGCTGATCTGGGCGCTGAAAGACAGTTTGCAGCGAATGGAAACCGAATTCCGGGAGTTCCAAGTCTCTGCTGTCGCAGATCGCCCTGCGCGACGCGAACTCATCGCCACACCGCAAAATCTGATCGAACCCATGGGCTGGTATCTTGACCGGCAAATTTATCGCTACGCAATCATCGACGGACGTCACTACCGTTTCGATCACATCTCTCCGGCAGACATGCGATTCACACTGAATGATCGTCAGCGCTGGGTCGCTCCCGGTCTGGTCTATACGGAATCTCCGGTCCCTGTCGCCTGAAAGCCGGTAGAGAATTATCCTTTTTTAGCTTTGGACCAGCATCTGCCTGCGCTGCTCGAACAGGCACACCGCCGCGGCGGCAGCGACATTCATCGATTCAACATGGGCCTGCTGAGGGATGGACAGCTCCTTCGTCACCAGCGCGATAAGCTTGTCCGAGACGCCGGCACCTTCATGCCCGAACAGCCATGCACAAGGCGCGGACAGCGCAGTTTCATAGATCGACGCCTCTGCATGTGAACTGGTCGCATAAACCGGCACGGACGCATCAGCAATCAGGCTGCTCAAATCTGCATGCTCGACGATGTCCAGAACAAAGTGTGCTCCCATGCCCGCACGCAGAACCTTCGGCGACCAGGCGGCAGCTGTTCCCTCTCCGCAGATCACCTGACGGATACCGGCAGCTGCTGCACTACGAAGGATGGAGCCAAGATTGCCCGGATCCTGCAGACCGTCGAGCAGCACCGTCGGGGTGTTGATCAACGTCGTCGCCTGCATGGACGGCACCGGGACAATAAACAGCAGTGCAATGCCATGCTCCACTTGACTCAGCGGCGTGAACAGCGCCTCTGGCAATTGCAGACAATCCACCCCCAACGATGTACAGCGCTCGACGATACCGATGACTTCAGGATGATGGCGTGCGCTGTCTGCGATCACGCACAGCTCGGGAGTTCCGCAATGGTCCAGCCATGCATCGCACAAGTGCACACCATCCAGCACGGTCTTGCCCAGCTTGCGCCGGGCCTGTGCGCTGGTCGTGAGCTGTTTGATTTGCTTGTATTGCGGATTATCCCGAGAGCTGATGGTTTTGACGCTCATGAACCGGCCGCCTCCTCCAGCAATTTGCGCACAGGCGCATAGGACCGGCGATGTAATGGTGATACACCATGCTCCCGCAGACGCTCCAGATGCAGCGCGGTCGGATAGCCCTTGTGCTGATCAAATGCATACTGCGGGTACTGATGATGCATCTCAAGCAGCGCTGCGTCACGGGCGGTCTTGGCCAGAATGGATGCCGCCGAAATCTCGGCGACCTTGTCATCACCTTTGACGATCGCTTCAGTGCGAATGCTGCACACCGGGCAACGGTTGCCATCAATCAGCGCCAGCGTTGGCGGTACCGACAATCCTTCGATGGCCCGCCGCATCGCCAGCATCGTCGCCTGCAAAATGTTCAGTGCATCGATCTCCGCCTCGGAGCATTGCGCGATCGACCATGCTATTGCATCGCGCCGGATGATATCTGCGAGTTCATCGCGCCTGGAAGCGCTGAGTTTTTTGGAGTCCCGCAGGCCAGCGATCGGCCGCGAGGGGTCAAGTATCACTGCGGCGGCAAACACCGGCCCGGCCAGCGGACCGCGCCCTGCCTCATCAACGCCACAGATGCGCTCACTCAAGGTGTCGAACAGGGACAGGCTGGTGATTTGTCCGGGCATCACGCGATCAGAGTTTGCCACTCCGTGACAGTAATTCCATCACCGCATGTGCGCTCTGCGAGGCAGTGTTGCGCATCAGGTCATGATGCAGATCGACGAAACGACGGCGAAGGCGCTGACGGTTCTGATCGTTCGAGATTTGCGCCCACAGCGCGCTGGCGAGGCTGGCCGGCGTTGCACGGTCCTGCAGCAGTTCGGGCACCAGAAATTCGCGTGCCATCACGTTCGGCAGACCCACCCACCGCTGGTAGGCCATCAGCCGCAGGATCTGCCAGCTCGCCGGGTTCATCCGGTAGCTGATCACCATTGGCTTTTTGAATAACGCAACCTCCAGAGTTGCCGTTCCACTCGCCACCAGTGCCGCATCGCAGGCTGCGATCGCCGTATGTGAATTGCCGGTGACGATGGTCAGCGACAGTTTTTTCAGCTCGGGACGGTCGATCAGCTGCTCGAAATACACGCGCTGAGTCTCTCCGACCATGGGAATGACGAAACGTATACTTGGATCGCGCTTGGCCAGCTGAGCGGCAGTCTCAACGAACACACGTGAGTTATATTTCAGCTCCGACATCCGGCTGCCCGGCAGGATAGTGACAATCCTGCCCGCACGATCGAGCCCGAGCGCGTCACGCGCCGCATCCTGATCGGGATCCATCGGTATCACCTCTGCCAGCGGATGGCCAACATAGGTGACGGGGATGCCTGCCTTCTTGTAGATCGCTTCCTCGAAAGGAAAGATCACGACCATGTGATTGACCGCCCGCGCAATCTTCTTGATGCGGCCCCGCCGCCAGGCCCAGATCGACGGGCTGACGAAATGCATGGTCGGGATCCCTGCCTGCTTGAGTGCGAGTTCCAGATCGAGATTGAAATCGGGCGCATCCACGCCGATAAACGCAGCAGGCTTTTCCGCCAGCAGGCGATCGCGCAGTTCATCACGAAAACGCTTCAATTCGCGATAATGCGAGATCACTTCGAACAGTCCGCGTACTGCAAGCTTGTCCATCGGATAGTCAGAGACAAATCCGTACTCGGCCATTGCCGGACCGCCGATGCCATGGATGCGCGCATCGGACAGCATCAGGCGCAGGCCCGAGAGCATGCGACCCGCCAGCAGGTCGCCGGAGGTCTCTCCGGCCACCATGGCCAGCGTGAGGTCAGCGGACGATGCCACGAGTGCTGGTCTCCAGGAATTCGCGCAGCAGGCGAATATGATCCGCATGCGCGGGCTGCGACTGTTCTTCGGCGGCCAGTGCGGCCTTCGCTTCTTCCAGTGTGTAACCCGATTTGTAGAGCAATTTGTACGCATGACGCAGCGCCTGGATGGCTTCTTTGGAGAAGCCGCGACGCTTCAGGCCTTCGCTGTTGATGCCATGCGCCGCTGCCGGATTGCCATTGAGGATCACATACGGCGGCACATCTTGCGTGAGGCTGGTGAACATGCCCAGCATCGAATGGGCACCGATCTTGCAAAACTGATGCACGCCCGAATGACCACCGAGTATTGCCCAGTCATCCACCTGTACATGCCCCGCCAGCTGTGCATTGTTTGCAAAGATGGTGTGGTTGCCGACCTGGCAGTCGTGCGCAAGGTGCACGTAAGCCATGATCCAGTTGTCATTACCCAGCCGGGTCACACCACCGTCCTGTGCAGTGCCACGATTGAAGGTACAGAATTCCCTTATCGTGTTGCGGTCGCCAATCTCAAGCCGCGTGGGCTCACCCGCATATTTTTTATCCTGTGGTGCAGCACCTATTGAAGAGTACTGATAAAAGACATTGTCCTCGCCTATCGTGGTCTTGCCCTCGATGACCACATGCGCGCCGATTCGGGTGCGCGCGCCGATCACAACCTCGGGGCCAATGATGCTATACGGACCGATCTCGACGGTGGGATGCAGTTCGGCACCCGGCTCGATGATCGCAGTGGGATGAATCTTTGCCATAGCGTCCTATCCCGCAGCCGGTGCGTCGGCGATGCTGCGCATCGTGCACATCAGCTCAGCCTCGACCACCAGCTGGTCGTCCACAGTCGCACGCGCCTGAAACTTCCAGATGCCACGCGACTGACGAAGTATCTCCACTTCCATGCGCAACTGGTCACCCGGCTCTACCGGGCGCTTGAAGCGCGCGCCATCAATGCCGACAAAATACACAACCGCATTGTCATCAGGCTTTTGCCCAATGGTCAGGAAGGCCAGCAGCGCAGCTGTCTGTGCTAACGCTTCGATGGTCAGCACACCGGGCATGACCGGCTTATGTGGAAAATGACCATTGAAGAATTCTTCATTGATGGTCACGTTCTTGATCGCCGTGATGGTCTTGCCCGATTCCCAGTCGATCACGCGATCGACTAGCAGCAGCGGATAACGATGAGGCAGATATTCCTTGATCTGATTGATATCTAGGCTTTTCATTGTGATAGTCGCCTGTTCTCAGGATGATGATGAATGCTTATCGGTCAGCTGTCTGACCATTTTTTCCAATTCGCGGATACGGTCGCGCATCGTATCGAGCTGGCGCACGACAGCGGCTGTCTTTTCCCAGTCGGCGTTCTTTGCCAGCGGGTAAAAGCCTGTGTACTGGCCGGGCTCGGCAATCGAGCGCGACACCAGACTGCCGGATGAAATGTGTACGTTGTCGGCAATCGTCAGGTGCCCCAGAATCATGGCGGCCCCGCCGAAGGTACAGTTGCGGCCGATCTTTGCGCTGCCCGCCACGCCGACGCAGCCAGCCATTGCGGTGTTCTCACCAATCACGCAGTTATGCGCGATCTGAATCTGGTTATCGAGCTTGACGCCATTGCCAATCACGGTGTGATCCAGCGCACCACGGTCAATGGTGGTATTCGCGCCGATTTCCACATCGTCACCGATGCGCACGCCACCCGTCTGCGGAATCTTGATCCAGCGTCCCTTGTCATTGGCAAAGCCGAAGCCATCGCCTCCGATCACGGCGCCCGACTGGATGACACCGCGCGCGCCGATATGGCAATCGGCGAGAAAGCTCACATTCGGATACAGAAGCGTGCCCTCGCCCAGGCTGGCACCCCTGCCGATCACGCAGCCTGCACCAATCACGCAATGCTCGCCGATTACGACATCGGCTTCGATCGTGACATTCGGTCCTATCGTTGCGGTCGATGCGAGCTTTGCCTTGGGGTCAACAACAGCACTTGGATGAATGCCGGGCACGGGCGCCTGGCTACTGCGGTCAGCAAAGAATTGCGCAACGCGCGCATAGTACGCATAGGGGTTATCCGTCAGAACAAACGCACCTGCGTACGCGCTGGCGAGTGCTGCATGATCTTTGGCAGAGAGGATCAGCGCCGATGCACGGGTCTGCGCCGCGCTGGAACGCAGGCGCGGATTGGACAGAAAGGTGATGTGGGATACGCCAGCGGCATCCAGCGGTGCGATTCCGGCAATAGTGACATCCGGATCGCCGATCAACTCCCCGCCCAGGCTTTCGACCAAGTCGCCCAGTCGAGTGCTCATGGCGGAAGATCCTGTTTTATTTGTTCAGTGCCTTGAGCACTTTTTCGGTGATGTCGATCCGCGGGCTGAAGTAGACAGCTTCCTGAAAGACGATGTCGTATTTTTCGGCATCGGCGATCTGCTTGATCACTTTGTTTGCACGCTCAAGAACAACCGCCAGCTCCTCATTACGACGCTGATTCAGGTCTTCGCGAAATTCGCGCTGACGACGCTGGAAATCCTTGTCCATCTCGGCCAGTTCACGCTGGCGTTTGCCGCGCTCCGCATCGCTCAGCACGGGCGCTTCCTTGTCCAGCTTTTCGGCGGTGGATTTCAGTTTCGCGGCCAGTTCCTGAAGGTCTTTCTCGCGCTTGGAAAACTCCTGCTCGAGCTTGGCCGTGGCAGCCTTTGCCGGCGCGGCATCACGGAAAATTCTCTCAGTGCTGACGAAACCAACTTTCAGGTCTTGCTGAGCGTGCACGGCCAGGGGCAACGCACACGCCATAGTGAATAAACTCAGTGCCGCTGCTGCATTTGCTGTTGCAATTTTAATTACAGATTTCAATTCAGTCTCCGCAATACGGGATCGGACATGTAACAGCTCAGGCGGTTTGGTCGCCCCGGAGCTGGTACCAGATTTGCCCGCTATTATGCCATCCGACCGTCAGAACCCGGTGCCCAGCTGGAACTGGAAGCGCTGCGTTCTGTCGAATGATTTGGGATTCATCGGATAACCCAGTGATAGCTTGAGCGGTCCGACCGGCGAGATCCAGCTGATACCCAGACCTGTGCTGTAGCGCAGATCTCCAAAGTTAATATTTTCGCCATCCTGAGGGTTGAATACCTGTCCGGCGTCGAGGAAGGTAAACCAGCGCAGGCTTCGGTCCACACCAGTGCCGGGGAAAGGCATCTGCAGTTCAGCATTGGCCAGCAAGCGTGCCTGACCACCGATGGGCAGGTTGTAGGTACTGGTGCTGGTACTGTTACCTGTTCCATTCACCGACAACGACCCTGCCTGATAGCCGCGAACGGTGCCAATACCGCCGCCGTAAAAGTTTTTGAAGATCGGGTACGGATCGCCACCCAGACCGGCGCCGGAATTCACTTCGCCATTGAAGGCCAGTGTTGCCGTATTCGCGAGATTCAGCGGCAGGTAGTACTGATCCTGATAGGTCGTACGGTAATACTTGGCCGTTCCACCAGGAGATACTTCCAGATTAGCGCGGCGGTAGCGACCCTTTGTTGGTATCAGTGCGCTGTCACGGTTGTCGCGCTGCCAGGCGATCGTCAGCGGGATGGAGGTCGTGTGCGCGGTACCAGTGCCATCTGCGGCCACACTACCAAAGTCTTTCACGTAATCGATATAACGCGTGGGACTGTTCGAGTAAACGTCCACCGTGGTGTCCTCGACGCCCACGCCGAAGAATACGCGATCGTACTCAGTGAACGGCACGCCAAAGCTGACATTACCGCCTTTGGTCACTACTTTGTAATCCACGTTGTTCAGGTACAGCGGTGGACGTGCAGTGCGCAGGAAGATTTCCGTCGTGCGGCTGACACCATCTTCAGTGAAATAAGGATTGGTGTGCGACAGCGCAATCGTGCGGTATACCTTG
>JACCEC011536583.1_pt1 | contig 10688 bp, 9 predicted proteins | sample 7450121 | NCBI WGS metagenome assembly JACCEC01 (sample SAMN15323455, study PRJNA562643) | freshwater metagenome | isolation source: river surface water | place: USA:Blue River Watershed | collected 2017-08-18 | reverse complement strand
GTGAAAAAGTTGGCATTGCCTTTTCTGGCGGCCTCGACACGTCTGTGGCGGTCGCCTGGATGCGTGAAAAGGGCGCGGTTCCTTTTACCTACACAGCAGATTTAGGGCAATACGACGAAGACGACATTGAGTCAATCCCGGATCGCGCCAAGGAATATGGCGCCGAGCAGGGGCGTCTGATTGACTGTCGAGCGGCGCTCGTTCGCGAAGGTTTCGCCGCAATAGCTTGCGGCGCTTTCCACATTCGCACCGGAGGCAAGGTTTATTTCAACACCACACCACTTGGGCGTGCCGTTACCGGCACCATGTTGGTTCGTGCCATGCATGAAGATGGCGTCGACATCTGGGGTGACGGCAGCACTTACAAGGGCAACGACATTGAGCGTTTTTACCGCTACGGACTATTGGCAAACCCAAGCCTGCGCATCTACAAGCCTTGGCTAGATAGCACCTTTGTGGCAGAACTTGGTGGGCGCCATGAAATGTCGGAATGGCTTCAAGCTCGCAAGCTTCCTTATCGAGCCTCTGTAGAAAAGGCTTACTCAACCGACGCAAACATGTTGGGGGCTACCCATGAGGCAAAAGATCTTGAACTCTTGAGCTCTTCTATGGAAATTGTGAACCCAATTATGGGCGTCAAATTCTGGGACTCGTCAGTAAAAATTGAAAGTGAAGATGTGACAATAACTTTCAAACAGGGTGAGCCAGTGGCCATCAATGGAAATTCTTTCAGGGATCAGGTTGACCTTTTCCACGAGGCTAACGTCATCGGTGGTCGTCATGGACTTGGTATGTCAGACCAAATCGAGAACCGCATCATTGAAGCGAAAAGCCGCGGCATCTACGAGGCTCCTGGAATGGCTTTGATTTACATTGCCTACGAGCGCTTAATTTCTGCAATCCACAACGAAGATACTGTTGCCAACTATCACAACGAAGGTCGCAAAATGGGTCGCCTCCTTTACGAGGGCCGATGGCTGGACCCACAGACCTTGATGTTCCGAGAATCACTAACCCGATGGGTTGCTTCTGCGGTAACCGGTTCGGTAACTCTTCGTTTCCGTCGCGGTGACGATTATTCCATCGTGGATACTCGCGGAGAAAATTTCAGTTACCACCCGGAGAAGCTCTCGATGGAGCGCAACGAAGATTCTGCATTCGGACCTGAAGATCGCATCGGTCAATTAACAATGCGAAACCTAGACATTGCCGATACTCGTCAGAAACTTGATTTGTACCGCAAACAAGGTCAGCTTGATGGCGGCCAGTTCGAACTAACCTAAAAAGGAGATTCAATGAAGGTGCACGGAAAAACAATTGTTGTGACGGGTGCCGGAAACGGAATCGGTCGCGAGGTGGCACTTGAGCTGCTTCGCCGTGGTGCGAAAGTTGCCGGCCTAGACCTCAAGCACGAGTTTCTTGAAGAAACCAAAAGCCTTGCCGGCGAGAACGCAAAGAATTTTTTAGGCTTCGATGCCAACATCACGGATCGCAGCCGGGTTGATGCTCTCCCAGCTGAAATTGAAACCGAGCTTGGAAAAATCGATGCCCTGATAAACGTTGCCGGTATCATTCAGCCTTTTGTAAAAATTAACGAGCTCGACTTTGAAGCAATAGATCGCGTCATGAATGTGAATTTCAACGGTCCACTAAACATGATCAAAGCTTTCCTACCTGGACTCCTTGCTCGGCCTGAAGCACACATTTTGAATGTGTCTTCCATGGGTTCGTATGCTCCTGTACCAGGCCAGACACTTTACGGTTCCACCAAGGCCGCGCTAAACATGCTCACCGAGGGCCTTCGTTCAGAATTAAAAGAAACCAATGTTGGACTTACTTTGGTTTGGCCGGGCGCCATTGGAACAAACATAACTGCGAACTCTGGAGTGAGCTTTGGCTCAGGGGAATTGACCGAAGCGCAAAAGAAAGCGGCGGCCCGTGTCACTTCGCCATCGGTTGCCGGCAAACTGATCGTCGATGCGATTGAAGCCAAAGCTCACCGCATTTACGTAGGCAGCGATTCTAAGCTGATGGGCTATTTGACTCGATTGGCTCCTGATTTTGCAGCAAATTTGATTTACAAGAACATGAAGGCCCTGCTGGGCTAACCTTTGTAGGCCCTAACTTCCGAAATCCGATTTTCTCCATCGAAGCAAATCACGTCAACCACTTGCAACGCCACGGCACCACCGTCCAACTCGATATGAAGTTGAGCGGCAATCGCCGAGTCTGATTCGTGAAGTGCCAGAATCTCTATGCGAATATCCTGGGCTTCATTGAAGTTTTTTGCCGTCTCTGCCAAAAAAAATGCAGCGCCTGAGCCTTGAATGTTCCAGTCTTGCAATTTCACATCGCTTGAGATCAATTCCGAGATTGCGCCTATATCCTTAGCGGCGTAGGCCGCTAAATACTGCTCCACTAAGTCGATTCTTTTGTTCATTTGGCGCCCTCGGCAGGAATCGAACCTGCGACCAAGAGATTAGAAGGCTCTTGCTCTATCCACTGAGCTACGAGGGCATGCGGCTGACAGCAACGCCTCTCAGTCTAAATGAGTGACTGTGCTAACTTGCAGTCATGAGCGCAATCAAAACGTTGTCCCGGCTTGTGCTGGGTGGAGCCCTAGTCTTTGCGGGCTTGAGTCACCTGACTTTTGCGCGACTTACATTTCAAGCACAGGTCCCTTCCTGGTTGCCATTAGATCCAGACTTTGTTGTGATCTCGTCAGGCTTGGTCGAAATCGGTTTAGGTATTGCCCTGATTTTTCTTAAGAAGCGTCGAAAGTTAGTTGGGTGGCTAACCGCAGGTTTCTTCCTAGCAATTTTTCCTGGACATATGTCTCAATTTCTGACCCAGTCCGTTGCTTTCGGCTTAAACACCGATGAAGCTCGCGCCATCAGGTTACTTTTTCAGCCCCTACTTATACTTTGGGCCCTGTGGTCAACAGCGGCTTGGAGCAAAACTAGCAAATAGACTGGAAGCACTATGAGCGAAAATTCCTACTTCTGGTTCGAAGTCATTTCGATGGTTGTAATCACCGGCATTTTGCTGGCTGACCTCCTGATCGTCTTTAAGAGACCCCACATTCCAAGCACTAAGGAATCGTCACTTTGGGTGGCCTTCTACGCCGGTCTTGCGGTTATTTTCGGAATCATCATCGCCCAACTTTTTGGTGCCGCAAAAGCTACGGAATTTTTCGCCGGCTGGCTAACCGAGTACAGCCTCAGCATTGACAACTAGTTTGTTTTTGTAGTCATCATGACTCGCTTTGCCGTTCCAAAGAAATATCAGCAAGAAGTTCTGATGGTTGGAGTTGTTCTAGCCCTGATCCTTCGAGGAATTTTTATCGTAATAGGCGCTGCGCTAATCGAACAGTTCAGTTGGATCTTCTACATCTTTGGAGCGTTCCTTCTTTACACCGCTTACCACCAAGCATTCCGCAGTCACGAAGACGAGGAAGAGACTGAAAGCAAGCTAATTCAGCTACTCAGAAAGCGCATCCACGTTTCCGAAGGTTTCGATGGTGCCAAGGTGCGAACGGTTGTAAATGGTAAAAAAGTTTTCACACCGATGATTGTGGTTTTTGCTGCAATTGCCCTCACCGATGTGATGTTTGCGTTTGACTCAATTCCTGCAATCTTCGGAATTACCACCGATCCATTCATCGTGTTCACCGCAAACGTTTTCGCTTTGATGGGTCTTCGCCAGCTTTACTTCTTGCTGGGCGGTCTTCTAGACAAGCTCGAATACCTAAAGTACGGAATTGCATTCATCCTTGGATTCATCGGCTTCAAGCTGGTGGCTCACGCTATGCATGTGAATGAACTTCCGTTCATTAACGGTGGTAAGCACATTGAATGGGCCCCCGAAATTAGCAGCAATACCTCGCTAGTTGTCATTGTTGCTTCGATTGCGGTTTCCGCGATTGTAAGCGTGGTTGCAGCGAACCGAAAGAAAGCAAAAGCTAACTAAAGATCTTTAGCGGTGAGAGAAAGCTGTTTCTTACAGGACTTTCTTGACAATGCTTGACTTCAAGTACATGGAGCCAAAGCCGTCAACTTTGGCATCGATGTCGTGACCGTCGACCGGGCTGATCAAACGAATATTGCGAACCTTGGTGCCCACCTTTACCGAAGTCGCGCTTCCCTTAACTTTCAGGTCCTTGATGATCGTCACACTGTCGCCGTCTACCAGGACGTTTCCTACAGCATCCCTAACCACCGCTGCGGTCTCTTCAGGTTCTTCGTCTTGACCAGTCCATTCGTGGGCACATTCTGGGCAGACCAAAAGATTGCCCATTTCGTAGGTGTATTCACTGTTGCAGGCCGGGCAATTCGGTAGTTTTTCAGTCATTTTCCAAGCCTAACCCTGAGAATGCACTGGGTATTTAGAACCATGGAATAGGCCCCCTTTCGGGGCCGTTAGCCTAGAGGTATCCACCTGAAAGAGGTTTTTGTGTTTCGTCTTGCCAAACTAAGTGTTGCCAATCGCTCCGTTGTTGCTCTGATTACGGTAATCACAGCGATATTTGGATTCATCTCCCTTGGGGCACTAAAGCAAGAGTTGATTCCATCGTTCGAGGTGCCACAAGCTGCGATTGTCACCGCCTACCCTGGTGCATCGCCTGAGGTAGTCGACAACCAGGTCAGCAAGGTAATTGAAGATGAAGTTAGAAAGATTGATGGTCTAGCCAACTCGACTTCAACTTCACAAAGCAATATCTCTATCGTGCGCGTGGAATTTGAATACGGCACTACTACGGCTAAAGTTTCTGAACTTTTAGCAGCCGCGATTGCAAAGATCAAAACTGATTTGCCAAAAGATGTGGAACCAAGCGTTCTTTCAGGAAGCTTTGATTCCGTTCCGATTATTGCCCTGGGTATCTCTGCCAACAATGGCGATAACGAGGCTCTCGCTCAAGATTTGAGCGACATTGCTACCCCGCTCTTTTCTCAGATTAAAGGTGTTCGAGATGTGAACATCGCTGGAGTCAAAGAAAAACGAATCAACTTAGAGTTCAAGACTGCAGTGATGGCAGCAAATGGACTCACTCAGCAATCAATCGTGAGTGCCCTTCAAGCAAATGGCTTTGTAATTCCTGCAGGAACAATCGATGATGAAAAGGGTTCCATATCTGTTGAGGTTGGAACGCCTGTGGCAACCCTTGAAGATTTCAAGAATCTGGCCCTAATTGGTAGTGCAACTTCAAGCGCATCTTCGGGCATGCCAAGTTTTTCTGGAAACTCACAGATTCCATCTGGAATATCAATTCCGAGTGCGGCTAAGCCTTCTGCTCTAACAGTGGCCGATGTTGCGACAGTTACTTTGGAAAACGCACCAACGACGAGTATCGCCAGAACCAATGGCAAAGAAGCCCTTTCAATCTCCATCGTGAAGACTCAAGACGGAAACACGGTTGCAGTGTCACACGGCGTTCAGGACAAAATCGCTGAGCTAAAGAAAAAACTTGGCGACGTTACCATCGTGACTGTTTTTGATCAGGCTCCGTTCGTTGAGAAATCTCTTGAAAACCTAACTACCGAAGGCTTGCTGGGTCTTGGCTTCGCAATCTTGATCATTCTCGTGTTCTTGCTTTCCGTGCGCTCTACTCTCGTGACAGCTATCTCGATTCCAACATCCGTGCTGATTACCTTTATCGGTCTTGGGCAATTTGGCTATAGCCTAAACATCCTCACCTTGAGTGCATTGACTATTGCGATTGGTCGTGTAGTTGATGACTCGATTGTGGTTATTGAAAACATCAATCGCCACCTTTCATACGGTGAACCAAAGAAGCAGGCAATTCTCGACGCCGTGAAGGAAGTCTCGGGTGCTATCACGGCAGCGACCATTACTACTGTCGCCGTGTTCTTGCCCATCGCGCTCGTGAGTGGACTAATTGGTGAAATCTTCCGCCCATTTGCCTTCACCTTCACCATCGCGTTGGTTGCCTCCCTCTTTGTTTCACTAACCATCGTTCCTGTTCTTGCCTACTGGTTCTTGAAGAACCCTGTGCAACTAGCTTCTGCAAGCGAGTTCGAAGCATCGGTGTTTGCAGAACAAGCGCGCAAAACAGAAGAAGAGAAAGAGCGCAAGAGCTGGTTACAGCGCGGCTACTTGCCGGTCTTGCGCGGTACTCAGCGCCACCCGGTTATCACCGTGATTTCTTCCCTTCTCATCTTGGTTTTCACGTTTGGGCTAGTTCCATTCCTAAAGACCGACTTCATTGGAAGTTCCGGCTCAAACGGATTTGTGATTAATCAAACCCTTCCTGCGGGAGCAACCTTCGAGCAGAAAGATGCTGCCGCCGCAAAACTTGAAGGCTTACTGCTGGCAAACAAGGAAATTGAGGTAGTGCAAACTTCTCTCGGTTCCTCCGGAGACGGTCGAGTCGCCTTTGGTGCGTCTGCAGGTGGCACATCGCTGCAGGTTTCTTTAGTCGATGACGCGGATGCGGTTGCTATCCAAGCTGATCTTGAAGAAAAATTTGCCAAAGATTTGTCCCTTGGCGAAGTGAAATTTAGCTCAGGTGGTGGACCAGGCTTTGGCTCATCAAGCACCATCGATATTAAGGTTCTGGCTCCTGACGATGAAAAGTTGCTGGAGGCAATCGATAAAATCCAAGCGGCTATGGTCGGCACGCCAGACACCTCTGAAGTCACCAACTCGCTAGCTGAGACCCAACGTACGCTTCGAGTGACAGTTGATCGCAAGGCAGCCGCAGCAAAGGGTCTGACCGAGATTACTGTGGGTGGGATTGTGGCGTCAAAGCTTCGCCCAGGCAGCATCGGCAAAGTAAATATCGAAAACGTTGAAACTGCAATCTATGTAGTTCAAACAGACATTCCAGAGACAGTTGAAGACGTTAAGAACATCAACATTCCAAGTGCCTCTGGCATGGTCAAGCTGTCAACAATTGCAAAAATTGAACAGGTAGAAGTACCGGTCTCAATAACAAGTGAAAAGGGTGACCGCACAGCGAAGGTCTCACTGACTCCGAGCGGAGACAATCTAGGTGCAATCTCTGCTGAAGTGACTAAGCGACTCGAGGGCGTGAGCCTTCCGCTAGGAACAACTGCAACGCTAGGTGGAATTAGTGCTGATCAGGCTGACTCATTCAGCCAGTTGGGCCTAGCACTGCTTGCGGCTGTTGCGATCGTTTTCGTGGTGATGGTTGCCACCTTCTCTAGCTTGATTCAGCCGTTGATTCTGTTGATCTCAATTCCGTTTGCTGCAACCGGTGCCCTTGGGCTCCTATTGATCACTGATACTCCACTTGGAGTTCCATCGCTGATTGGTATGTTGCTATTGGTTGGCGTTGTTGTAACAAACGCAATCGTGCTGATCGATTTGATCAACCAGTACCGCAAGCAAGGACGACCAATTCAGCAGGCCATCATGGATGGCGCAAGACAGCGCCTTCGTCCAATTCTGATGACCGCCTTGGCAACAATCTTTGCTCTAACCCCGATGGCCCTCGGTATCACCGGTGGTGGCGGATTCATTTCTCAACCATTGGCCGTAGTTGTTATCGGTGGTCTATTCTCTTCAACTATTTTGACCCTGGTTATCGTGCCAGTTCTTTATTGGTTGGTTGAAGGACGTAAGGAGCGCAAGGCCATTCGCAAAGAGAAGAAAGAGAATAAGGCTCATGCTCGCCGAAAGGCAACTCTCGCCTAATTCGCCAGTCTAGAATTGGGAGGTCCGTGGCTTTTGTCACGGGCCTCCCCTATTTTTGGATTGTGATTGAAATTTCAGAAAATTTAGTCTGGATCGACTGCGAGATGACGGGCCTCAACCCGGAAGCTGACTGCTTGGTGGAAGTTGCCGTAGTCATTACCAACTCTGAACTAGAAATCCTTGATGCCGGTCTAGATGTAGTCATCAAACCTCGCCCAGACTCGTGGCAAAACATGAATGATTTCGTTCGCAACATGCACACTGAGTCAGGTCTGATTAATGAAGTTGAAAATGGATTAGAGCTCGAAGCTGCCGAACAAGTCATCCTTGACTACATAAAGAAGTTTGTTCCCAACGCCAAAGAGGCGCCGCTAGCCGGAAACACCATCGGAACTGACCGCATGTTTCTAAATAAATACATGCCTGCCCTAGATCAACACCTTCATTATCGCAACATCGATGTCAGTTCAATCAAAGAACTAACCCGCCGGTGGTACCCAAGGGTCTATTTCCAAATGCCCAAGAAAGACGGCGGCCACCGCGCGCTGGCAGACATTCTCGAATCGATTAAGGAACTTCGCTACTACCGTGAAACCGTAATGGTTCCAGCGCCAGGGCCAACAACAGAAGAGGCCCGTGCTGCCTCAGAAAATGTCTCGGCAAATCTTTAGCCCTGAACTGATAGACTTATTCGGTTGTTGCGCCTAGCGCACAACACTTGGTGGGTATAGCTCAGCTGGTAGAGCACCTGGTTGTGGTCCAGGGGGTCGCGGGTTCAAGCCCCGTTACTCACCCCGAGCGTCGATCGTGACGCGTCAAGAAACATTGCGATAGCAATGCTTTAGTGACACGGTACGCGAGACAGAAAAATCCCCTAGGTTCAATACCTAGGGGATTTTTAGTTAATTCAAACTGTCTAGATGCCAGCCATTACTTATTCGCCATTTCGATTAGAAGTTCGCGCACACGGCCAGCATCAGCTGAGCCCTTCATGGCCTGCATAACTGCACCAATGACAGCTCCCGCTGCCTGCATGCGACCCTCACGGATCGCATCAAGCACATCTGGTTGCTTTGCCAACGCAGCTTCAATTGCCGCAATCAGTGCACCGTCATCAGAGACAACTTCGAGCCCACGCTTTGCGACAACTTCACTAGGGCTACCTTCGCCATCAAGCACATAAGTCAGAACTTCTCGAGCCAAGCGGTCGTTAATCTTTCCGGCGTCAACAAGACCTGCAAGTTCTGCAACATAGGCTCCCGAAATTTCAAGATCGATTACGTCTTTATCTTGGCTGTTTGCGATACGAGCGAGTTCACCGGTCCACCACTTACGCGCCGCCTGTGGCTTTGCACCGGCAGAAACGGTTTCTTCAATTTGATCCATGAGACCCGCGTTTACTACGTCGCGGAATTCTAGGTCAGCAAAGCCCCACTCTGCCTGGACTCGTTTACGTCGCTCGGACGGTTTCTCTGGAAGTCCAGCGCGAAGTTCTTCAATCCAATCCTTTGAAGGCTGAACTGGAACTAAATCTGGCTCTGGGAAGTAACGGTAGTCATCGGCATCGGACTTTGGACGACCCGATGAGGTTGCGCCCTTATCTTCATGCCAGTGTCTAGTTTCTTGGATGATCGCGGTGCCCTTTGCTAGCAATGCTGCCTGGCGTTGAATTTCATAACGCACAGCTCGCTCAATTGAACGAAGCGAGTTTACGTTTTTGGTTTCTGTTCGAGTACCAAGTTTTTCTTGGCCGTGCGGACGAAGCGAAACGTTAGCGTCACAACGCACATTTCCGCGCTCCATCTTTGCGTCTGAAACGCCTAAACCTTTAACGATTTCTCGAATCGATCGAACATAGGCGGCTGCCAATTCCGGCGCTTCTGCCCCGGCACCGTAAACGGGCTTAGTCACAATTTCTACTAGCGGCACACCAGCGCGGTTGTAGTCAACCAACGAGTACTCAGCGCCCTGGATGCGGCCGGTTGAACCACCAACGTGAGTCAGCTTTCCAGCATCCTCTTCCATATGTGCTCGTTCAATGTGCACGGTGAAAGTTTTTCCCGATGGCACCTCTACATCCAGAGCGCCCTCAAACGCGATCGGTTCGTCATACTGCGATGTTTGGAAGTTCTTGGCCAAGTCTGGGTAGAAATAGTTCTTTCGTGCAAAGCGTCCGGTTGGGGCAATCTCGCAACCAAGCGCCAAACCAATCTTGATGCTTGACTCTACAGCCCTCTTGTTTACAGCCGGCAGCGAGCCTGGTAAGCCAATGCAAATTGGACAAACGTTCGTGTTCGGCTCATCACCGAACTCGTTTCGGCAACCGCAGAACATTTTGGTGTTGGTGTTGAGTTCAACGTGAACCTCAAGACCGATTACTACCTCGAACTGCTCAAGTGCCTTTTCGTAGTTCATCAATTCATCTTTAGCCATTAGTTGCTCACCTCCAGCTCAGGTGCAAAATCAATCATTCGCTTACCCCAGACTTCTTCATGCATTTTTTCAAGTGCGGCGCCAACCTGATAAAGTCTCGCATCGCCACGAGCTGGCGCTAGTAATTGAATACCTGAAGGCATGTTGTTCTCGGCTATACCGTTTGGAATTGCCATGCCTGGAATACCGGCAAGGTTTGCCGGAATAGTAGCAATGTCGTTCAGATACATAGCTAGTGGGTCTTCAAGCTTCTCACCAAACTTAAAGGCGGTAGCCGGAGCTGTGGGCGACACTAGAACGTCGGCTTTTGCAAACGCTGCATCAAAATCGCGCTGAATCAAAGTACGAACCTTCTGGGCTGAACCGTAATAAGCGTCGTAGTAGCCGCTCGACAGCGCATAAGTTCCAAGAATGATTCGGCGCTTAACCTCCGGACCAAAACCGGCCTCACGAGTAGCTGCCATAACTCGCTCGATTGTTGGCGCACCTTCAGGGGTCACACGCAAGCCAAAACGCACTGAGTCAAATTTTGCCAAGTTAGAAGAAGCTTCCGCAGGCAAGATCAAGTAGTAAGCCGC
>JACCEC010483280.1_pt1 | contig 10688 bp, 11 predicted proteins | sample 7450121 | NCBI WGS metagenome assembly JACCEC01 (sample SAMN15323455, study PRJNA562643) | freshwater metagenome | isolation source: river surface water | place: USA:Blue River Watershed | collected 2017-08-18 | reverse complement strand
GCGGTGGGGCGCCTGACCGCGTGGAGCCTCGGGCTTGACCTCCGCCAAGGGCGCGCCAGCATCAGCGACCCACAGATGGCCACCACCGCATACCGTGACGAAGCGTGGCCGCCCGATGTGGTGGCGTTGCTGCGCCCGCACCTTTGCCCGCACGTGCGCGCGGTGCGCCGATGACCTTTGAGCAGATGGCCGCCGAGCTTGCGGGCGCGCCGGTGGCGCTGCCGCTGGCGCTTGCGCGGGCTGGCGCGCAGCTTGCGGAAGAAGGCCGCGGGCTCGGGCAAGCCAACGCGGCGGCCCGCGTCTACACCCCCGCAAGCGGGCGCGGCACGCTGGGCGATAGCGTCCGCGGGCGCAGCGAAGCAGCCGCCGAGGATGTGGTGGTAGAGCTGACAGCGGGCGAGCCCGGCACGCCAGCCGCCGACTACGCGCGGGCTCAAGAGTTGGGCGCAACCATCCGCCCGCGGCGCGCTCGATACCTGGCCATCCCGACCGATGCCGCCATCCGCGGCGGGCTGCGGAGCATTCGCGACCTGGCACAGCCTCGATGGGTGCCCCGGCGCGCGGGCGGTTGGCTTGTTTTTGGGCCCGCTGGCGTGCTGCTCTTTGTGCTCACACCGGGCCCGGTGACACTTCCGCCCAAGTTCTACCTGCGGGATGCCTGGGCCGATGTGGTGCGCATCACACCCGAGCGCCTACCATTGGCCGCCCTCATGGGGCTGGAGGATGCCGCATGAGCCGCGCTGAAGCCGCCGCGCTTGTGTCCTTGCTTGGCGGTGTGACGCTGACTGACAGCGGGCTCACCGGCTCCCCGGTGGCCCTGAGTGGCCGCGTGCGGCTGGTGACCCCGCGCGATGCGGTGGCCCCCGAGGCTGCGCCGGTCTGCTATGTAGTGCTCTCGGGCGTCACCACAGAGCGGGACGGCATCCAAGGGCTCACCAGCGATACCTATGAAGTGCTGCTGCATCTCGCGTACACCGCCGAGGCGGAGGCCACGCTGGCCGGCGCTGAGGTGCTGCGGCAGCTTGCCGATGCCATCCTGACCGCGCCGGGGACGCTGGCGCATGACGTCAGCCTGAGCGCTGGGCAGGTGGTCCTTGACCGCGAGCGCGGGCGGGTCGCGTGCTATGCTCGGGTCCTCTGCCGCACCCTGCGAGGTTGACCGATGCCGTGGCCCAGCTCATCCGGTCGGAAATACCGCATCGCGGTCACCTGGACCATCAGCAGCACGAACGCGCCCAAGGTCGACCTTGGCCCTGAGTTCGCCGACCTGTGGGCCGGTGTGCAATCCGACGGCTACGATCTTCTGGCGTGCGAAGCATCTGGCAAGACGCTGGCGCATGAGCGCGTGTCGTGGAGCTATGCGAACCGCGGCGCCACGATCAAAATAACGTGCCCGAGCACGCTGCCGGCATCAGCGACCGTCGGCGTGGTCTACCTGTACTGGGGCGCAGACGCGACGGTGACGGTGGACCCGTCCACCGCCGTTGCGGCTACCGCTGCATCGGGCTGGGCTGTGCCGCCGGCGGGCCTCTCGGGGCAATCGGTGGAGGGCTCGCAGATTGTGCCCGAGGGCAACGGCTACACTGCCACGGCGCGCATCCTCGCCCCGGTGGGCGGCATCACGCTGGCGGTCGCGCCGGTCCAGCTTGCCCTCGCAGACATCGCCATCCGCGGCGGGCGAGAGCTGGAGGACGTCGAGGGCTTGCGCGTCGAGGTGTTGGACGCGGACGCCGACGGCGACCCCGCTACGCCGGGCACATGGGTGGCCGGTGTCCGGCTGGCGTGGAGCGTCGACCGCGGCGCGGCTATCCTCGCCACGCTGACACCAGATGCCGCCGAGCTTGGGCTTCTGCGGCTGCGGGCGTGGACTACCGGCCCGCAGTCGGGCGGCATTCTGGACCGCGCCCCCACCACCTATGCCCTGCTCCAGGGCGTGACCCCAACGGAGTGACCCCATGAGCAAGATCCTTGCACGCAACATCAACGCCGGTTCCGTCGGGCTTGTCGCCGACGGCGGAAGCTCGACCACCTACGGCACCCTGCCGACCACCAGCGACAACATCGCGTGGCTGCGGGTTGCCGAGGTTGGGCTGCAAGAGGCAGTCACCAGCGTTGTCGTTGACGACCTTAGCGGCTCGGGCTCGGGCGTGGAGGGCGCCCGCTTTGTGACGTCGCGCGAGGTCGCGGGCTCGATGCGGCTCGCCCTCACCCATGAGGGCATGGGCGCGGTTCTGGCGTGGTGTCTCGGCGGCAGCACCTCGAGCTCTGGTTCCGGCCCATACACGCACACGTACCCCACCAGCATTGACAGCAAGTTTCGGTCGCTTGTGCACGTTTACACCGCAGCCGACGGCACATCGCTTCAGAGTGAGTTTGCCGGCCTGCAGGTGGAGAGCCTTAGCCTTGCGATTGAGGCGGGCGGCATCGCATACGCCACCATCCAAGCGCGCGGCTTTGTGGCGTCGCGGTCCAGCACGTACCAGCTCGGCGTCGCCGCGACGCAGACGCCGGCAGCGGATGCCTACGGCACCTCCGCCCCGGTGCTCGGGCGGAACGGGTCGGTTTTGAGCTACGGCGGTAACTCAATCGCATGCCGCGGCCTGACACTGACCCTCACCCGGCCGCTGGACCGCGCCGTGGACTTCGGCGGCGACTACCCCGCCGAGGGTGTGTTGTCTGGCCCCATCGCGGTCACGCTGGAGGTGACGCGCGCCGCCGACGAGGACGATACCGCGACCATCCGCGCGGCGCTGATGGCCGGCTCTGCCGCCGACCTCAGCATCAGCTTCACCAGCGGCACGAAAGTGGTCTACATCGAGCTGTCTGATGCGGTGGTAACAGCCTATGGTGCGCCGTTCTCGTCGGGTGGCGCGCTGGTGGAGACTGTGACCTTTACCGCGCAGGCTCTGACCACGGGTGACTATGGCTTCCGCTTCCGCATCACCAACGCGGCGGCGGCAGCGGTGACCACCAACGGGACCTGGGCCTGATGAAGCCCGGCGCCGCCATCCTCGCGCGCGCCTTGGCGCAGCCGCCCATCACGGGCGGGCTGTTGCCGGGCATCACCGCGCTGTGGTGGCGAGCGCCGACACCCGAGGAGGAGTGGACACACCGCGAAACGCTGCGGCGGCTGTTGTCGGGCGATGCGCTCGACGAAGCCGCATGCGATGAAGTTGAGGGCTTGCTGGCCGCGCTGGTGTGCGGGTGGTGGGGCCGCGATGCGGATGAAGATGACCTGACCCCGATTGGCGAGCCAATCCCCTGCCGCTTCGCGCATGGCGTGGTCAGCGTTGATCAAGACTGGCCATGGCTCCCCGTCGATTGGCTCGCACCCCATCGGGATGTACTGCTGATGGCCATCGTGCAAGCCATCGCCGCACGCCAAGTTGCCGCCGCAGCCTACGCCACCACGCCACCACCAGCGCCCCCCGAGGGCGTGGCGGTGCCTACCTGTCTTGGATGGGTGGCGCTGCGGCTGGCGCACCTTCCGGCGCTCACAGGGCGCCAAGACTTGCGCGACCGATGCGTGGCGGTCGGGCTTGCCGCATGGCTGGGCGTGAGCGTTGACCGCGACGCCACGCCCGATTGGCTGCGCTTGGCCGCTGATGTGTCGGCGCTGGTGTGCGCGCGGTGGACCGGCTCCGCATGGGAGCCCACCACGCTCGCGGTTCAGCCCTCGCATGAGGGCGGCATCTGGGCGGGGAGCCTTCGCGCCGCTGACCTGTTGGCGCTCTGGCGCGCCGGCATGGCGCCCGCGCTCGATGCGGGTGACCTTGTGCGGCGGTGGCTCCCCGAGGCTCAAGAGGGTGAACGCCCGCGCCCGCTGCCATCGGCGGATGGCGGCGCGCTACCTTGGGCGGAGGATGCCGCTTGGCCCGCGCTGGGCCCCGAGGCGCGCGCATGGGCGCGGGCTGCATGGGCGGTGGCTTGGCAGCGGCAGAGCGCCGCGCTGATGGGGTTGACCGATGGCCGCTGACCGCCGCGTTACCTACCAGCTCGCCATCAAGGCGGGCCAAAGCTCCGCCGTGCTGCGGCAAGTGGCCGCTGACGCGGAAGCCGCAGCGGCGGCTATCGCCAGCCTTACGGAAGCCCAAACGCGCGCCGCTGGCGCCTTCGCTGGCCTCGGGCGGGCGCGGGCGCAGGCTGGCGCCACGGGTGGCTCGGCGGATGGCGTGGTGACCAGTGGCAGCGCAGCGCGTGACCCCGAGCAAGCGGCGGCGCGGGCTGCGGAAGCGGCAGCGGCCAAAGAGGCCAAGGCGCAAGCGGCGGCGGTCGCGAAGGCGCAGCGTGCGGCGGCTGCGGAAGTGCGGGCGGCTGAACGTGAGTTTGAGAAGCAGCGCGCCGCCGACATTCGCAACAGGCTCGGCACCATTCGCGGCAATGCGCAGCTCGAGATTGAGGCCATCGATCGGCTTGAGGCGAAGCTGGCGCAGCTCGGCAAGCTCAGCGCCGACACATCGGAAACGCTCATCCGCCGCCGCGCCGCAGTGGAGGCTGATGCGGAGCGGCAAGCGGCCAGCCTGGCCAGCCGCGGTGTGAGCCCCACCCAAGCCTTTGGGACGCGCGGCACGCGGCAGACCACCATCGGCAGCGGCGTTCTATCCGGCTTCTTTGACCGGCTGTTTAGCGATCTTGGCGAAGGTGGCGCGAAGCTGGACAATCTCAAGGATGCAGCGGGCCGCGCTGACAGTTCGCTCAAGAACCTGGCCGGCGCCCTCGGCGTGGTCAGCCCCGGCGCGGGCGCTGCGGCCACCGCGGCGGGTGACCTTGTGGGCTCCCTTGAGGTGCTGCTGACACCAGCGGGCGCCACGGTGGGCGTGCTCGCGGGCGTGGCTGCCGGGCTCGCGGCGGCGGGTGCTGCGGCTGTCGGCGCGGTGCTACACATCGCCGAGGTGGCCGATGAGCTGGCGCGTCTGGACGCCCTGGGAGCCCCCACGCTCATTGAGCCCGGTGCGGTTGATGGCATCCGCGACGCTGCCGCGGCCATCCAAGCCCTCAGCCCCGCGTTCAGCGCGCTGGTGGGCGTGCTGGCGGCTCAGGTAGCGCCCGCGGTTGAGGACTTTGCCACATCAACGATCGCCGCGCTGCTCACCATCCGTAAAGCCTTGGATGCCGTGGACCTGGAAAGCGTCTTTGAGCACCTGGGCGCGTCAATCATCAAAACCGTCACCCTTCCCACAGAGGGCGCGCTGCGGGCAGTGGCCGCGCTGGCCACGGCCCGGAATGATCTCCAGGAAGCCATCGGCCTCGGGCGTGATCCGCTGGTTCAGTCCATCGCGGACGGCGCACAGCGCAGCATCGAGGCGCTGCAGGACTTCCAGGTGCGCGCGGGGCGGGCGCTTGTCGGTGTCGCTGCCGATACCTTCACCGGCTACGCGGTGGGGCTGCGGGCCGCTGGCGCAGAGGCGCGAGATGAGGCGCAGGCGCTGGTCGATGCTGTGCGCACCGCTGGCGATGAGGCCCGCGCGGCGGGTGGTGGTGGCGGCGGTGTCAGCCTGACCGGCGGCGTCGAGACGGGCGTGGCTGATGTCGGCGATGCGGCAGAGGTGACCGCGAGCGCGCTTGAGCGGCTGCGGGACATCATCAACGACGAACGCACCGCAGCCTATACGCCGTTTCAGAAGCTTACCGCACAGTTCGCCGAGGCGCGCTTCGAGCTGGAGGGCCTGCGCACCGCCGCTGGCCCCGCTGGCGCTGCGCTCGCGGATGCCGCCGAGCGGGCGCTGGTGACGGCAGAGGCCACCGCACGCGCCGAGGCTGTGGCCGCTGGTGTAGAGGCCGCAAACCGGGACATCGCCCGCTATGACGCGGAGCGACGGGCCGACATTGAGCGCCGGATGGCTCGCCCTGGTGAGGCTGTGGATCGCTTTGGCGGCGCTGTGGGCCAGCTCTCACAGGGCAACGTCGTGGGCGCGGTGGGCGCCGCTACCGGCATTCCTGCGGTGCAAATCGTGGGCGATGCGCTCGGCGCGCTGGCGACGCTGGGCGAGCTTGGGGCGGAGGAAATCCGCACGCGTGGCGAGACGTTCGCGCGCGCGGTGGGCGAGGGCCTGCGCATCCTCCCTGAGCTGATCATTGATGTGCTGCCGGACCTGGTGGTAGCTCTCGTGTCAGCCATCGGCGATGCTTTGGCCGACCTGCCGGACCGCATCGCCGACGCCATCTACACAGCCATCACCGGGCGAGAGGCCACCACGCGCGGCAGCATCCGGTCCAGCGCCACCATAGCAACCGAGGCCGCATCATCCGGCGATCCTCTGCTGGTGGGCGCTATCGCTGCCGTGCGCGCCATCGGTGACCGCAGCCGCTCGCGCTCTGCCGCCGAGGCTGACCTGATGGGCGGTGTGACCCTCCCCGGCGCTGGCGGCGCTCGCATCGGCGGGCCCACCGTCGCAATCGCCATCCGCGGTCAAGGCGTCGGGCTGGCGCGGGCGATAGAGGTGGATGCGGAGGCGCCCTACATCAGCCGCCGCCGAGGGGTGAGGCCATGAGCACCGGCGCGCTGTGGTGGTATCCGGGCGGTGGCGCCCCGCTGGCCTCGCTCACGGTGCGTATGGCTCGCATGGCCATCACGCCCGAGCGACAAGGCACCGCGGCGCAGGCGCTCAGCGGGCGCGTCTACCACGCCACCGCGGGACAGGCTGACCGGGTGGAGCTCGAGCTGTCGGTGGCTTTGGCGCTGACCAGCGATGACAGCGCGGCCACCGTGCGGGACCGGCTCAGCACGCTGGAGGACCATCTCATGGCCGGTGGGGTCATCGGTCTGGCGGGCTATAGCGCCCAAGCGTGGGCGGCCCGGCTCGCGGCGGGAGCCTTGACCGCAGCCGGAGCCACCACCTTTGCGGCGGCCAATGGGCTGCCGTCTGCCGTACAGGGCGCGCTCGCGGTGGGCTCGCGGCTGGTGTTGCGGGACCTGAGCATCCGTGAGAGGCGCGAAGAGAACACGGTGGACGCGGTGAGCGCGCCAAGTGTGACGCTGGTTCATGGCATGCTCGCGGGGCTCAGCGGTGGCGCCATCGCTCGCGAGCGGCACACCTACCCAGCGCTGCGGCTGGCGCCCGATGGGCGGCGACCCATGCGCACAGACCCCGATGGGGTGACCTATCGGTGGAGCGCCGCGCTCATTGAGGACGTGGCGCTGGCCGCCGAGCTGCTGCCGCAGCCTGAGCTGCTACAGGCGCGCGCCCTCGCGAGCGGGACCATCAGCGGACCCACCCTGACAGCGCCGCGCGGGCTCGGCTCGCGTTCGTGGCTGCTGCCATGACGTGGGCGAGCGGCTGGGCCGCATCGCTGGCGCAGGGACCGGGGCGGCTGCGGGTGGTGCTGGGCCCGGTCGGCGCACCAGCGCAGACCATCACCGCCGACGAAATCGTCGGCCCGGTCATCGCTCAGGGCGGGGAGCTTCAGCTCCGCCGCTGGGCCACCGCCGCGCCGCGGCTGCGGGTGCAGGTGGCTGGCGACCCTGTGAGGCTGGCCACCCTGCGGGCGCTACAACAGGGCATCACGGCGCAGGTGCACCTGGAGACAGCCGCGGGTGAGGAACGCATATGGGCGGGCCCGCTGCTTGAGGTCACCACACCGCGGCCCGGTCTGGCGGAGCTGAACATCGACGACCCCACCGCGTGGGCGCTGGCTCGGCATCGAGGCGCGGCGCCGGATTGGCGGGCGGGGTTGTTCGCGGACAGCACGGTGGAGACGACGCTGGCCGCGCTCGGCACGCCCAGCACCGGCTCCATCCAGGTGGTGGAGACGACGCTGGCGCAGTGTTTTGCGGCGCATCCGGGCTCCACGCGGCGGGCGCTGGTGGAGATCGACGGGCAGTATCTGTACCTGGCCACGAATGAAAGCGTCGGCCTCATCAGCGGTCTGGACATCCTACAGTACGATGCGACGGTCGCGCCCACGACCTTCGCGACCGGTACACCCGTGCGCATCGGGCCGCTCATCGAGGGGTCACCGTTGGACGTGCTGCTCAGGGTGCTGCTGTCCAGCGGCGCCGCATCGGGTGGCTATGACATCATGGCCGCCGATCAAGGCATGGGCGTGCCCGCGAGCCTTATCGATACCACCGATGCCGCCCGGCTGGCGCCCCTTATCAGTGTCCCGGGTAGGACCGATCGCTTTACTTTTGGCGTGGTGGAGCCCACAGCCGCACCAGAGGGCGGCGAGGTGCTGGCCTGGTGTGCAGCTCTCGGGCTGTGGCCCACGCTGCGGCAGGGCGCGCTCACGGTGCGGGCTGCGGTGGACCCATGGGGCGCGGCATGGGCGGCGCTGTATGCGGGCGAGGTCAGCGATGAAACGCTGGTGGCGATAGGTGCTCACACCACGCGGGCGCCTGACACCGTGCCGGAGCACCTGGCCATCGGGTGGCAGCTGGTCTTGTCCGGCGGCTTCATCATCGGGCTGGGCCCCGGCTATGACTACGCTGGCGCGCTCTGGCCATCCACCGCGCCGCAGAGCTGGCCTGCTACCACACAGACTTATGACCTGGGATGGCCTGGTGGCGGACTGCTGCTGCCCGTCAATGACCGCGCGCGCTTCGACGCGACCGCCGCCTATGATGACCATCTCAAAGCGATTGGAGCGCGGTTGGCCCCATGGCTGCGCCGCCGCTGTGAAGCGGTGGAGGTGACCATGCGCGGCGAGGCGCTGGGATGGTGCGCCGGGGACCTGGTGGGTGTCACCAGCCGCAGCATCCCCGGCCCCGTCGCCACCGGTGGGGTGGCGGTGGCCCGGCGGGCGTTGTGGGTGCCGCAGAGCTGGGACTGGACCGCGCGCGAGGTTCAGGGGACGCTCTATCTGCTCAGCGAATGAACCAGTTTCATCGGCAGCTATCGGGCGTCTACGCTATGCTGGCGGTGGCTATCGTCGGGATGGTGGCCGTGGCGGTGCTCTGCCCGTGATAGCCTCGTGGCGACCCTCCCCGTGGAGCGCGCATGCTGGCTCAAGTAGACCCGTCTGTCATCCTCCCCTACCTCGTGGGCCCCGGTGCCGCTGTGGTGTGCCTGCTCATCGTCGGCGCCGCGCTCTATCGGTTGGTAGTGGTGCACTTCATTCCGATGGCCTCGCATGCGGTGGACCGCCACCTCAAGCAGATCGACCAGCTCATCGAGGGCCAGCGCACAGAGGCGGCGCAGACGGCTAAGGCGCTGGCCGCGCTGGATAAAACGGTGCGGGCCTTGGAGCGGCGCATCGCTCAGGCTGATGGCGGGACCGGATGGGGCCCCGATGGCGACGGCGGCAGCATCGCGCGGCGGCCTACCGTCGACGGGGATGGGCGCATCAAGCCCTGAGCGATAGGTGGCCGCGTGCGCCTATGCGTTGCGGTCGCACACGCGGCGGTCGGCATGGTGTCGGCGCCGCGTTTTTTATCGGCGGTGCTCGCCGCGCTCAATGCAAGCGATGGTGTCATGCAGCGAAAGCACGCGCTGAGCCACATTGGCGCGCAGCCACGCCACCACGGCGGCGCGCTCCGCGGCAGCGCCGCGGGCCTCGCCATCGGCGAGGATGGCGTTCAGCGCGCCGTTATACTCGCAGCCAGCCGAGCAGTAGGGCCTCCAATCGGAGTGCCGCGATCCCCCTGCGCACCACGGGCATACGTCGGCGATCATGCCGCACCCCCGAGGGCGCGGCGGAGTTCCCGCACCGTCGCCGCCCCCGCCGACCGCCACGACTCGGCGGCGGTCTCGGGCTCCGCCTCGGCGTTGTGGGCTGCCACATCGGCGTAGACATCGGCGAGGCGCAGGGCCTCGACGATGGCGGCGCGCAGGCGGGCGGCTTCAGCCTCGGCGGCCTCGGCGCGCTCCGTGGCCGCGAGAGCCTGCGCCCCCAGCGCCCGGTAGCCGTCGAGCCCCGGCCCGCCGTTGGCACCCGATGCGGCGCGCTCGACCATCCATGCGTAGTTGGCCTCAGCCTTCTCGGCGCGGGCGCGCAGGGCGTCCTCGATGGGGCGTGCGTTCCAGTCGGCCTCGCGCAGGTCGCGCCACGGTCCGGTGGCCGCGCAGTGGCCGCACTCGATGACTCTCTCCTCGGTCACCCATCCGGCAGACTCGCCGCAGAACGGGCAGGGCTTCAAGTTGGTCGCGCTCATCGGTTCGTCTCCTGTCGGGCATGGTGAGCCGCCACCGCGTGCGACGCGGCCTCGGCGGCGGCGGCAGCGGTGGCGCAACACCGGCAGAAAAAAATGCAGCGCGCTTGCAGCGGCGGGCGGTCATTGATGGGGATGGGCGCGGCAAGCCTTAGCGATAAGCGCAGCATTTTTACGTGCGGGGTTCAACGATATCTGCAGCGTGCGTCCAACTCAACGCAACCGCCGCCGCGATAGCCACCGCTGGCCCCGTGGCCCAGTGCGCGGGATCGTGGCCATGCTGCGCGCCGTACTCAGGGCCGCGCGATAGCCACACTGCCAGCGCGCGCCGCTCGCATCCGTACTGCAGGATGATCGCGCCATCCTGCAGGCGCATGGCGTGCCAGTAGTAGCCGCCATCGCGCCCGGCGGCGTGGGCTGTTACGGTGCCTTCGGCGACGACGGCGCCGCACAGGTTGGCGCCGCACAGGTCGGCGTCGCTCAGGTTGGCGTCGCGCAGGCCGGCGTCGCCCAGGTCGGCGCCGCGCAGGTAGGCGTAGCGCAGGTTGGCGTCGCGCAGGTCGGCGCCGCGCAGGTCGGCGTCGCGCAGGTTGGTGCCGCG